>Ga0070694_100000356_pt1 | contig 24607 bp, 15 predicted proteins | sample KBSK1251metaG_FD_65470 | JGI IMG/M metagenome (GOLD analysis project Ga0070694, IMG submission 65470) | Corn, switchgrass and miscanthus rhizosphere microbial communities from Kellogg Biological Station, Michigan, USA - KBS K1-25-1 metaG | ecosystem: Host-associated > Plants > Roots >...
CGCATCGCCCAGCAGACGCCGAACTGCTTCTTCGCCAACCAGTACCACAACCCGAGCAACCCCGAGGCGCACTTCCGGACGACCGGCCCCGAGATCTGGGAGCAGACGGAGGGCAAGGTCGACGCGGTGGTCATCGCCACCGGGACCGGCGGCACCCTGAGCGGCATCGCCCGCTACATCAAGAAGCGCAAGCCCGCGGTGAAGTTCGTCCTGATTGACCCGGTCGGGTCGATCCTGTACGACTACTTCAAGACGAAGACGATCCTGAGCAGCTTCAAGACCTACAAGGTCGAGGGGTTCGGGGAGGACTTCCTGCCGACCACGCTCGACTTCTCCCTGGTCGACGAGTGCTACCAGGTGACCGACAAGGAGTGCTTCCTGACGGCGCGCGAGCTGACGCGCAAGGAAGGGCTGTTCTCGGGAGGCTCGGCCGGCGGCGCGGTCTGCGGCGCGATCAAGTTCGCCAAGGAATACCCGCAGTGCAAGACCATCGTCGTCCTCCTGCCCGATTCGGGGTCGCGCTACCTGAGCAAGGTGTTCGACGACGACTGGCTGCGCGAGAACTCCTTCCTCGACGAGGAGTCGACCTACGGCAGCCTGAAGGACATCGTGGAACGCCAGCGGCGCCATCCCCTGTTCACCGCCGAGGCCGCCGACGGCCTGCAGCCGATCGTCAAGCTGATGAAGACGCACGGCATCTCGCAGCTGCCGGTGATGGAAGCAGGGAAGCTGGTGGGGATCATCTCCGAGATCGATCTCCTGAACGCGCTTCTGAAGGACCCCGACGCAGTGGGCCGCCCGGTCGGCGAGCTGGTGGACCAGAACTACGTGGTCGTCCCGCCCGACGCCCCGGTCAGCCGCCTGGCCGCCATCTTCGGCGAAGGGAAGGTGGCGCTCGTGGAGGAGAACGGCAAGATCGCCGCCGTGGTCACGAAGATCGATCTCATCGACCACATGGCCGGGATGATGAAGTAGCCCTTCCCTTCTACCCCTACCGGATCACGACACGCACAGGCAGATCGGAGATCGGCAGGATGACCGCCTGTCCGGCAGTCGGGCCCTCGGCGCCCGCGCCCGGCGGCGAGGACGGGTTCCGCCGGCACTCGACGACGAGCGCCTCGGGCGTCTGCGTGACCGAGACGACCTCGAGGCCCGCGGAGAGCAGCACCGCCATGTCGCGGTCGAACGCGACCTCGGGCGGCGTGGCGCCGGCCCCTTCGAAGAGAGCGCTCCACTCCGCGGCCGTGCGGATGACCCGATGATCGCCTCCCGGCCCGGGTGACGACCCGGCCGGGACGGAGCGCCAGGTCACGGCGGCCCCTGCCTGCGGCGCCTCCTGCGCCGGCTCCGGTGCCGGCGTGGCGCTCGGCTCGGGCGACGGGCTGAGGGTCGGCGAAGGGATTGGCGACGGCGTGGGCGTCGGCGTGGGCGTGGGTCTCGGCGTCGGCGTGGGCGTGGGCCTCGGCTTCGGGGTGGACGCGGGCCGCGGCGCGGCAGGCTTCGGTCCCTTCTTCCCCGGGGCCAGGTATCCGAGGGATCGCAACGCCTCGATCGTCTCTTCGTCGGGAGTGGCGGACGGGCTCGCCGAGGGGGACTGGCCCGCCGCCGCGGACGACGGGCCGGACGGCCGGTTCACCGGCAGTCTCCGGGCGAACCAGAATGTCACCCCGGCCACGACGAGCACGAGCGCGGCCACTCCGGCCCCCCTGCCCCACGCCGCGCGCGGCTCCGACGGGGCGGGCGCGGGCGGTTCCGGCGGCGCCGGGGGGGCGGCGACCGGCTCCCAGCCCGCCGTCTCGACGGCCTGATCGACGAGAGCCAGCGTCTCGAGCGTCCGGTCCAGGCGGTCGTGGATCCGCGGGGCGAAGTCGCGCGGCATAGGCGGCGCCTCTTCGTGCAGGTCGAGAGTCAAACCGCGGTGGAACTCGACCCGGCTTCGGAGCGAGGCGTCCGACGCCAGCAGGCGCTCGAACTCGCCGCGCTCCGCGCCGCCCAGTCGCCCGTCGAGATACAGGTTCATCGTCTCGAACACGGCGTTCGAGATGGCGGTCACATCCGGGTGGACCCTCGAGCGCGCCTGCAGGAGGCGGGCGTACACGACGTCCGCCGCCATGTCCATGATCCGGCCGATCGTCTCGTACTCCAGGTCCCCTGCCACGCGCAGCACCAGGACGGCGCGCGAGGTGGGATCGAGCCGCGACAGGGTCCGCCACAGGACGTCGCGCTCGCCCGGCCGGGAGTCCGGCGCCACCGGGGCCGCGCCCTTGTCCCGCGCGCGGGCGGGCCGGGCCGCCGGCGCGAGCCTCTCCTTCCAGAGCGAAATGAGTCCGCGGATCAGGTGGACCGCCGTCTCGCGCTCCCCCGCCGGGAAGTCCGGCTCGAGGAGGCTCCGCACCAGGCACTCCTGCGTCAGCTCGAGCGCCCGGGGGCCGTCCCCGGTCAGGTGGTAGGCGAGGACGAACAGCCGACGGCCGTAGCGCTGGATGATGTCGTCCGCGTCGACGGGAGCCGCGCCCGAATTCATCAGCCCTTCTTGGGACCCTTCCCGGACGACTTGCCGCCGATCGCGCGATGGATCGTGTAGAGCCTCCGATGCGACGCCTGCGGTGGAGGCTCCGGCGGCTTCGGCTCGGGATCCGGGTCGGGCTCGGGCTGATTCTTGTGCGGGGAGATCCCCTTGAGGACCTCCTCGAACAGCTTCGCCGTGGCCTTGCTCCGGCTCTTGGGCAGCTGCCCGCGGCGGAACGGGTGCTCCGACAGGCAGGTGTTGCAGCGGACCTTCTGGACCTCGTCCCCGAGCAGGCTGACGACGCCGTGGTTCATGATGAGCCGGCATTTGGGGCAGTAGTCGTCGATCACATCCCCGAGCCGGACGCGACGAGACTCCATCAGAGAATTCCCCCGGGGCGGTGACGCATGAAGGGCGTCATCATACTACACGGCGACGGCAGGGCGCGCCGCGATTGACTTTGCGGGGATCGTGTGGCACATAGGGCGCTCCATGAAACCGCGTTATCCGGGAATCGCCCGGGCCTGCTTTCATCTGAACTGGCTCTTCCTGGCGTTCTGGGCGCTGTACGTCCTCGGCCCCGACGCCACCGGCCTTCTGGGAACCGGCCGCACCGGCCCGGCGTACGCCCTCTTCTCGGGCGGCCTGTTCGCCATCCACTTCGTCCTGATCAGCACCGGCATCATCGCGCTGTTCGTGGTGATCATCGAGGTGCACGCCGACCGCCCGGTGCGCGGCTTCCCGAGCGTCCTTCTGGCGCTGGCCCTGCCGATGGTGTCCTTCCTCTATTTCGCGGCGCGCTACATCGCCACGGTCCAGCGCTTCCTGAACTCATAGGCGCCCTAAGGCCGCGCTGCCGGTGCCGGCTCCCCGAGGATCTTCTGGATCTCGCGCTCCATGAGCTCGGGCTCGACGTAGCCCACGAACTTCCTCCGCAGGCGGCCGGTGCGATCGACCAGCAGGCTGGTCGGCACCGCGTCCGGGTCTCCCAGGAGCTTCCCCAGGCCGGGGTTCATCATCCCGGAGGGATACTTGATCGGCGTGACCTTGACGAAGGCCTCCACGTCGGCCGGCCGATCGTCGACCGAGACGCCGATGACGACCAGCCCGCGGTCCCGGTAGCGGTCGAAGAGGCGGTTCAGGTGGGGGATCCCCATGCGGCACGGGCCGCACCACGAGGCCCAGATGTCGAACAGGCGCACCTTCCCGGCGTAGCGGCCGAGCGGGATCGAGCGTCCCTGCGTGTCCTCGAGGACCACCTTCACGTAGGGATCCTCGCGCGGAGCGGCCGGCTTCGCGGCCGCCAGGATCGCCCCGGACGGGAGCAGCAGGAGGACGGCCAGGACGCACCGGAGGTCCGATCTCATCGTCCCTGCGCCGACGGTGAGCCGAGCCCCTCCGCCCGGATGATCGAGATGGCCGGCGGCTTCCAGCGCGGATGGTCGTGCAGGCGGAACGAGACCGAGAAGTCCCCCCTCAGCCCCGGGTTGCCCTTGTACAGGTGGAGCAGCTCGCTCCCTTCCAGGACCTGGTACGCGTAGGCGGTTCCCGGGATGCGGAACGTGATCCGGCCGTCGGGAGTGATGCCGAACCGTCCCTCCGCCTCGATCTGGCACTCGCCGCCGACCTTGAAGCCGGCCTTGACGACGCGGTCCTTGACCTCGGAGAGGCTCAGCGACTTCCCTTCCGCCGCCTCGACGCGCACCAGCCCGCTCCCCAGATCCGCGGAGGCCCCGAGGACCCCGTCCAGCCGCTTCACCGACTCCTCGACCCCCTTGGTGCAGAGGGCGCAGGTCATTCCCTTGACGGGGAGGGTGACGACCCGGACCGCTCCGGCGGGGACCGTTCCCGTGGGGACCGCGCCCCGGGCGGCCGGAGCCGCGGAAACGGGCATCGCGGCCAGCGCCGTCAGGACGGCGGCCATGGCGGCGGCCGCCGGCCAGTTCTGCGGTATTCTCGGCCCGTGCATGCCGAGACAATAATTCGCCGGGGCGGCGAAAACAAGCCCGCGCCGCCATCCGCGGGCAGGTCGCTCCTGGCCATCCCGACGCCGTTGGCGATCCTCCTGGTCGCCGCGGCCCTCTTCCGGGCGGTCTATTTCATCTTCTATTCCGGGAACGCCATCCTGTTCGACGGGTTGATCCTCGACTCGGCGCTGTACGACGCCTGGGCGCAGCGCGTTGCCGGCGGGGCGTGGCTCGGGACCCAGGCGTTCTACCATCCGCCTTTGTACCCCTATGTCCTGGGCCTCCTGTTCAAGGCCGCCGGCCACTCCCTGGCGCTTGTCTATCTGATGCAGGCGCTCCTGGGCGTGGTCAATGTCTTCCTGATCTTCCAGATCGGGTCGGCCCTCTTCGGGGCGCGCGCCGGCATCCTGGCGGCGGCCGGCGCGGCGCTGTACGGCCCCTTCGCCTTCAACGAGACGAAGATCCTGGGGACCACGCTCGGACTGACCCTCGGGCTCCTGTGCCTGACCCTCCTGATCGGGGCGGAACAGGCCGCGGCGCGGGGGCCCGGCGCCGGCCGGCGGGGCCGCATCTGGTTGCGCTGGCTGGCGGCCGGGCTGACGATCGGCGTGGCGTCCGCGTGCCTGCCCGGCACGGCGATCCTGGCGCCGCTCTACGCCGCCAGCCTGGCCTGGCGCGGATCCTCGCGGGCCGGCCTGGTCCTCCTGGCCGGAGCGCTCGTCGGGCTCGCGCCGGTGACCGCCCACAATCTCTACGTCGCGGGAGACTTCCTGCCGCTCTCCGGGCAGGGAGGGGCGACCTTCTACCAGGGGAACAATCCGAACGCCTCCGGAGGGTTCAACGTGCCGCCCGGATTCACCGGCTCGCCGGACAGCCAGGCCGCCGAGGAGCAGTCGATCGCCGAGCGCGAGACCGGCCGGCCGATGAAGCGCTCGGAGACGAGCGCGCATTTCTTCCGGAAGGGGCTGTCCTTCATCGCCTCGTCCCCCGGCGCCTGGCTGGCTCTCGAGGCCCGCAAGCTGGCGGCGCTCCTGGGCGATTACGAGGGGTCGACGGAGTACAGCATCTATTACGAGCGCGACCAGATCCCCTGGCTTCGGCTGCTGGCGCTGCCGTTCGCCGCGATCGCCGGCGCCGGGATCGCCGGCATGCTGCGCGCCGGCCTGCCCCGCCCCCCGGCGACCGCCCTCTTCCTCTATACGGTGCAGGCCGGCCTCACGCCGCTCATCTTCTATGTGTCCTCCCGCTACCGTCTCCCCCTCGTGCCCGCGCTCCTCGTCTACGGCGGCCACCTGGCGGACGTCTCCTGGACCGCGTTCCGGCGGGGCGGGGCGCCGTCGAGCGCCCACACGCGCAGCCTGGCGCTGGCGGGCGGCCTGGCCCTGGTCTCCTTCTTCCCTCTCGGCGTGCAGACGGACTCGTCCGAGGCGAACGTGCACTACAACATCGGCAACCTGCTGGCCGCGCGCGGCCGGCATGCCGAGGCGCTCGCCTCGTTCGATCGGGCGGTGGGGCGCTGGCCGGGCAATGCCTACGCCTGGGTCAACCGGGGCAACAGCCTGGACAGGCTCGGGAAGGAGGACGAGGCCCTCGCCTCCTATCGCCGGGCGGAGGAGGAGAGTCCCGGTTTCTGGGCGGCCATCAAGGCGCAGGGGATCATCCTCCACAGGAGGAAGGACTACGCCGGGGAGGAAGAGGTCTATCGCCGGGGACTCGCCAACGGGCGGGAGGAGGCCCGGTACCTGCTCGGCGTCGCGCTGAAGAACCAGGACCGCCTGGACGAGGCGGTCCGGGAGCTGGAGCAGGCGGTCCGCCTCAACCCGTCGTACGCGCGGGCGCACACCCGCCTGGGGGAGATCTTCGCGGGGCGCGGCGACGCGGCGCGGGCCCGGCAGGAGTTCCAACTCGCCGTCGCCGCCGACCCGGGGGATCGGGCGGCCCAGGCCGGCCTGTCCCGCCTGGGCGGCTGACCCCCGTGTGATACGATTTTTCCCGCCATGGAATCACGCACGCCGGAAATCGGCGCGGAAGCGCCCCCGGAGCGGACCGCGCCCGGAGAGCGATCCGCGGAATACCGCTCCTTCTGGAGGAAGCTCGACACCGCGCTGGGCGCCGTCGAGGGCGGGCACGATCTGACCGCCGCGCTCGACGAGATGCTGCGCACCCTGCTGAAGGACTTCCCGCGGGAGCTCGGCTTCGTCGCGGGCCGCCTGTACGAGAAGGTGGACGACAGCCGCTACGTTCTCAGGCGGTGGTACGGCGACAACCCGCCCGACAAGCTGGGCTACGCCGTGCCGATCTCCTACAGCGCGGTCCAGGAGCTCCTGGAGCGCGGCATCATCGTCATGAAGGAATCGGACCCCGGCTTCGACCACACCATCGAGGACCCGCTCGGCGTGACGGTGTTCGCGGCGATGACCGTCGGCCGGGACAACCAGTACCTCCTGTCGTTCAGCATCGAGGGGGACTTCAACCGCGAGAGGGCCCTGTACCTGCTCTCCGCCGTCCAGCACGTCATCGGGCAGAAGATCCGCCAGCAGCGCTTCTACAACGTCATGGAGGAGGCGCGGCAGATCCAGCTGTCGCTCCTGCCGAAGGGGCCCCCCTCGTTCCTGAGCTACGACGTCCACGGCCGCTCGGTGCCGGCCGAGGGGATCGGGGGCGACCTGTACGACTTCGTCCAGTATTCCGACCGGATCCTCGCCATTTCCGTGACCGACGCCTCGGGTCACGGCCTGCCCGCCGCCCTGCAGGCGCGCGACGTGATCACCGGCCTGCGCATGGGGATGTCGGAGCACCTGAAGATCGTCAGCACGATCGAAAGACTGAACAAGGTGATCAACCGCTCGACCCTCGTCACCCGGTTCGCCTCGCTGTTCTACGGAGAGCTGGAGCGCAACGGCAATTTCATCTACTGCAACGCCGGCCACCCGCCCGCGCTCTACTTCCACGACGGCGCGTTCCAGGAGCTGGACCAGGGGGGCATGGTCCTCGGTCCCGATCCCGACGCGCGCTACGAGCGCGGCTACGTGAGGCTCCGGCCGTCCGACATCATCGTGATCTACTCCGACGGCATCACGGAGGCCCCGAGCCCCGACGACGAGGACTTCGGGGTGAGCCGCCTCCAGGGGATCATCGCGGACAACCGGAGCCTCCCGGCCCGGGCCCTCACCGACCTGATCTTCCAGAAGGTCGAGGCGTTCACCCGCCGCTCGCGCCCGCGGGACGATCAGACCGTCGTGGTCGTCCGGCATCCCGCCTGACGTGGGCCGGGCCGCCGTGGCTCCGCCCGCGACCTCTCCATACGCGTCGTATTCCTACTGGCTGGAGACGTGCGGGGAGGAGCTGGCGCCGCGTCCGCCGCTCGACGGCCCGATCGACGTGGACGTGGCGATCCTCGGAGCCGGGTACACCGGCCTGTGGACCGCCTACTACCTCTTGAAGCGCGACCCGTCCCTCAAGGTCGCGATCGTCGAGCGAAAGATTGCCGGGTTCGGCGCCTCGGGCCGGAACGGCGGCTGGTGCTCGAGCAAGCTGAACGTCAGCCTCGACGCGGTGGCCCGGATGTACGGGCGCGATCGGGCCCGGGCGCTGCAGGGCGCCCTCTACGACACGGTCGACGAGATCGGGCGCGTCTGCGCCTCCGAGCGGATCGACGCGGAGTTCGCGCGGGTCGGCGCCCTGTTCGTGGCGCGCTTCCCCTACCAGGCCGGCATGATGCGCGAGTACGCGGAGATGTTCGAGCGCTTCGGCTTCGGCGACCGCCAGGGCCTCTTGAGCAGGGAGGAGACCGACCGGAGAGTGCGCGTGCGGGGGACGCTCGGCGCGTGGCACTGCCCGCAGTACGCCCGGCTGCACCCGGCGCGGCTGGCGCGGGGTCTGGCGCGCACCGTCGAGCGGCTGGGCGGCCGGATCTACGAGGAGACCGAGGTGACCGGCGTCCGTCCCGGCGGCGGCCTGACGCGGCCCGTGCTGAGCACCGGACGCGGCGACGTGCGCGCCCGGACGGTGGTCCTGGCGGGCGAGGCCTACCTGACGCGCCTCCGTCCCTACCGGCGCAGCGTCCTGCCGGCCTATTCCCTGATCGTCCTGACCGAGCCCTTGAGCGACGCGCAGTGGGCCGAGATCGGCTGGCAGGGGCGCGAGTGCCTGGCGTCGTTCCGGATCTCGATCGACTACCTGGCGCGCACCGCGGACGGGCGCATCCTCTTCGGGGGCCGGGGCGCCCCGTACCGCTTCGGCTCGGCGATCGAGGACTCCTTCGACCGGGACGCAGAGACCCACGAGATGCTCCGCGGGTTCGCGCGCGACTGGTTCCCCTGCCTGGGGAACACGCGCTTCACGCACGCCTGGGGAGGGCCGCTTGGCATGCCCCGCGACTGGATGCCGAACGTTCTCTACGATCAGGAGACCGGCATCGCCTCGGCGCGCGGGTACACCGGGCACGGCGTGTCCGCCTCGAACCTGGCCGGACGGACGCTGGCCGATCTCCTGTCCGGCCGGCAATCCGCCCTGACCGATCTGCCGATCGCCGGGCACCGGTCCCCCCCGTGGGAGCCCGAGCCGCTGCGCTGGCTCGGCGTCCGGTACGTCCAGCGGGCCATGGCCCGCCTCGACGAGGCCGGCGAGAGGACGGGGCGCGCGCCGACGGGCCGGACGCTGGCCGAGCGGCTCAGCAAGCACTAGACGCAGGGCTAGAACGCCTGGCCGATCGAGAAGAACAGCTCCCCCCGCGGCTCGTCCGGCTCGCGGTCGAGGATGGCGCCGTACTCCAGGCGGAACGGGCCGATCGGGGTGGCCAGGCGGAGGCCGAAGCCGGCCACGTGGCGCAGGTCCGAGACGTCGTAGTCCGCCAGCGTGCGGTAGACGTTGCCGGCGTCGTAGAAGACCACGCCGCCCAGCATGCGGAAGATCGGGAAGCGCAGCTCCTCGTTGAAGACGAACAGCCCCTCCCCGCCGACCGGATCGCCGTCGACGTGGGGGCCCACGCGGTCGCGCGCGAAGCCGCGGAGCGTCGTGTCGCCTCCGGCGAAGAAACGCTCCGAGGGGGGCACGCCTGACAGGTCGTCCCCGGTCGAGGCCGGGGCGTCCTTCGAGCGGCCGAACGGGACGCACGCGCCGGCGCGCAGCGCCTGGGCCCAGACGGTCCTGGGGAACACCTGCTTGAAGCGGTAGATCTGCATGTACATCTTCACGAAATCGGCCTCCGAGCCGATCCCGCGGCCGAAGAACTGCACCTCGCCGCTCAGGTAGTGCCCGCGCAGGGGGTCGAACAGCGCGTCCCGCGTGTCGTGCAGCGCGGAGGCGGCGAGGCTCGCCAGGCGCAGCGTCGAGCCCTCGAACGCGGCCGTGGTATCGGAGAGATTGACGTCCTTGAGCGAGTAACGGTACTGCGTCCGCGTGGCGCGCGTGATCCGGCGGCTCATCTGGATCGACGAGCCGATGGTGCGCACGTCGAACGCCGGGAGACTCTCGTCCTCGGCGAAGGCCGAGGCCAGGAGGTCGTGACGCCCCCCGAAGATGCCTTTCTCGCGGTACGACAGGGCGCCGCGCCGCTGCACGTCGCTGGCCCGGGCCTGCAGGCCGAGGTAGCGCCCGCTCCCGAAGATGTTCCGGTTCGAGATCTCGTACTGGCCTCTCAGCTTCTCCTCGGTGTCGAACCCGAGCCCGAACACCTGCGTCAGGGGCGGCAGCTCGCGCACCGTCACCACGACGTCCCGATCGACGATGCCCGGCGGGCCCTGATGCCCCTCGGGAAGCGCCTCGCCTTCCAGTGGGCCGGCCGGGAGCGGCTCCGGCTCGATGGCGACCGACCGGAAGACGCCGCGCCCGTACAGCCGCGTCTGGCTCGCCTGCAGATCGCCCCGGCTCAGGGACGTGCCGGGCTCGATGGTCAGCGCCTTCCGGATCACCTCGTCGTGCGTCAGGACGTTGCCCGCGATCCGCACCTCCCCGATCCTCTGGTGGCGCCCCTCCTCGATATCGAAGACCGGCCGCTCGACCACCGGGTAGTCGGAGACTTCGGCCGCCAGGGCACGGCAGCCGACGCGGACGTCCGGGTATCCGTGCTCGTCGTACAGGCGGCGCAGGCCGACGAGCGCGGCGTCGATCGACTCGGCGGTGTAGGGCGCCCCCGGCTTGAGCGCCGCCGCCCTTTCGAGCAGGACGGGATAGAAGGAGCCGCTCCCCTCGAAACGCGGGGGGCCGAGGATCACCTGGGGCCCCTCCTCGACGTGGAACGTGATCTCCGCGGTGCGGCCGCCTTCGTCCAGGACGACCTCGGGCGGCGGCACGCGGGCGAGCGGGAAGCCGCGCTCATGGTAGAGCGCCAGGATCGCGGTGGCATCCTGCGCCAGGATCCCGTCCCGGACCAGGCCGCGGGAGAACGGGCCGTCCGGGACGGTCCGGATGGCCCGGCGGACCTCCTTCTCCGCCAGGCGCGACGCGCCCGCGATCCGCACCGCCGAGGCCCGGGTGCGCGGGCCGCGGGTGACGGTGAATCGAACGCGCACCATCTCCGGATCCTGCTGCTCGACGGCCGAGGCGATCGCGGCCTTCTGGTAGCCCCGATCCTTGAGCACCTCCTGGAGCCGGTCCGCCGCCTGCTCGACGATGTCCTCCATGAAGAGCCCCTTGCGCCAGAACGGCTCGATCTCCTGGCGCAGCGCGGCCCGCCCCCGGATTCCTTCGAAGTCGATCGCGACGCGCGGGCCCGGCTTGACGTGGAACGTCATGTCCACCCGGCCGTCCGCGGCCGGCGACTCGTCGTAGTCGGCGTCGGCCATCAGGTAGCCTTGATCGCGGTACCGCTTCAGGAGCCGATCGATCCCCTGGTTGATCGCCGAGCGATCGCGCGGCCTCCCCTCCCGGACCCGCAGGATGCGGCGCACTCTCGTCTCCCTCGTCTTCAGGTCCCCTTCGATCCGGATCGTCCCGAGCAGGGGGGGCGGGGCGGCCGGCTCGACGATCCCCGGCACCGCGGGCGGCTTCCCCCTGAGGATGTACTTGAAATCGCCGCCGATCGAGCCGTCGCGGTCGCGCAGGCTGGCGAAGTGGAAATCGCGGCTCAGGGCGTAGTCGAGCTGGTAGATCGCTCCCTCGGTCGAGCTCATGTCGCTCGAGTAGGCCACGAACAGGTCCGGGGTGACCTGCTTGCCGACCGTGATGCGGGTGGTCGGATCCCCCTGCGCGTTGGCCTGCAGCGGATCGATGCTGAACAGGTCGATCCCGCCCATCCCCGGCACCCTGTCGGTCAGCTCGCCGGTCAGCCGCCCGGTCAGGTAGGTGGAGATCGTCTCCTCGGCGAGGCCGCCCCCCTCCTGGCCGAACGACCCGAGCGTGCGCCCGGTGAGCAGGAGGGACACGATGTCCTGCTCGGGCAGCGGCGGGTTGCTCGACAGGTCGTAGCGGAAATCCCCCATCGTCCCCTCGGCGTGCAGCGTCACCTGGTACTCCGAGACGTGCGTCTCCGCCTGCAGGTCGTACACGGGGTCGATCACCTCGGGATCCGCGAAGTCCATGCTGCCGGCCAGGACGCGGTAGGAGACGCCTCGGAACCTTATCGTCCCCCCCTCGACGGCCGTGATGCGGCCGGAGAGTGACGGACGCTCCGCCGTGCCGCGCACGCGCAGCTCCCCCTGTCCCTCGATGGCGCCGAAGTCGTTGCGCAGCCAGGCGTCCTGCGGCGCGCGGATGAGGAGATCGAGACGGACGCCGGCGAGCGGCCCCCCGGGCCCGGGCCTGAGCACGTCCGCCGCGCGCGCCGGTCCCTTCCCCTTGTCCAGCCGGAAGTCCTTGCCGTAGACGCTGCGGATGAAATCGATCGTCCCCGAGAGCAGGGTCTCTCCCCCCTCGCGGCTGAGCGTGACGTCCACGTCGGAGGTCGATCGCAGGCCGTCGGGATATTCGGCATGCACGTTCGAGCCCAGGAACCGGATCGCCGCACGGCGGATGGCGAACGGCGATTCCGTCCGCTCCAGGTCCCCCAGCAGGACCTCGCCCGTCCCCTCCACCAGGCCGCCTCCCGCCAGGAACTCCAGCGTCTCGATCTTCAGCCGGTTCCCCTCGAAGGCGGCCGCCGCCCGCAGCCGGCTGATCGGGAACGGCAGGTCCGCGTGACGTATCGCGTCCGCCTCGGCCTTGAGACTCCCCTCGAACACCGGAGCCGCCAGGGGGCCGCCCACCTTCATGGCGAACTGCCCCGTACCGTTCGCCTGGAGCCCCTTGAGGAACAGGCGCAGGAGCCTCAGGTCGGCGCCGCCCGAGGCGGCCAGGTCGATCAGCCCGGCCCCGGGATCGACCATTCCCCTGAGCTCGATCCCGGTCCCCTCGCCCGCGAAGGCGACCGGCGCCACGGCCAGCTTGCCGTCGTGCAGGGTCACCTCCATGGGCGCGCGCGCATCGAGCCGCATCCCCGCCAGGGAGACCTCGACCCGATCGAAGACCGCGCGCGCCTCGACGCGCTCGGGCGAATCCAGCGGGCCGCTCGCCTGCGCCTCGCCCGACAGCACGATCCGGGCGTCCTCCGGAGCGTTCGGGACGATCTCCCGCCCGCGGAGCTCCAGCCCGGCCAGGACCGCGCGCAGGTCGGACGGCTCGCCGTCACCCAGCCCGATCCGTCCGGTGATCGAGAGCCCCCGGGCGGGCGCCTGCAGGTCGATCCGGGCGGCGCGGCCCTCGAGCCCGATCCGCGCGCTCACCTCTCCGACCGGGGCGCCGTGCGCCCGGACGTCCGCGGCCCGGATGGCGATCGATCCCCTCGGAGCGGACAGCGCCCCCTCGATCCGGCCCTCGAGGGACGCCGTGCCCCGAAGCCCCAGGGTGGCCGCCGCGCGCGTGCCGCGCGACAGGTCGAGGTCATGCCCCTCGAGCGTCCATCCCGCCGGCGCCTCCCCCTCCGCCGGCAGCCAGTCGCCCGGGAGATAGGGGATCCTGCCGGCGACGGCAATCGTGCCCTGCCCCAGGGACAGGGTCACGCCGCGCAGCTCGAGAAGCTCGGGCGTGAAGATGAGCTCTCCCTGCAGCCGATCGAACTCCACCCCGGCCACGGCGAACGGCGCCGCTTCGATCGTGGCGCGGCCGGCCAGGGCGTCCGGCCGGCCGGTGATGACCACCGGACCGGTCAGGCGCCCGCGCGCCGGGGCCTTGATGCCCATCGCCGCCAGCGCCGGCTCCAGAGGAAAATTCGCGGCGGAGGCTTCGACCGCGACCGACCCCGCCCCGCGGAAATCGATGCGGCCGCGCAGGCTCACCGAGGACGCCTCGTCGAGGCGCAGCTCCCCCTCCTCGAAGACCAGCGCGTCCTCGTGGTACTTGATGCGCGCCTGAAGCGCCCCGATCGGCGCGCCCCGGTACGTCAGGTCGAAGCCGCGCAGCGTCCCGTCGAATTCGACGCCTCCCTTTCCATACCCGAGGTCGCCGTCCCACTCCCAGCGGCCGCCGAGCAGGCGCGTGATGCGCACGAGCGCGCCGTCCTCCTCCGGCTCCGCCCGAGGGGCGGCGGCGGGCGCCGCGGCGGGCCGCGCGGCGACCTGGACGGCCGGGCCGCCGGACAGTCCGGCCGGCCGCCGGGGGAACCTGGCCGGCCTCGGGGTGCGCGGCGGCCATGTCGCCGGGAGAACCGCGGGGAGTGCGTCTGTCCTGAATCGGGGGGCGGGGCGGGGGACGGGGAAGGCTGCGGGACGGGCCGCGGGGCGACCGCTCGAGGCCTTCCCGCCCGGCGGCCGCTCGGCCGGTCGCGGCGGCTTCCTCGCCGGGGGGGCGAACAGCGGCATGATCTCCGTCAGGTCGCCCGTTCCCCCCTTGAGCTTGAGCCGGATTCCCTCGCCCGGCGCCACCGTCCCCGAGAATCCGGCGCGCGTCGAGCCGGCCCGCAGCGATCCGTTCGTCAGGCTGAGGGAGCTTCCCTCAATGACCAGGCCGGCCGTGACCTCCAGCGGCAGATCGGCGCCGCGACCCGAGCGGTAGTGCCCCACGGCATCCAGGACACCGGTCCCGCGCAGGCTCGCGATTCCGCCGGCGCCGATATGGTGGCGCCCGTTGTAGTGGATGGTGCCGGTGAGAGGCGGCCCGGTCCAGGCGGCGTGCTCCAGGACCTGGGCGACGTCCACGCCGTCGATGCGCATCTCCGTTTCCGCCGCGAAGGGTCCCGCGAGCGTGAGGTCGGCCGTCCCGGTCGCCTCGCCGCCGAGAAGCTGGGCGCGGATGCCGCGCAGGTGCACCCCCTGGTCGATGACCACGTCGCTTCGCAGGGTGCCGACCGCGACTCCCCACAGGCCGAGGTTGCTGATCTCGAGGTCCCCGTGGGCCTCGGTCTGTCCGCCGCCCACCTTGCCCCGGAGCGAAACCCTAGCCTGCCCCGCGGGGGCCGATCCCTCCGGGAGGAAGCGCGCCAGCCGATCGAGCCCGATACCGGCATCGAGCGTCCCGTCCAGGACCGGCGCTCCGTCGAGCCGCAGGGTGGCACGTCCGGAGAGGTCGAGGCCATCGGCGTGGATCGCCAGGGGATCGAAACGGACCTCGGCCGGCGAGGCGGCGAAGGTGGCATCCCCTCCGAGCCCCGGCCAGGCGCCGCCCGGGCCCTCGTACTCCCCCTTCTCGAAGGCCAGGCGGCCTTCGATGCCGCCGGCCTTCCCGGGGAAGGCGTCGAGCCGCACCCCCGTCAGGCGCGCCCGCGGCCCGCCGGTGATCTCGATGTCGACGATGCCGTCCTGGATCGCCAGAGTCGAGCCGGCCGGCACGGCCGCCAGCGCCGCGGCGGGGCCCGCGCCGCCGGGCGGGGGCCCGGCCCCGTCGGTCTCTCCGCCGAACCACGAGGACAGGTCGAACGGCCGTCCCTCGGCGAGCACGATCCGGATGCTCGGTCGTTCCACCTTCACGGTCACCGGACCGCGGGTCGCCCCCAGGAAGGTCATGATCGGGGCGCGGATCGTGGCGCGCCCCGCGCTGCCGCTCGCCTCCGAGCCTCGATTGCCGCGGCGCTCCACCTGGATCGAGTCGAGGTGGATTCCGGCGGGCACGAACTCGAGCTCGAGGTGCCCGATGCGGACGGGGGCTCCGCACAGGGCGCTGGCCCGCTTCTCGAGGGCGCGGCGCAACCGGGCCTCGCCCCAGAGCCTGGCCCGGGGCAGGCCGAAGACCGCCAGGGCGGCCGCGGCGGCGACCGTGAGAGTGAGTTTCGTGAGGCGACCGCGGGTCACGGCGGACTCGGGAACCGCCTAGCGGTTCGCTGCAGAGGCACGGACCCGCATGCCGTGGGCCTTCCAGGTCCGCGCGAAGGCGCCGAGCGCGTCGAGGCGCCGGCGGACGACGATGGCCATGAACAGCTCGTACGCGACCCACGCGAAATAGACGAGGGTCACCTCCGTGTGCAGGTGGGGGACGACGAGCTGGAGGCCCCAGAGGCACAGGATCCCGCCCGCCTCAACAATATGGAAGGACATGTTGGACAGGAGCAGGAGTCCGAGCATCGACTGTGCGACCGTCAGCAGGATCTCCGACCGCTGGAAATCGTCGAAGGGAATGCTCGTGGGCGCCCCCACGCTGAAACTATAGACGATGGGAATCATCGCGGCGAGCATGGTCCACTGGTTCACGTTCGCCGAGACCATGTTCATCAGGGCCATCGGCGCCTTGCCCGGGCGCCGCGCCCAGTACAGGGCGCTGATCTTCTCCGGGAACTCGGAGAGGAACGGCGCGACCCACTGGATGAACAGGTACTCCGACACGCCGAAGTACACGGCGAAGCGCAGCATGCTGTGCAGGAACGGCTCGGCGGCGACCATCAGGATGGCGCCGCCGACCACGAAGAACAGGGTGATCGCGATGACCTGCCCGCGCCGGGACAGGCGCATGACGCGGCGCGGGATCGCCTCGAGATCCTCGATCTCCTCGGCCTCACGCGGCGGCACCTTCTTGAGCACCCAGAGATACAGGACGTAGAGCGCCATCAGGACGCCGGCGTCGACGAGCGTCAGCGTTCCCTTGAAGTAGATGAGCAGGAAATAGAGGATGGGCGGGCCGAGGGCCAGCACCTCGATGCAGTGCTCCTCGTCGAGACGGATGGTGCGCAGCAGGCGCCGCTCGCGCGCCCAGGTCCCGAGGGCGGCGACGAAGAAGATCAGGGGCCATCCGAATCCGACCAGGAGCCGCAGCGACCCGGTGAAGTTCGCGGTCATGAAGTGGATCTGCTGCGACCAGGCGATGACCGCTTCGACGGCGAACTCCGGCATGGCCTGGAGCCAGGCCAGGATCGCCAGCGCCATCCCCTGCGACACCAGGAACTGGGCGCACTCGGCGCCCCAGGAGATCAGGAAGGCGGAGAAGACGACGGCGGGAAACGGCCATGCGTTGGCCCAGAAGCCGCCGAGCCCCTGCGGGGCGGCGCCCGGAGCGAGGCTCGCGACGATCGCCAGCGCTCGGCTTCGGACGCGCTCGCGGGTGGGAACGGCGTCGGGCGCCATCGGGCGTCGCGTCGGCTCGCGCATCGGGCGCGTATCTTAGCACGCCGGATACAGCGGCCCCGGCGGCCGCTCGGCCGATACTCGGACTGATTCCTAGGGGTTCTGCGGGAGCGGAGCGGGAGGCCCGACGCTCCGGCCCGGCTGGAGGCCCTTCCCCTGGATCGGCCGGCGGTCGGGGCCGAGCATCTCGCTCGCGGACACCAGGACGGTCGAGCCGCCGGGAAGGACGCGCGACACCTGCGCCCGCCCCTTGCCGAACGTCGCGTCCCCGGAGAGGGTCGCGCGGCCGGTGGCCTCGAGCGTGCGCGCCAGTCGCTCCGCGGCGCTCCCGGTCTGGCCGTCCACCAGCACGAGGAGAGGGCTGTCGGTCAGGGCACCGTCCCCCCCCGTCACCTGGGTCGTTTCCCCGAGCGGCCCGACATCGACGCCGGCCTCCTTGCCCGGGCCGACGAACAGGTCGCCGATGGCGTCCGCCGATCGCCCCAGACCCCCGCCGTTGCCCCGCAGGTCGAGCACGATCCCCTCCGTCCGGCGCATCCGCTCGAGCGCGGCGCGCACTTCGGCCACCATCCCCGGGTCGGTGAAATTGCCCAGCCGGATGTAGCCGAGGCCGCCTGGCAGCTCGCCGGTGGCCACGGTCCGGCTCTGCAGCGCCGCGCGGCCCAGCGGATCGGTCGCCGACGACGCGCCGCGCGGGGACAGGAACAGGGCCGAGGTCTCCTCGGGATCGCGCAGCCTGGTGTACGGATCGCCGAGCGAGCCGAGCATCGCCGCGATGGCGCGGCAGGCGTCCTCCTCGCTGCGCAGCGCACCGCGATAGCGCGTCCTCCACGCGGACCAGTCCTGGCCGTTGTACTTCTTGTCGCGGAACGAGTCGCGCGCGAACGTCCACGCCTCGCGATACAGGACGTCGGGGAGCGGCGGGATCGATCCGCGCAGCGCCCGGCGCGCCTCCAGGTGGCGGCCGGCGGCGGCGAGGGCCAGCGGCAGCTGCCCCCGGGCGAGGCCGAAGTTGTCGGCCGGGTCGACCGCCACGGCCAGGGCATACGAGTCGGCGGCGGCCTGGAACTCCCCCTGCTCGGCGAGCGCCGCGCCCAGGACCGAGAGAATGGGCGCCGAGCGCGGGAAGAGGCGAAGGGCCCGGCGCGCCGCGGCTTCAGCCGGCCTGGCGCGCCCGGTGCGCAGGATCGCCAGCACCAGGTCGACGTGCGCCGCGATGCGCGACGGATCGAGGTCGACCGCGCGCGTCAGCTCCTCCAGCGCCATGCCCGGGTTGCCGCCGATGACCTGGTAGGCCTCGCCCAGCGCCGAGCGTGCCATCGCCGAGGCGGGGAAGGCGGCGACCGCCTGGCGCAGCATGATGAGCGCCTCGTCGCCGCGCCCCGACCACCAGTGCAGCCTGGCCAGCAGGAGCCGCTCCTCGACCGTGCCGGTCCCCGCCGCGAGACCGGCCTGCGCCCTGTCCCCGAGCGCCGACATGAATTTCGGGTTGAGGAACAGGATGTCGGTGGCGATCTCGAGGGTCCAGGGGTCCGTCGGATCGCGGCGCAGGGCATGGTAGAGAGCCTCCGCCGCCCCGTCCCAGCGCCCCGCGGCCGCGAGCAGGAGCGCCCGGCCGCGCAGCACGCCGGCAGCCGCCGCGTCGATCGGAGGCGCGGCCGCGGCGGCGCGCGCCAGGGCCTCCGCCCCCTGACGCTCGAGGAACGAGACGTATCCGCGAACGGCGGCCAGGTCATCGGGCCGTGCTGCGACCAGCGCCCGCCATGCGGTCTCCTCGCCGGAGGCGTCGCTCCGGGCGAAGGCCAGGGCCGCGAGGTTGTAGAGGGCGGCCGCGTCCCCCGGCCTCGATTTCGAGAGCCGCTCGAACTCGCGCGCGGCCCGCGAGGCCCCCTCGAGGCCCGTGTCGCGAAAGGCCAGCGCCATGCCGAGCCGCGCCTCCGCGTCGTCCGGATCGATCCGGAGGGCGCGACGGAACGACTCGGCCGCCGCGGCCGCGTCCCCCGCCACCGACTGCAGGCGCCCGAGCTCGCGCAGGACCTGCGGGTCCTGCCTGTCCGAGGCGGCCTCGCGCAAGGCGGCTATCGCGGCCTTCAGCTCGCGCAGCTCCCGGCGCCTGAGGTCCGCCGGCTCGTCGTCCGGCCTGGCCGCGAGATAGCCGTCCCACGCCGCGATCGCGGCGGGCAGGTCGCCGCGATCCTCCGCCAGGCGCGCCCGGATGCCCAGCGCCGGGGCGTCCCCGGGGCGCGCCGCCAGGATCTCGTCGAGGAGCGTGGTGGCGTCCGCGAAGCGCTTCTGCCGCCGGCGCGTTTCGGCCAGGACCAGCAGGATGTCCGGGCGCGCCTCGGGGCCGACCCGCCCCAGGGCGTCCTGAAGCAGGGCCGCAGCGGCCTCGTGGTCGAAGCGCGCCCTCAGGATCTGGGCCTTCCCGGCGTACGCTTCGTAGCGGGACGGGCTGAGCGTGAGAGCCGTCTCGTATTCCGGCAGCGCCCGTGCCGCGTCGCCCGTGCGGCGCAGCGTGTCGGCCAGCAGCAGACGGATCTCGTACGTGTGCGGGGACAGATCGCGCGCCTGGCGGTAGGCGGCGATCGCCTCGCGCATCCGGCCGTCGCGCCGGGCCTGGTTCCCCCGCTGGATCAGGTCCTCCACGCCCGCCGGCCCGGATCGCGCCTCGCCCGGGGACGGCGCCGCGGCCTGCACCGGTGCGGCCAGGAGCGACGCGATCAGAAGGGTCGCGATCCCCGGCGGACGGCCGGGACGGCGGATGGCGCGGGCTCTCGACACGAAGCTCACGGGAGACCAAGCGTACGGCCGCAGGGCGCGTCTGTCAACGCCTTGCGCGAGCCGTGCGGCCTCGTCTTTGGTTCAGGCCGCCTGGGCGTCGCGCGCGATCTGCTGGAGGAGCGTCAGCACCGTCTCGAGGCGGAACGGCTTGGAGAGGTAGGGACAGCCGGAGGAGTGGAAGAAGGCCTGGGTCTTGGGGTTCGCCAGATCGCCCGTGGTGAAGATGAAGCGCCGCGCCATGTCGGGCTTGATCTTCAAAAGGCGCTCGTAGAACCCCTGCCCGTCGAGCCCCGGCATCTTGAGGTCCGACAGGATCACGTCGTAGGTGTTGGCGGTGGCCAGCTTGAGGGCGGTCTGGCCGTTGCGCGCCTCGTCCACCCTGTGACCGTTCATTTTCAGGAACTCCGTGAGCAGCTCCACCAGGATCATCTCGTCGTCGACGACCAGCAGCCGCAGGCTCCGCGGAGGGCCGCCCGCCGTCTTCGTCTCGTCCTCGGGCGCGTCGTGCCCCCGCTTCTCGTCGACGAGCGGCAGGTCGATGTGGATCGTCGTCCCTTCCCCGACGATGCTCTCGGCGGTCACCGCCCCCTGGTGGTCCTTGATGATGGCGCGCGACACGCTCAGCCCGAGGCCCGTCCCCTTGCCGCCCCGCTTGGTCGTGAAGAACGGATCGAAGATCGATTCGAGGCGGTCCTTGGGTATCCCCGTGCCGCTGTCGGTGAAGCTGGCGCGCAGCATCGAGCCCGATCGCCGGGTCTCGATCAGCAGCCGCCGCGGGCGGTCCCCCACCTCCATCATGGCGTGGTGCGAGTTGTTGACCACGTTCAGGATCACCTGCTGGAGCTGGTGGAAGTCCAGCATGGTCTTCGGCAGGCCGGCGTCGTAACGCCGCAGCAGCTCGACGTTGTCCACCTTCAGCTGGTAGGCGCGCAGGTCGAGGACGCCCTCGATGACCCGGTTCAGGTCCTCGTGCGTCTTCTGGGGCTTGTGCCGGCGGGCGAACGACAGGAGGTTCTGCACGATCTTCTGCGATCGCACCGCCTCGCTGTGGATGCGCTCGAGGTGCTTGCGGGTCTTGGGATTGACCTCGCTGGCGAGCAGCAGCTGCGCGAACCCCATGACCCCCGACAGCGGGTTGTTCAGCTCGTGCGTCACACCCGAGATCAGAAGACCGATCGCCGACATCTTCTCGGCCTGCAGGAGCTGCGACTGCGCCGACAGGAGCCGCGCCTCCATGCTCTTGATCTCGCGATCGAGGCGTTTCTTCTGGATGGCGTGGCCCATCTGGCCGGCGAACAGCTCGATGAGGGACAGCGACTCGGGGGCCGGCGGGACCGCCGCCGGCTCCGCCAGCATGACCGTGCCGACCAGGACGGTGCCCGAGCCGTACAGGGGGATGAACAGGAGGTCCTTGACCGCGCCGGGGAGGAGACCCCCTCCGTTGCATGCCGTCGCCGCGACCAGGTACGAGTTGCCGATGCGCCGGCCCTCCCGGACGATCGACTCGCGTTGCTCCTGCGTCGGCTTGTGGGCGTGGAAATGGTCGATCTGACGGTCGTCGAACCCATTGAAGAAGAACTTCAGGTCTCCCCCCTGGTCGTCCAGGAGCGTGAGGACCGCCTTCGTGTATCCGGAGTGTGACTGCACCGCCTCGAGAAACAGGCGGCACACTGTGTCGAGGTCGTCCTCCTGGATGATGCGGCTGGCGACCTTGCTGAGCTCGGCAACCCGGCGAAGGACGCCGCTCGACTCCTCCTTCGCGCCGCCGGCCGCGCCGATCGCCGCCGCGACCCGGCCCAGGGCCTCCGCGGGAATCCCCGTGGCCTTTCCCTGCATGCCCCCCGGCTCGTTGCTCCCCAGGATCAGGACGCAGCCCGGCCGATCGCCCAGTCCGATCGGGACGAACGCCGCCTGGGCCACCCCCCGCTCCTTCAGGATCCGGTCCTCCGGATAGGGCGTGGCCTTGCGCAGGTTCGACGAGTATTCGACCGACCCCTTGCGCAGGACCTGGGCGGCGCGGGATCCCTTCCGCCGCAGGGAGTGCGCCGAGTGCCGCTCGCTCGTCGGATGCGCGGTCAGGAGCGTGAAGCGGGTCGCGTCGGAGGAAGGGACCGCCAGGCAGATGCGATCGCACGGCAGCAGATCACCGATTTCGCGGCAGACCTGCTGAAGAATTTCTTCGGACAAATGTTTCGACTCGCCGCTGATGCGCAAGGTCCCCCGCCGTGCGCGGCTCTCGTATAACCGATTTCCTTTGACGCAGTTGCAATATAAGTTGAGCGTAAGCCACAGTCAACGTTACGAAAATTAGCATTGACTCCTGTGTATGGCGTGATAGATTCAGGTCGTGTTTCATATGTAGTAATTGTCTATTACATATACGCAATTCACAGGCTGGATCCGTCGCGTCTGGGAGGGCGGGACAATGCTGGGGACAGGATGGGTGCGGGGGACGATGGTGGCGGGGGCGATCTTCCTGATCCTGGCGGGCGGCCATCCCGTCTGGTCCAAGGGATTGAGAGCCAAGGACAACGCGTCGGCCCTCTGGATCGCGGCGGACCGTGTCGTGGGGTTCGTCCCGTTCACGGTATCGTTGTACGGCCGGGTGAACAGCTCGGTCGAGCCGGGGAAGCTCGAGCTGTGTCGCGAGGCGTCCCTGCAGACCGACGTCGCCGGGTCACGCGACGGCCGGGGCCCGGACGATGGGATGATGCCGGCGACCGGCCGCGACCGTGACGGCTCCGCCAACGAGCCCGCCTGCTCGACCGGCACCCTGGTGCGGACGGCGGACGGCTTCGATTACAAGCACGAGATGCGCTTCGATCACCCCGGGATCTACCGGGTCCGCCTGAGCATGGTGGACCACACCGGCCACCGCGCCATCTCCAACACCGTCCAGGTGAACGCGCTGTAGGACCGGCTCTCCTACTTCTTGGGGAGCGGCTTCTTCAGGGCTTCCTGCAGCTCCTTCCGGCCGGCCTCGTCCCCCGTCAGGGTGGCGATCAGCTCGGCGCGGGTGGTGGCGTCCGCCAGGAGCTTCTGGACGATCGCCGTTTTCTGGGCCGGGTCGGCCAGAAGCTTCTCGAGGGCGAGCGCCTTGACCGAGAGGTCCCCCAGCAGCGTCTCGGCCAGCTCCTTCTTCGTGTCGTTGTTGGTGGTCAGCTTGCCCATGATGTCCCGCTTGGCCACGTCGTCGCTGATCAGCTTCCCGATGATCTCGTCCTTGGTGTTCGGATTCATGATCATCTCGTCCACACTCGAGCCGCATCCGACCAGGGCCATCCCGGCCAGCGCGGCCGCGATGACGACGCTCGTGCTGCGCGCAGAGTTCATGCTTCTGTCTCCTCCTCGAAACGTGAAATCCGGGTGGTTTGTCTACGACGCCGGGGGGGCGGCCGCCGCCTTCTCTTCCTTCTCTTCCTTGGCGGGGGCGGCCCGGCGCTTCTCCATGGCCAGGGCGACGCGCCGCGCGCGCTGCCATCTCTTCAGCTTCTTGGCGAACACGCGCTTCTTGTCCGGGGGCATGGACGCCCCCTTCTCCGCGATCTTCTTCGTGAGCCGGTCGATTCTCGTCTTCAATTGGCCGGATGTGGCCATGTGGCGCCTCCAGTCGGATCCCTGATGGAAGGGGCGGGAGCGTAGCATCCCCCCCGTGCACCCGTCAAGCGCGGCCGGCCAGAGGCGCGGCCGGCCAGAGGGGCCGCCCGCCGACCCGCGAAACGTCTCAGCGGAAATCGGTGATCAGGACGACGTCGCTGGTTTCCTGACCACGGGACAGGGCAAGCAGGTTGCCATCCGGCGACCAGTCGTAGGAGAAGACCTGCAGGCTGGTGAAGCTCGTGATCTGCCGGGGCCGGCCGCCGTCCAGCGGCTGGCTCCAGAGGTTTCCCACTCCATCCACCTCCCGGCCGTAGGTCAACGCATTTCCAGAAGGCGCCCAGCGAAGCTGAAATCCATCCGGCCACAGGAAGGATTTCCGAGGCTTTCCTCCCTCCGCGGGAATCACGACAACTCCACGCCACGATCGGCCCCCTTGCTCCAGATAGGCGGAGTAGGTGATCCACTTTCCGTCGGGGGAGATCTCGGTGGCCCCGAGCGACGACTCGGCCAGCTTCGTCGGAATCCCCCCCGCCAGGGAGACTCTCCACAGGCCCGGGTCCCCCAGGCTGGTATACATGAGCCAGCTCCCGTCCGGCGAGATGTCTTGAACGTCCTCCCCCTTGCCGTGGGTGATCTGGACCGGGTTTCCGCCGTCCCGGTCCACCTTCCAGGCGTGGATCAGGCCGTCCTCCCGGAGGGACCGGAAGGCGATCGCGCCGCCGTCGCGCGACACGGAGGCGTCGAAGCTGACCGAGGAGTCGGGCGTCAGCTGGCTGCGTTGATGGCCGTCGAAATCCATGCTCCAGATCTGGGGGCGGCCTCCCTTGACGGCGGTGAAGATGATGGCGTCGGCCGCCACGTTGACGTTCTCGATGGCGTCCTCGTTCGAGGATCCGAACGTGATCTGCCGCGCCCGGCTCGAATCGCCACCCGGGCAGACCCAGAGATTCTCCACCCGGTTGACCTGGGTCGCGGCCAGGATCTTCCCGTCGACCGTGACGCTGGCATCCGAGTATTCATTCAGGTCGTTGGTGATCCGTCGGACCGGTCCCGCCGGAAACGGCACGAACCAGACCTGCGTGGGGGGGCTTCCCTTTTCGCCGAACCCGGTCAGGATCAGGCCGGTCCCGTCCGGCACCCAGGCGAGGCTCTCAGCGAACCACCACCGGGGGCCGGCCAGCGGCACCTGCTTTCCGTCGCTGACCTCGACATTCAGGATGGAGGCATGGATTCCCCCCTCGGGGCTTCGGACGAACACGGCGATCCGCTTGCCGTCCGGCGACCAGGAT
>Ga0070694_100000360_pt1 | contig 24454 bp, 17 predicted proteins | sample KBSK1251metaG_FD_65470 | JGI IMG/M metagenome (GOLD analysis project Ga0070694, IMG submission 65470) | Corn, switchgrass and miscanthus rhizosphere microbial communities from Kellogg Biological Station, Michigan, USA - KBS K1-25-1 metaG | ecosystem: Host-associated > Plants > Roots >...
CGCCGCCGACCGCACGAGCGCGAGCGACGCCCAAGTGAGCGTGGCCGCCGACGACATCCAATTCACGGTCAAGGTCATCGTCTCCAGCGAGAGCGACCTCTCGGGCGTCTCGTGGGAGAAGAAGGTCGGCGCGGGCGCCTACGAAGCCGCCACCCCGACCGCCACCGTCGGCAACGTCGCCTACTTCGCCCAGACCGCGGGCGAGTCCGACCTCGTCTTCCGCGCCACGAAGGACGGTTCGACCGACGACACGGGCGCCCCCTTCGACCCCTCCGCAGCCTCGCAGGCCGCGTTCTCGCTCGACATCGTCGGACTCCTCACCGCCACCTCCGCGGCGGCGGCCAGTCTCGTCGCGGGCGCCCTCACCACGTACACCTTCGGGTTCACCCTTGCGCACCCCTGGCCCGCCAACGGACTCCTCACGGTCACGTTCCCGGCCTCGTACGCGCTCGGCTCGCCCGACGTGACGCTCACCGGCGCCGACGGCACCGCGACCGCCGCCGTCCTGGGCCAAGTCGTCACCATCACGCGTGCGGCCGACGGGTCGGACACGGCGGCCGGCACCGACGTCACCGTCGAACTCACCGACGTCACGAACCCCCACGTCGCCGGCACGAGCGGATCCTTCGGCCTCGTCGCGCAGGACGACGCGGCCCTCGACATCGACGTGGGCACCGCGTCGGCCCTCACCATCGCCGTGGGCGCCCTGAACGACCTCTCCACGTCCGCCGACGACCTCGTCGTCGGAGCCCAGACGACGTACACGTTCGGCTTCACGAACGCCAACCCCTGGCCCGCCGACGGACAACTCACGATCGAGCTCCCCGCCGCGTACACGATCGGCGCCCCCACCGTGACGCTCACCGGCGCGGACGGCACCGCCACCGCGAGCGTCGACGGCCAGACCGTGACCCTCACGCGTTCCGGCGACGGCTCCGAGACGGCCGCCGAGACGGCCATCACCGTCGAACTCACCGACGTCACCAACCCGGACCTCTCGGGCACGACGGACACGTTCGCCCTCGTCCTCGGGACGGGCGACGCGACCGAGATCGACGCCGGCGAGGCCCCCGCGGTGACCCTCGCCGCCGGCTCCCTGACCGGCCTCTCCACGTCCGCCTTGAGCCTCGCGGCGGCCGCGACGACGACCTACACGTTCGGCTTCACGCTCGCCCACGACTGGCCCGCCGACGGACTGCTCGTCATCACCTTCCCCGACGGGTACACCATCGACGACCCCCTCGTCGTCCTCACGGGCGCCACGGGCGCGGCCACGGCCAGCGTCGACGGCCAGACCGTCACCATCACGCGCTCCGCCCTCGGCCTGCCCACCGACGCCGGCACCGCCGTCACCGTCGAACTCACCGGCGTCACGAACCCCTCCGACGAGGGCGCCACGGACGCGTTCGCGCTCCTCGTCGAGGACGCCGACGAGACCGCCATCGACACGGGTGACGCGCCCGCCGTCACCATCGGCGCCTCCTCCCTCGCCCTCGCGGGCCTCGCCTCGAGCTCGCACACCGTGGACACCTGGACCCGGTCGACGCGCCTCAGCGTCTCGTGGGCGACGCCCTCCGACGTCACCGTCAACGGCTACTCGTGGGCCATCGACGCCGACCCCGACACGACCGTCGACGGCACCGTCACCCACACGACGATCACGCTCACCCAAGGCGAACACGACTTCCGCGTCAAGGCCCGCAACGCCGGCGCCATCTGGGGCCCCGTCGCCACCATCGGCCTGTTCCGCGTCGACACGTCCGCCCCCACCGCCCCCTCGATCAGCTCCGGCACGCACGAGGCCAACGCGTGCACGTCCGCCGCCGACGCGAGCCTCGCGTGGGACGCGAGCGACGACCTCTCCGGCCTCGACGGCGACGAACCCTACGGCTACACCGTCGACGGCGCCTCCCAGACGCGCACGAGCGACGCGAGCCTCGCCCTCACGCTCGCGGACGGCTCCCACACGTTGAAGGTGTGGGCGTACGACGCCGTCGGCAACTCGGCGAGTGCCACCTACCGCTTCAGCGTGGACCTGCGCGCGCCCTCCGTGCGCCTCACGGTCCCCGCCGTCACGAACGCCGCCACCCTCCCCCTCAAGTGGTCGAGCTCCGACGCGTGCGCGGGCGCGGCCAGCGTCTTCCTCGAGTACCGCGCCAACGCCGGCTCGTGGACGGACGTCTCGTCGACCGGCGCGAGCGGCACGAGCAACCTCATCGTCCCCGACGGCAAGATCGAGTTCCGCGCGCGGGGCGTCGACGCCGCCGGTAACGCCGGCGACTTCCCGGCCACCGCCCAAGCCACCTCCATCGTCGACCGCGTCGCCCCCGGCGCCCCCGCGAACGTCCACGGCACGATGGGCGCCGCCAACACGTTCCACCTGGCCTGGGCCGCCGCCAAGGACGACCGCAGCGGCATCGGCGCCTACCGCGTCACCCGCGTGACCGAGTCCGGCGCGACCCTCGCGACGGCGCTCGTGCACGGCTTCGAATACGTCGACGCGGCTGGCCGCACGGACGTCCACTACACGGTCCAAGCCCTCGACCTCGCCGGAAACGCCGGCCCCGTCGTCCAGGCCGCCATCGACCTGACCGCGTCGCCCGCCGCGGGCGCCCAAGCCTTCGGCCTCATCGTCCCCCGCGAAAGCGGCTCCGCCGTCCCCATCGCGTGGCACGGGCCCGCCGGCGCCGACGGCACCGTCCGCGTCGATATCTGGATTGGCGAGGCCGGCCACGACCTGCGCCTCTACCTCTCCTCGAGCCAAGCCCAAGGCCGCGCGAGTTTCTTCGGACTCGTCGGCCACGACTACCGCGTCGTCGCCGTGCCCACGGACGCCGCCGGCCACGCGCCCACCCTGGACGACGCGCCCGAAGCCACGGTCCGCATCACCGACGCGAGTGTCCGCGCCAGCCGCGACGCCGCCCTCCTTGCAGGCAACCTCGCCACGGACGAACCCTTCCGCGTCGAGGACCGCGACGGCGACGGCTTCCCCGAGACCCTCATCGACCCCAGCGGCCGCCTCACCGTCCTCCACATCGTCTCCCTCGACGACGCCCGACCCTTCTTCCTCCTCGGCGTGGGCGCACGCTTGAGCGGCGGCAACCCCACCGCCTTCTGGGACCCCGCCTCCGGCGAGGCCATCCCCATCGCACTCACCCTCCCCTTGGGACGCGCCCAAGGCCTCGCCGACGGCGCGCTGCGCGTCCAAGTCGAGAAACACGCGGGCTGGATCTACGTCCCCGTCTCCGACGCGCACCCCGACCGGCCGCTCGAGGCCGTCTACCGCGCCGACGGTTCCCCGCTGCCCGAAGGCCACTACTGGCGCGACGGCAATGTCATCGTCTTCCTCGACGACCCGACCACCGAGTACATCGTCACCTACGGCAGCGCGGCCACCCAGACGATGATGGCCGGCGCGAACCTCGTCTGGCTCAGCGTCGCGCCGCTGCTCGCCTTCCTCGCCTTCCTCTTCATCCCGTCCACGGCGACCCTGCCCCGCCTCGGCCTCACCTGGAGCCTTCGCCACTGCACGACCTGCGGCCAAGGCCTCACGCGGATCGAACGCGTGTGGCGCGCGGGCCACTGCTGCCCGAACCTCGGCGACCGCCTTGCGGGCCACCGCCGCGGGCGACGCCCCGCGGACACGGCGCCGCGCCCCCTCGTGCCCAAGTTCCCTTCCCGACCGATGTCCCATCGGCTGAAGCGGGCGATGGGTCCCTCCCGCAAGCCGTAGCCCGATCGCGCCTCGCGTGGGCGCTACGCCACTGCACCGCGCGCATGAAGCCCCCGCCGCGCCCGCACCGCCTCCTGCGGTCCCTGCACGATTGCGGAGGGCTCGGTCGCAGACTCCAGGAGGGACGCTCCCGGACCGAGCGGTCTCGCTCGCCCGACGCGTCCTCCTCTCGCGATTCTGGCGCGGTCGAAGATTGGGCGAACGTCTTCCGCGCCGAAGGTCGTCGCCGCGCATCCTGGCGCGCGACCTCTAGCGAGGGCTATTCGGCTTCCCGGTCGACGACGGCGGGCGCCGCGGGCACCTTGCGCCGCTTCGGAGCGGGCAGCCGCGGAGCGCCATCCGGTTGGGGAGGCGCGGCGAAGGCGACGCGGTGGCGCGCCGCCATGTCGGGCCCGAGCTTGGAGAGTTTGAGCAAGAGCTCGTCCTTGCCGGGGCCGTCCGTGGCCTCCTTGATGACGTCGTAGATGGTCTCCATGGGGATGATCTCGATCTTCCCCTGATACTTGTCCTCGATGAGGACGTCCACCATGTTCGAGGCCGGGATGAGCACGCGCTTGAGGCCGGTCTCGGCGGCGGCCTCGATCTTCGCCGTCACACCGCCCACCGGCAGCACCTGGCCGCGGATGCTCAGGCTGCCCGTCATGGCCGTGTCCTGACGCACCTTGACGCGCTCGAGGGCGCTGATGACGGCCGTCGCGACCGAGACGCTCGCCGAGTCGCCTTCGACGCCGCCGTCGGTGGCGCCGACGAATTGGACGTGGATGTCCTTCGAGTGGATGTCCTTGTCCATGAACTTCTTGATGATGGCGCTCACGTTGAGCACCGCTTCCTTGGCGATGTCGCCGAGCTTGCCCGTGGCGACGATGCGCCCCTCGCCCTTGCTCGCCGCGGGCGTGATCTCGCTGACGATCGGGAGCACGATGCCGCTGTGCTGGTTCATGCTCGGGTCGCCCGAGAGGACGGCGAGGCCGTTGACCATGCCCACGTCGGAGCCCTCGGTCCGGAACTGGCGGTACATCTTGCGGATTTCGATGTAGCGGTCGGAGACCTGTTGCTCGAGGCTGCGCGCGATGCTCTTGGCCCGCAGGATGTGTTCCTGCGTCGCGAAGGGGGCGCCCTCGGCCTTGGCCAGGTCGCCGGCCACGCGCACGAGGCCGCCGAGTTCGCGAAGGCGCAGCGTGAGGCGGCCCTTGCGCCCGGCGCGGCGCTGCGCCTCGTGGATGACCTCGGAGACGGCGCTCTTGTCGAAGTGGGGGATGCGGCCGTCCTTCTGGACCTCCTGCGCGACGAACCGTACCAGGTGGCGGCGGTTCTCGTCCGTGTCCGTCATGTCGCCGCGCACGTAGATCTCGTACCCGTAGCCACGGATGCGGCTGCGCAACGCGGGGTGCATGCCTTGGACGGCGTCGAGGTTGCCGGCCGCGACGAGGATGAAGTCGCACGGCACGGGCTCCGTCTTGACCATGGCGCCGCTGCTGCGCTCGCTCTGGCCGGTGATCTGGAACTTCTTCTCCTGGATGGCCGTGAGAAGGTGCTGTTGGCTCTGCAGGTGCAGCGTGTTGATCTCGTCGATGTAGAGGACGCCCTTGTGGCTCTTGTGGATGCTGCCCGCTTCCACGCGCTCGTGCGCCGGCGTCTCGAGACCGCCGGCCTGGAATGGGTCATGGCGCACGTCGCCCAGGAGGGCGCCGCTGTGGGCGGCCGTCGCGTCGATGAACGGCGCCAATTCGTCCGGTGAGTGGAAGACGAGGAGTTTCGGCACGAGGGCGACGCTTCCGCGGAAGCCGGAGGCGCGCATGAGCCAGAAGAGGATGAGGGCGGCGAAGATGCCGAGGAAGAGGACCTGGAACTCGCCCTTGGAGAGCGCGTACCAGATGGAGAGGGCGAGGATGATGACGATGATGATGAGCATGAACGTCGTGCGCTGTTCCTGCTTTTTCTTCGCCTCGAGTTTCTGCGCGTCGACGATCTCCTTGCCCTTGCCCGCCGGCACGACGCGGATGCGAGGCTGGTTCTGGTCGTCCGGGTTCGGGTAGCAGATGATGTCCTCGAGTTCCTCGCGCGGCAGGAACTCCGTCATGGCGCGCGCGAGCATCGACTTGCCCGTTCCGGGGTCGCCGATCATCATGACGTGGCGCTTCTGCTCGGCGGCCTTGCGCACGACGGTGACGGCGTGGTCCTGGCCGATGACCTGGTCGAGGAGTTTCTTGGGGACCTTGATGTCCGCGGTCGTCTGGAACGATTCGCGCTCGATCCATTCCTGGACCGGCTCCTTGGTGATCTTCGTCTGGAGGACGCCCATCTCGTCGCGGGTCGGCAGCTCCTCCTCAACGGTCTCCGGAGCCTTCTCTGTACTCATGCTGACGTCCCCCGAATTCATCCTCGACGATAGTTAAGGGTTGTTTACACGGCGCGTGAAATTGCCACGCGGCCGCGCATACCACGACGCGGCGATTCCCACTCACCGAAGCCTTTAATACGATTGGACCGCCTGATAGGTGGAGGGCATGTCGGATACGATTACGGTGGACCAGAATGGGCGCGTCTACCTGCCCAAACTGATCCGCAAGCTCCTGCGCCTGGAGGCGAACACGCTCCTCCAGGTGGCCATCGACGACGACCGCGTCGTCCTCAAGAAGGTCGACTCGATCGCCGAGTACGGCCGTGGCATGTTCCGACGCCGGGACCTCTTGGACGTCCACGAGGCCATCCGCCGGGCCGCGCTCGAGTAAGGGTCGCCTGTGGTCAAATACATCGACACGGACGTGTTCGTTTACTGGGCGACGGACCACCCTGAACATGGTCAGCGCGCGACCGAGATCATCCGCCGGATTGAGACGCACGAGAAGGCCGTCACGTCGGCCCTGAGTTTTTGGACCTTCAACAACCTCATGCGCACCCAGAACGGGTTCAGCCTGCGGCTCTTCCTCGACCAGGTCAGGCGGCTGCGCAACCTGCGCATCGTGCCGCTTGATGCCGACACGCTGGCCCAAGCGAGCGACCTCGTGCGTGAGAAGAACCTCTCGCCCCACGTGGCCGTCGCGGCCGCCGTCGCCAAGTCCAAGGGCGCCGACGCAGTCTACACGACGAACGCCGAATACGACCGCACCGGCCTCAAGCGCGCCTTCTGAACCGAACCCGTTTTACGCATCGCCACGCTGACGGGTGACATGGCGAGAGCGGATTCCACGAAGCCGACGGATTGGTGGGCCAACCTGTTCATGACCGGGGCCGTCGTCGTGCTCGCGGCTTCCCTTTGGTACGGCATCACGAAGGGCGAGTTCGAGGTGCTGCTGCTCGGCCTCACGCTTGGGGCGGTCCTCGTCGCCGTCGCCTTCCGGCCTTGGCGCAACGCGCAGGACAAGGGCGCCTTCGCCCTCTGGTCCGTGGGCGCCGCCTTGGCCGCCGTCGGACTCTGGACGACGGGCTTCGGCTCCGCCGCCGTCGTCGCCGGCCTGGGGGCCGGGTTCGTCCTCGGCCTGGCGGCCGCGCGGCACGTCTATCCGAAGCCCACCCCGTAGGCTTAAGTCGCGCCCGTCCTTGGACGGGCCCGTGGTGCTTCTCGTCCCCGGCGAGGGCAGCCGCTCCATGGCCCAGAAACTGGCCAAGCTCACCGGGTGGCACGTCGGCGAAGCCGACTTCAAGACGTTCCCCGACGGCGAAGACTACGCGCGCATCCTCACGGGCGTCAAGGGCCAGGACGTCGTCGTCGTCCAGACCGGCTACCCGACCGCGCGGTTGTGGAAACTCCTCCTCCTCTTGAACGCCGCGCGCGAGAACGGCGCCGCGAGCCTCCGTTGCGTCGTCCCGTACTTGCCGTACGCCCGCCAGGACCGCCTCTTCCTCGAAGGCGAGGCGCTGAGCGCGCGACTCGTCGCGGACACGATCCGCATCTACGCGAAGGAGGTCGTCACGGTCGAGCCCCACAAAGAGGAGGTCGCCGCCTTCTTCCACGGCATGCTCCGCAGCGTGAACGCCATCGAACCCTTCGCGCGCGAATTCAAGTCCCGGTCCATCGACGTCGTCCTCGCGCCCGACGCAGGGGCCCGCCCCCGCGCCGAGGCCGTCGCCTCCCACATCGGCGCCAAGGCGGACCACCTCGAGAAGAAGCGACTCTCGGGCGACCACGTCGAGATGAAGCCCAAGTCCCTCGACGTGCGCGGCAAGCGCGTCGCCATCCTCGACGACATCATCAGCACCGGCGGCACGATGGTCAAGGCGACGGAACAACTCGTCAAACAAGGCGCCGCGATGGTCCTGTGCGCAGGCGTCCACGGGCTCTTCATCGGCGACGCGGTCGGCCGCCTCAAGATGGCGGGCGCCGAGGAAGTCATCTCGAGCGACACGATCGAGTCGCCCTATTCGCGCGTGAGCGTCGCCGAGGGCATCGCGGCCTCGCTCGGCGTGCCCGCGAGCGTGCGTCGCTGACCCGGGTTGGCTTTCGGAACCGCGCAGGCCGACGCTAGAACGTGGATTCCTTGCGGCCGCGCCGCACGACGCTGTACCCCAGCATGAAGGCGATGAAGAGGAGCACGATGAGGCCCTCCCAGTACCAACCGGGGTTCGAGAAGAGCGCCGCGGGGCCGGGGTCCTGCGTGGCGACGATGAGGCCCGCCATGAGGATGCCGACGAGGCTCTCCCCCGCGATGAGGCCGGAGGCGAAGAGGACGCCGCGGTTGATGCGGCTCTCCGCCTTCGAATGGCGCGCGGCCTCGGTCGCGTGAGGCTCGTCGCGTTCGAGGTCGCGCAGGTACCACTTGCGCGCGCCCCAGGCGACGAGGCCGCCGGCGAAGATGGGCGTCGCAAGTTCGAAGGGCAGGTAGATGCCGATGGCGACGGCCAGGACGGGCGTGCGGAACGACGACTTGCGCAGCTCGAGGAACTTGTCGAAGGCGATGATGAGCGCGGCGACGCCGACGCCGATCCAGAAGGCGTCCCAGGGGATACCGGCGCCGAAGATGCCCTGCGCGATGGCCTTCATGAGGCTCGCCTGGGGCGCCGCGAGCGGCGCCGGGTGGTTGACGCAGAAGGCGTCGGCCGGATTGTAGTTCGCCGCGTCGCTGGGGTCGCACGCGGGACGCAACCCGAGGCCGTAGGCGCTGTCGAGGAGGATGAGGACGAAGGGGATGACGAGGCTCGCGGCGATGGCGCCGACCATCTGCATGATCTGGAGGTTGCGGGGCGTGCCGCCCAGGAGGTGGCCGGCCTTGAGGTCCTGCATGTTGTCGCCCGCGATGGCCGCCGCCGAAGCGACGGTGCCTCCGATGAGGATGGTGGCGGCCGCGCCGACGTCGCCGGGGACGCCCAAGGCGACGAGGACGAGCGCGGTGAAGATGATCGTGCCGATGGCTGTTCCCGAGATGGGGTTGTTGCTGCTTCCCACGACGCCCGCCATGTAGCCGGCGACGGCGCTGAAGAGGAACGCCACGGCGAGCATGAGGATGCCGAGGATGACGCCGACCCACCAGAGTCCGGGGTTGCGGAAGTGGTCTGTGACGAAGTACGTGAAGAGGAGCGAGAGCGGGACGGCGAAGAGGACCATGGTGAGGAGGACGCTGCGCATGTTCATGTCCCGTTCCGTGCGCAGCCGCGTGTCCTTGCCTTGGGCACGCATCGCGTGGTAGGCGTCCATGCCGGACCGGATGCCGCGCACGAGCGCGTGGCGCAGTTTGAAGAGCGTGTAGACGCCGCCGGCCGCCATGCCGCCCACGCCGATGAACCGGACGTAGCCCGCGCGGGCGGCGTCGATGGCCTCGACGGCACCCAGCGGCAGGCCCCCGGCGCCCGTCGGCCACGGGTGCATGGCGATGTAGATGGGGGCGGCGATGACGTAGCCGATGACGCCGCCGGCGAAGATGAGGACTGCAATCGGGAGTCCGATGATGAAACCCACGCCGATGAGGGCGGGACTCATCGTGCCGCCCAGGTAGAACCCCGTGTCGCCGAACCGTCGACCGTACCGGGCGTTCTCGTTCCACAGCGCGAAGCCGGCGCCGAGGAACTTGTAGACGGCGCCCGTGATGGCAGCGATGAGGATGTAACCGACGCCGCTGCCGCCCTTCTCCCCCGACTTGAGGACCTCGACGGTCGCCACGCCCTCGGGGTAGAGGAGTTTGGCGTCGACGATGTAGGCGCGGCGCAGGGGGATCGTGAAGAGGACGCCGAGGCTGCCGCCGAGGGCGGCGATGATCATGGTCTCGAAGATCCCGATCTCTTTCCAGTAGCCCAGGATGAGGAGGCCGGGCAGCGTGAAGATGATACCCGCGACGACGGATTCGCCGGCACTCGCGGTGGTCTGGATGAGGTTGTTCTCGAGGATGTTGCGGTTCTTGAAGAAGCGCAGCACGGCCATCGAGATGACCGAGGCCGGGATCGCCGCCGACACGGTGAGGGCGGCGAAGAGGCCCATGTAGGCGTTGGCCGAGGCCATGAGGAAGGAGAGGAGGATGCCGACGACGAAGACCTTGATCGTGAGTTCGGGGAGCGTCGTCGAGGCGGGGATGTACGGCTTGTGTTCCTCGGGCAGCGCCTGGCCGGGCGCCTCCTCGGCGTCGACCGCGGAGTCGAGTGGAGGAAGCGGTTCGGCCTCGGTCGCCTTGTCGCGCCCATCTCGCGCTGGCCCCTTGCGCCGCCCCGCCATCGGGCCGGGCCAAAACGGGGAAGTGACTTAAGCCTTCGCGGCCAGCGTCTCGAGTTCCAGGACGGGTTGCAGGGCGCGCGCGAATCCCTGGAGCATCGCGTTCGTGACCTCGCGGCGGGAGGGCCGCACGCCGTGGTCGCGCAAGGACGTGACGTGGCGGGCGATCGTCTCGGGGCTGAGGCGGAAGAGTCGCGCGTTGCGTTCGAGGTCGCTCGAGACGAGGAGCGTGCCATGCTGCAGGAGGTGCGTCTTCGTGCGCTTCTGGGCGCCGCCGGAGATCTTGCGGCCGTCGACGCCGATGCTGACGCCTTCCTCACGCATGTAGCAGAGCGGGTCGCGTCCGGTGTGGCCTTCGAGCCACGAGCCTTCGAGGCCGAACGAGGCCAGGGCGTTGCGTACGCCTTGGGCGACGAAGCGGTAGGAGGCGAAGAGGTCGCCGGGGGCCATGGAGCGCGGGAGGATGACGCTGTACGTGACCTCGTCCTCGGCGTGCAGGATGGCGCCGCCGCCCGTGGGGCGTCGGACGACGTCGATGCCCAGCTCGCGCGCGGCCTCCAGGTCGACGTCGGATTCGGGTTGGGGGTAGCCCAGGCTCACGCAGGCCGGCGCCCAGCCGTAGAAGCGGATCGTGGGCAGGCCCTCGGCCAGGAGTTCGAGGTCCCGCTGCATGTTGCGGGCCCCGGGTCGCGGCGCGTCGACGAGGAGGCGCATCCGGGGCTACTCAACGAGGAGTGAGGAAAAAGATTGTGCCCGTCGTCCGTGCAAGCCGACGGGCACTGGGTGGTGGTGGGTGTGGTGGGTAATGGAAGCGGCAGAACTGGCGGTCACGGTTCGGACGGATTGCAAGCCGCTTTCGCGGTCCTGGTCCGTCGGAACCCAGACTCGGTCGTGGGAGCCAAACACCGCACGAGGCGGAGCGGCGACCCCAGGCGGAATCGTTGATCGCCCGATGCCGGAAACCATGTCCCAAACGGACCCTGGTTGCCTCCCCTCTTTGATGGTACTGCCGCAAATTCATGTACCGGCTGTTTGGCGCCCATTTTCTGCACGTTCCCAGGCCCGGGTCGCATGCGGGCCTTTTTCGTAGCGTTCGGTGTGGACGAGGGCGTGGAATCCATCGCGCGGCCGCGCGCGGGGACGGAGAATTGCAATCTTAGTCAGAATGGAATGTCCCCCGTCCCGGGCAGGGCTGGCTCGGTCGGTGTCTCTCGAGACGGGGGGCGACGCATCAATGATAGGGCGGGTGTCGCATGGGCGCTAGACCCAGCAATCCGGGGATGCGTTCGATTATCTGCCTGGGTTGACGGCCCGGAATCGGGATACCCACTTGGGCGCTCCGCAGCACCCGTCCAACCACTACTCTTGCACGTCGCCACGTATCAAGACGCGGGTAGAGACACTGTGGCGGTGCGCCTCGAACGGTCCTTCTCGGATCGTCGCGGCACCGCACCGGACGGTGCGCGCGAGCCGCGAGCCGTCTCGCGCCCATGGGACGCGAGCGATTAAAAACGCCGGCGCGGGTGCCCCGAGGGATGGCCTCCTCCCCGTACGCGACCGCCCAAGACCTCCTCAAGGGCGGGTTGCGCCCTCGCCTGCCGCGACAGATCCTGCGCGAGGCCGTCCTCCACCGGTACCAGGAGGCGCGCAAGAAGGGCCAGAACGAGGCGGAGGCGCTCCAATCCCTGTACCCGAACACGATCCTCGACCCGGAGGCCCTCAAGCGCGTGACGACCGCGCTCCTGAGCGGCACGAACCTCCTCTTCCTCGGACCGCCCGGATCGGGCAAGACGAGCCTCGCCAAGGACATCTGGGACCTCTATCCGAAGGAGGTCGTGAGCGTCGCGGGCTGCCCCGTGCAGGACGACCCCTTCAGCCTCGTCGACGAGGCCTTCCACCATACCGTGCCCGCCTGTCCGTACTGCAAGACGATGTACGGCGGCGTGAGCCTCAAGGAGCTCGGCGAGTACGACCCCAAGCGCGTCGACGCCTCGAAGGTGCCCGTGACGAGGCACCGCCTTCGCGAGGGACACGGCCTCTCGCGTGTCCAAGGCAGCCCCGAGGTCTTCCCCGACAACCTGACCGGCGCCATCAACCTCGCCAAGCTTGAGGAGATCGGCGATCCCAACAGTCCGCTCGTCCTCGAACCGGGCAAGGTGCTCCAGGCCAACCGCGGCCTTCTCCTCGTCGACGAGATCGGAAAGCTTCCGCGCGGCACCCAGAACGTGCTCCTGCAGGCCTTGCAGGAGAACATCGTGACGCCGGCCAAGAGCCGCGAGTCCTTCCCGGCGAGCTTCGTCGCCATCGCGACGTCCAACCTCCAGGACCTCGACAACGTCACCGAGCCCCTCATCGGGCGCCTCGCGATCGTCTACGTCGACTTCAACCAGGACCACGCGAAGAACACGGAGATCGTCCGCATGGGGACGCGCACGACGGGTCCCTTCACGCCCACGCCCTACCTGGACGCCGCGGCGACCCTGATCGAGTCCTGGCGCCGCAGCGCCGCCGCCACAGACGAGCTCTCCGAGGTCGGCAGCAACCGCACGATGATCGACCTCGTGCGGCGCGCGCAGGCCCACGCCGAACTGGACGCGCGCGACGAAATCTCCGCCGAGGACTTCCACGCGGGCGCCCGCGAGTCGATGCTCGGCCGCATCCGCGCGCGAGGGGCCGAGAACTTCGCCCAGAGCGTGCAGGTCATCGAGAACTTCGTCGACAAGAAATGGAAGGACGCCCTCAAGGAGTCCGGCGTCCGCTACTGGTGCGGCTTCAGCCAGGGCGTGCTCGCCGACGACAAGGCGGAGGCGCTTCGGACCCTGGACGCCCTGCGCAGCCACGTCGAGGGACGCGGCACTGCGGACCCCGCGAAGGTGGAACGGTTCGAACAGTACATCCAACGGCGCGAGCGCCTCAACGGGGCCGGACCGCGGGACGTGGTGAAGCGCATCTACGCCCTCCTCTCGTCGACGGGGGCGTTCTCGGAGAAGCCATGAGTCCGCTCGTGGCGCCCGATTGCCGCGACATCGACGAGGCCTTCTGGCTCACGCCCGAACAACGGCGGGAACTCATCCTCCTTATCGCGGACAAGGGCGAGGCCGGCATCGACGAGTTCGTCCGCCGCCACGAGAAGGCGGACTCGACGATCGGGCGCCGCCTGGCCCGCATCCGCCGGAAGCTCCTGGAAGAGGCCGCCGAGCTGCGGCGACGCCTGCGCACGCAGTACGACGAGGCGCGCGAGGCCGAACGGGAACGCCTTGAGTCCGTCCTGGAGCGCCTGCGGCGCGAAGAGAAGGAGTTGCGCGAACAAGAGAAGCACATGAGCGCGCGGTTGCCGCGCGACATCGAGGCCGCGATCAAGTCCGTCCCCTTGTTGGAGATCGTCTTCCAGCCGCCGCGGCTACCGTGGTACACGCGGGCCTGGAACGCCGTCCGCCGCTTCGTGGCGGCGCTCTGGCATGGCCTCTTGCGCGTCTTCGGATTGCGACGCGCCCCGGGCGGCAAGGCGCGGGCGATCGCCATCGGAGTGCCGGGCCTCGCGGGCCCGGGCGTCGAGGTCACGTTCGACCTCGAGACGGCGTTGCAGAACCCCGCGATGCGCAAGCGCATCCGCCAACGCTTGGGCGATTCGTGGACGGTGCGCACGCGGCGCCTGTGGCGCCTCATGCTGGGCCTCGAGGACTACCGCGACGTGGCCCAGAAGATCATGGAAGAGGAGGCCAAGCGCGCCGCCGAGGCCAAGACGAGCGACGTGCGCAGGGACCTGGACCGTCTCGAACGGGAGCGGCAGGAGCGTGCGAGCCGCGAACGCGAGGCCGAGGCCGCCGCCCGGGACGAGTTGGCCCGCCTGGACGCGGCCGAGGCCTTCGAGCGCGAACGATTGGAGAAGACGATCGCGGCGCGGCCCGCGGACGACGTGCGGGACCTCGTCGAGGGCGAACTCGAAGCGGGCGGCCTCGTGCAACGCCTGGGAGGCGACCTCCAGGTCACGGGCCGGTTCCTCGAACGCTTGGCCTCCATCGTGTATGCCGAGGAGGCCCGCGGCCTGGGCGGCACCCACGAGTCGCCCGTCGGGTCCACGATCGAAGGCGAGGGCATCCTCGAACGCACGCAACTCTTGTCCCACGACGAAGCGAGCCACATGGACACGGCGGCCTCGCTCCTCAACGCCCGCACGCGCCACCCGCACGTGCGACACCTCCTGGAGGAGGACGTGCTCGTCTACCGCGAACGGCGCGCCAGCCTCGTCCACGTCGTACTCATCCTGGACAAGAGCCTGAGCATGGAGGAGAACGACCGCATGGCCGCGGCCAAGCGCGCCGTCCTCGCGCTCTACTGGGGCACGAAGTCGCGCGCACCCCAGAACCGCATCGACGTCCTGCTCATGGACACGAGCGTCGTCCGCGCCAACCTGGGCCAGGCCTGGGAGGCCAAGCCCGGCGGGTTCACGAACACGGGCCGCGCCCTCGAGGCCGCGCGGGCCCTCTTGATGGAGAGCCGGGCGACGCGCAAGTTCCTCTTCCTCGTCACGGACGGGCTGCCCGAGGCACTCACGATCGAGGGAAAGGACGTCGCGGGCAAGCCGGAGGAGGCGATGGCGTACGCCGTGCGCCAGGCGGAACGGTTGCGCGACGTGAAGGGGCTCTCGACGACGATCGTCCTCCTGGAACCCCGCGACGCGCTCTTCGTGAAGGCCGGCGAGACCCTCGCCAAGCGCGCGAGGGGCAAGGTGGTCAAGGTGACGCCCTCCGAGCTGACCCGGAGCCTTCTCGTGGAGATGCGGGAACAGGCGGTCGCGCCCGCCCTCACCGTCCCCTGACCCACCACCCTTTCGCGGTTTGGATACAACGGGTCCGCGGTTTCCGCGGTGCCCGGAGCCGCAGCCTATTCAATTGCTCACGCCGTCCCGGAGCCTCCCTTAGAGGTTGGAATGGGCGCGCAGGGCACCGTACTGGATGTGAGTCCGCGACCGTCCGAGGACCGCACGGAGCTCATCCTGCGCGCGACGGCGGCGCTGGGCGAAGCGCGCGCCCCCAAGGACGTCGCCCACGTCATCGTCTCTCACGCCATGGCCGTGATGGGCGCCCCATCGGGCGTCGTCACCCTGTTGGAGGCCGACGGGGGCCAGCTGGAAGTCGTGGCTGCGCAAGGCTTTCGCGACGAAGCCATCAGACCCTACGAGCGAATGCCATTGCATCTCGCGTTGCCTCTGTGCGAGACGGCCCGCTCAGGCGAGTCGTTCTGGTTGGAGTCGCGGCAGGCGGGCTTCGCGCGGTTCCCGGACCTCGAGGCGGCCTCACGCGTCAATGGAAGCCACGCCTGGGCGACCGTGGCCCTGCGCGTGGGGGGCCGCATCCTGGGCGTGCTCGGCCTCGCGTTCGTAGAACCCCGCTCGTTCTCGCCGCAGGACCGGGCCTTCATCGAGAACCTCACGCATGCGTGCGCGCAGGCGCTCGAACGCGCCCGCCTGCTCCAGGGCGAGCGCGCGCTCGCTGCCGTCGTGAACAACGCGCCCGTCATGCTGTGGGCCATCGACGAGGCCGGCACCATCCTCCTCAGTCGCGGTCGCGCGCTCAAGAGCATCGGACTCCAACCGGACCAGGACGTCGGCAAGAACCTCTTCGAGTTGTGGGCGGACCATGCCGACACCGTCCACCTGCACCGACGGGCCCTCGCCGGCGAGTCCGCGCACGCCGTCTCCGAGTGGATGGGCCGACGCCTGGACGTCGTCATCGAACCCTCCAAGGACGCCCAGGGTCGCATCACCGGCGCCATCGGCGTCGCCGTCGACGTGACGGACCGGTTGACGGCCGAACAGACCGTGGTCGTGCAAGTGGGCAAGCTCGAGGCCCTCAACCGCCTCACTCAGACGGTCGGGCGCGCGGACCGCATCGAGGAGATCTACGAGGCCGCCTTGGCGGCCCTCTGCAGCGCCCTGCGGGCGGACCGCGCCTCCATCGTCCTCTTCGACCCGGACGGCGTGATGCGGTTCAAGGCGTGGACGCGCTTGTCCGACGAGTACCGCGCGGCCGTCGAGGGCCACTCGCCGTGGTCGCGCACGACGAAGGACCCGCCGCCCGTTCTCGTCTCGGACGTGTTCGAGTCGGCGGATTGGGCCGCGTACCGCCCCGTCTTCGAACGCGAAGGCATCCGCGCGCTGGGATTCTTGCCCTTGCTGCACCAGGGGACGCTCTTGGGCAAGTGCATGGTCTACTACGACGCGCCCCACGTCTTCACCGACGAGGAGGTGCGCCTCGCGTTGGCCGTGGCGAGCCATGTGGGCTTCGCCATCGACCGCAGGCAAGGCCGCGCGGCCTTGCGCGACTCGGACGCCAACCTGCGCATCGTCATGGACACGTCGCCCGTGTCCCTCACGTACATCGACGCCGATCGCCGATTCCGGTACGTGAACCGCCGCTTCGCGGACCTGCAGGGCCGCTCGCGGGACGAGATCCTGGGCCGCAAGGTCGACGAGGTCCTCTCGCCGGAGGCGCACGCCATCGTCCAACCCTACCTGGAGTCGGCCTTCGAGGGCGAGTCGAGCGACGTCGACCTCACCGTCCAGGCGACCTCGGGCCACCGCCACCTCTCCGTGCAGTACGTCCCCAACCTCGGGCCGGACGGGGACGTCCGCGGCGTCCTCGGCGTCGTCGCGGACATCACGGACCGCAAGGAGCAGGAGGAAGAGCTGCGCGTCGCCAACGAGCGGTTGAAGGAACTCGACCGGTTGAAGACCCAGTTCCTCAACGCCGTCAGCCACGAGATGCGCACGCCGCTCACGCCGATCCAACTCCAGTTGGACGTCCTGGGCGCCGCCACGTCGACGCCGGACAGCCGCAAGAAGGCCGTCGCCATCCTCGACCGCAACGTGCGACGATTGTCGCGCCTCGTGCAGGAGATGGTGGACGTCTCGCGCCTGCAGGCGGGCCGGTTCATGGTCGAACGCGCGCCCATGGACCTACGCCAGGTCGTTCTCGAGGCCGTCGAGAGCTACCAGGAGCCGGCGCGCCAGGCCGGCATCGAACTCGTGGCGCAATGCGAAGGCGCCTTGCCGATCGACGCCGACGCCCAGCGCCTTGCGCAAGTCCTGTCGAACCTCCTCTCGAACGCGCTCAAGTTCACGCCCTCGCAGCGGCGCATCCGCGTCGAGGCCGCGGGCTCCGACGAGTACGTGACGGTGCGGGTCCGCGACGAAGGCGTGGGGCTGAGCGAGGACCAGATGGGTCGCCTCTTCGAGCCCTTCACGCAAGTGCATGGGCCGGGTGAGGCGACCCGTTCCGGCAGCGGCCTCGGACTGTACTTGTGCCGGGGCATGGTCGAGGCGCACGGGGGCCGCATCTGGGTCGAGAGCCCCGGTCCCGGGTTGGGGTCGACCTTCGCCTTCGCGCTGCCCCGCCGCCCCGCCTAGAGGGTCGAGCGTATGCGCCAACGGTGCTGGACCCACTTGGGCGGCCGGTAGGCGAAGAGGATCGTCAGCGCCGAGGCGAGGATGACGATGCGCGCGAGGATCTGCCAATAGGCGTCCGCGGCCAGCTCGGGTCGCGAGATGAGGACGACGGCGACGATCCACGTCGTGAGGCTCGTCGTGATGAGGCCCATGCGGTAGCGCAGCGTGAGGTCGTCGGCCTTGCGGAAGTAGTACGCGAAGCCCACCATGCCGAAGAGGAGTGGCAGGAGGGGGAGGGCGAGCAGGATGTTCGTCCAGAGGCCTTCGACGGGGCGTTCGACGTCGAGCATGGGTCGCCACCCGGAGGCGTCGTAGCCCGTGGGGTGCTGGATGGTCAGTAGGTAGACTTGGAGGATGTAGTAGAGGCCGTAGAGGACGCCGAGCGGCGCGAGGAGCTTCTTGTTGCCCGTGAAGAGGTAGACGAGGTAGAAGGTGAGGCCCCAGAGACCGAGGCTGAAGGGGAGCGTGATCACGTGGCTCAAGGCGACGAGTACGGCGAGGTCGCTCCCGAGGGCCGCGGCGAGCGTGATGCCGGCGGCAAGGAACCCCGTCATGGCAAGGCCGAACCACCAGAGGCTGAACATGGCCGCCGCCGCGCGGGCCTCCTCGCTGACGTGGCGGCGCGCGAGAAGGAGGCCCGTCCACCCGTAGAGGACGCCGACGGCGACGTCGACGGTGAAGTCGATGAGGAGCGACTGGGTAAACGTGCGCCGCGCAAAACGGGAGGGGGTTTTGAAGGTGAGCATTGGCGGCGACCTGCGACCGCACCCGGGAACGTCGGTCTTGGATGGCCAGGCCGGTTACCAGAGAAAACATTAAGGTCGCGTTTCACTCATTGAAGTAATGACACTAATGGGTTTCACGACCATCCCCGTGAAGTCGGAGACGCTGGCCCGCTTGCGCGAATACAAGGTGGGTGGAGCCAGCTACGACGAGGTCCTGAACCGGTTCATGGACACGCAGCCGCCCGAGCGTTTCTTCCGAGAGCACCTGCGAAGACTGCGCGCCGAATCGCGGGTCTCCTGGCCAACCGTGAAACGGCGAAACAAGCTCTGATGGTCGGCGCGCATGCGAATCCAACTTACGCGAAGCGCTGCCAAGGAGTTCGGGCGATTGCCAAAGGGCATCCAGCGGCGAATGTCCGACGCCATCGAGACGATGGGTGACGCTCCAACCCGCCCACGGCCCGGCGTGGACATCCGGCGACTGCGCGGGCTGGCCCCGGCCTGGCGCCTTCGGGTCGGGGACTATCGCGCCATCTTCGCCGTGGAAGACGATGTCATCGTGTTCACGCGGTTTGGTCATCGCTCGAACGTTTACGACATCTAGAGACGAAACCTAGGCGGGCCCGGAGGTCACGCCAGAGGCGCGATCCTTCCAAAGCTCCCGAGTGTCACGATCGCGCGCGTGTTTCGGAGCTTTTCCTTGCCGCCGTCCCGCCACTCGATGCGGCCGTCGGCCTTGGCGGCGAGGACCAGGTCGACGCCCCAGCACGTGAAGCGTCCGCCCCAGACGGGCTTCCCGGTGCCGCCGTAGGGGACGTTGCGAGGCTTGGCCGTCGGCGAGGCCCGGAAATCGAGGTCGACGGATGACACGGGGCCCTTCGTCGCGCGCAGTCGTCCCCGCACGCGTCGGCCCTCGTTGGACTCCTGGAGGCTGAGGTTCTTCGATGGCACGCGGATGGTCGCGCATTCGGGGTAGCGTTCCTTCATGAAGCGCGCTCCCGCCGCGTCGCGGACGTAGACGGTCGCGGGCTCGCTCGTCGTCGCGCCCAGGAGGATGAACACGTCGAAGACGCCGTGCGTGGGGCTGCGGATGCGGCACCATTCGTACTTGCCCTCGATGTGGGCGAAGGGCGCGAAGAACTCGTAGACGGCGTGGGGGCCGTCGTCGGGGCGCAGGAAGACCATGGGGCGCGGCAAGCGCCGAGGGGTCTTGGAGGTTATGACCGGCGACCCAGGGGCAAGTCCGGTGACCAATCAGACCTTGGCTTTGTACACGGCATGTACAAATATACCTCAAATGCATAAGCTCCTGCGCTACGTGATTCCGTTGTCCGAGACCGACGAGATCTGGGTCCATTTGACGTTCGTCGAGCCGGGGCGGCTCTCGGAGGCCAGCGTGCACTATCGCGCGTTCATTCGAAACCAATGGCACGAAGTGAGCCGTTACGACAACGCCCACGGATTCCCGCACCGTCACCGTTTCTGGCTGCGGCGCAGCCAGCGCGTGTTCGCCCCCAGCCTTCGCCCCGAAGCGATGGTGGAGCTGGCCAAGACCGATTTCAAACAGAACTGGGTTCGATACCGGGCCCTCATGGAGGCGCAGACTCGATGAAGACTTCCGCACACAAGAAGGCCGCGGACCGCGCGATCGACGCGGGCTTCCGCATCGTCCAGCACGCCATCCGACACCCCGAGGCGTATCCGGACTTCATGGTCATTCTGCCGTTCGACCCCGAATTGCTCTCCCGCGTGTTCACGCCCGAGCGGTTGCGGTTGTGGGCGGAACTCCATCGTTCGAAGCCGAAGAGCCTCACCCAACTGGCCTCCCGACTGGACCGCAACGTGAGCCGCGTGCGCCAGGACGTCCTCATCCTCGAGGGCGTCCACTTGGCCCGCACCGAGAAGAAGGGAAACGAGGTGCGGGTGACGGCCCAGGCGCCGAACATCCTCATCGCGAGCCCATCCTGAGGCCGGGACTCGTGGTCGGTCGCTTCAGCGCGCGATGGGGCGGCCCGCTCGCTGCAAGAAAAAGGCGAGATCCAATTGACGCCGAAGGCGTGGGACTCCGACGCCGTCAGAACGCCAAGAGAAGGAGGAACACCACGAACGGCAGGAGGACGGTGGCGAGCGCGCCCAACCGGTTGATCCGCCGCGAGCGTTCGGGTGCCACGCGATGGTCCTCTGCGAGCACGAGCAGCGTCGTGACGATGAGGCTGGCGGCGAGGAACGCGTAGACGCTGATCATGACCTTGTCAAAGAGCATGAGGGTCGCGATGGGTGGCAGGCTCACGGTCTGGCTCACGTGGAAGAGGACGGCGCTGATCAGGGTGCCCGTGCCCAGGCCGACACGTTGGGCGCTCTTGCCCAACCCGAAGAAGAAGCTCAGGCCGCTCACGACCATGAACGCGAGGGGCGGCAGGAACGTCTTGAGGCTCGTCGAGACCGGTTCGCGGCGGATCGTGAGGTCGAAGGCCAGGCGGCTGTACTCCTCGCCGAAGGAGTATTCCTTGGTCTCGGTGCGCAGTTCGTCGCCCTGAATCCTCCAACCGGCGACGCGGACGCTTTCGTCGGGACCACTTTCGTCCGCGAGGGGCTCGTAGACGAGTTGGTCGGTGGTGTGCGTCGTGTCCTCGAGGAGGATGTGGAGTCGTTGGACGTCGTAGGGGTATTGTTGGAAGTAGGGTTCGGCGTAGAGGTTGGCGTTGACGCGGTAGAAGAGTTCCCGCTGGCCGCCCTCGACGGTCGTGTTGGAGAGCAGGTCCCGCGCGGTGGCGCGGCCGTTCATGAACTCGAAGCCGGCGGGCGAGAAGCCGGGGCCCGCCTGGGTCTCGTTCCATTGCATCCAGAGGTAGAAGTCCATCTGGTAGGTGCCCTTGGCGAAGTCGTAGTTGCCGAAGCTGATGAGGAGGACGCCGACGTCGACGTGGACGGGTTCCGCGTGGGCGCTGGGAACGACGAGGATGAGCGGAGCGGCGAGCAGGGCGAAGAGGAACGCGCGCACGCCGCCGCGCAAGGGGGCTCGCCGTTAAACGTTGGCGGCCGCCTCGGAATCGTTAAACCTTCCGACGGGGTCCCCGCGCGGGATGCGCGGCGCCCTTCGTCGGATTGTCCTTGCCGCGCTCGTCGTCGCCCTGTTCGTTCCCTCGTCATGGGCGCAGCCACGGCCGGCCGAACCCTCGGCGGGGACGCTGCCCTATGCGGCGGCCAACCTCTACGACGCGGCCTTCCGTTTCGTCGAGAGGCTGTCCGCCGAGGGCGTCTCCGTCCCCGAGCAGGCGGGCGGCACGGGCTTCTTCACGAAGACGCAGATGCTCGCCGTCCTCGCGTGGACCGAACGGGCGGAACGATTCCCGACGCTGCACGAGGAGGCCCTGAATCGCGCGTTGGAGATCTGGGACGCCGCGCAGGTCGCGTACAACCCTTCAAACAAGTATTACAATGACAACCTGGCCAGCCACTCAGCGTGCGTGCGCTTCGAGACGAACGCCTGGGCGCTCCTGGCGACGGACCGTCTGGGGACCGTGAGCGGCCGACGCGACATCCAGGACCGGGCCGCCGAGGTCGCGAACGGCCTCGCCTCCGCCGTCGCGCAGGGCCAATCGGGTAGCGCGCCACGCTGCCCGGAAGGCGCGGAGGTCCCGCCCGCGCAATGGCCTCTCTCCCTCTGGGCGCTGCTACGCTATTCGAGCGGCCACGACGCGCCGATCGCGCAGAGCGCCGCCCTTGGCCGCCTCCGGATGGAGATCCGCGACCATTTCACGACCGGATTCCAGGACGCGCCCGGCCTGTTCCTCGTCCAGCCGAACGCCATCTACCTCGCCGTCCTGCAGGAGGCCTCGCGCGCGGGCCTTGCGGGCGAGTTCGGCCCCACCCAGGACCGCTTGGCCCGATTCGTCCTGGACGAGCTGTTGGATACCCAGAACGGACAACTCTTGGGGGTCGACCTGGGGCCGGAGACCGGGTCGAAGACGTTCGAGGAGTCCGCGACGAGCCAGGTCTGGCTGGCGTACTCCCTTCACAACCAGCGTGTCGGCGACGGACTCGTCAAACCCGATACGGCGACGGTAGACCGGCTCTTGGACGCGGCGGTGCGACGTTATTGGAGCCCCGACGAGGGGGGTCTGCGCGTCGACGCGTTCCGGACGGGAGTCGAACCCAACGGAGCCGCGAGCATCCTTCTGCGGGGTCCCGCGCTCGTGCCGACGTCCACGGACCCGCCGCGCGTCACCCTCTTGGTGCCGGCCTTGGGAAACCGTTCCGACGCGCGGGATGGCAATGCCTCCTTGATGGGCGTCGTGTCCAACGAGTGGACCATGCGTTTCGCCGTCCTGGGGACGGGCCCCACGCCGCAACGCGTCCTGCTCCCCATCGACCGGGCGGGCGCCCCCACCCTCAAGTCGCCGGGATCTCGGGAGACTCCTGCGCCCGCCCTTCAGCGGGAGGGCGTGACCATCGCGAGCAGCCCCGTCGGCGGCGGCCTCTACCCGCTTCTTGAAGCGACGATCCCGGTCCGTCCCGGGGGGGAGAACTATCGTCTGCTGGCCTACGCACCCGTCTTTCCGCGCGAGTCGCGGATCGCCCAGGACATCCGCCTCCTCGTCGACCTGGACGCGTCGCAGCCCATCACACTGGGCCTCCTTCGCCTGGAGGCCGCCGTTCGTAACGTGACGCTCGAGTCCGTCGAACTCAACGGGCGACCCTTGCCGCCGGAGCAGGCCCAATCCTCGGGCGTGCCGGCGACGGATTACCTGCCCATCGACCACGTGCGCATCGACCTGCACGACGTCCTGTTGCGGCCGGACGTGACGAACGAGATTCTTCTGTCGTACGCGGATTCGGTTCCCCCCGACCTTGGCCAGGTGGCCATCAGCCACGATGAGGCCGGTCGCGAGGCGGTCGGCATGCAGAAGGATCGTTTCATCGTCTCCCCGTCGGGCGGCAATTGGGTCCAGGTGGATGCCACGGACAACGCGGCGCTGCGGTCGGTGACTGCGCTGGTCGGTTCGGGGGTCGAGGCGGTGGGTGTCCAGCTGCATCGTAGTCCGCCGGGGTCGGACCATTGGGCGGGCCAATTGCCGGCGCTCTCGCCCAACCGGGCGACAAGCCTGCGGATCCGGGCCGTGGACTACCACGATACATTGAAGGAAAGCAAGGACTACGGCCTCGTGGCCCTGCCCAGCTTCCTTCGTGAGGGGAACCTGGTGCTCCTCGTGCTGAGCGCGGTGCTATTGGTGGGCGCGGGGACCGTGTTCCTCAAGATGGGACGCCGACGGGTCCGACGATAGGACCCTCGAATTCGTCGAGGGTCGTGTTTACTCCAATATTTCCAACGTTTGCCGCACTTCGCGCATCGTCGATGTGACCACCGTCGATGAGGGTGTTTTTTTTGTGATTCCCTCCTGTTGGACGACGCGCGATTGCGTCGATGGGAAAAACGCAACGGCTAAGAGGCCCAGGTTTCTACACCGGGTCGTCGACCTAAGTCAGACGCCGACAAGGCGTCGGACGGAATTACGGCGCGGAGCGTCGGATTCGGTCGGCATGGAGAGGGATATGCGATCGTCCGCTCACGGCGTGAGCGTTGACGTTAGCCGTTCCTTTTCTATGCTGATTGGTCGGAATCAACCCAACAAGAAGTTTGGAGGGAAACACGAATGAAAAACCGAACAATTGTGACGCTTGGCCTGACGGGCCTCGCCACCGCGGTGTTGCTGATTGCGTTGTTCCCGACAACGCAAGCCGCCATCAATGGTGGTACGGTCGTCGGCGCTTACGACACGGACACGACGTATGCCCTGGCGGCTACGGGCCACACCGTCGTCTGCTTCATTGACAGCGACGGCAACGGTGCCGTTGGCGCCACCGAACCCGTGTTCCTGCAGGTCGCCGGGTGCGGCGCTGCGGCCACGGCC
>Ga0070694_100000361_pt1 | contig 24450 bp, 21 predicted proteins | sample KBSK1251metaG_FD_65470 | JGI IMG/M metagenome (GOLD analysis project Ga0070694, IMG submission 65470) | Corn, switchgrass and miscanthus rhizosphere microbial communities from Kellogg Biological Station, Michigan, USA - KBS K1-25-1 metaG | ecosystem: Host-associated > Plants > Roots >...
CCGAGGGGGACCTGCGGGCCATCACGGAAGCGATCCCGTACCGCCCCGGCGTGCGCGAGTGCGTCGACCTCCTGAAGGAGGCCGGGCTCGTCGTCGGGGTGATCTCGACCGGCCTGACGCTCCTCGTCGAGCGGGTGAACCGTGACCTCGGCCCCGCCTACGCCATCGCCAACCGGCTGGTGGCGCGGAACGGCGTCCTGACCGGAGAGGTCAAGGTGAACGTGGAGCACGGCCGGAAAGGGGAGGCGGTCGACCTGTTCTGCGGGCAGTTCGGGGTAGACTACCGGGAGGTCATCACGGTGGGGGACAGCGAGGGGGACATCTCGATGTTCGAGCACTCGGGATACTCCATCGCGTTCAACCCGGCGAGCGAGGCGACCGCCCGCGCCGCCCGCGCGGTCGGCCGGGGAGAGTCGCTCCTTTCGATCGTCGATCTCCTCCCGGTGGACCGGCTGGCGCCGCAATGAGCGCGAGAACGAAAGGAGACAACCATGAGCGATGACACGCCGGGGCTCGACAAGGGGGCGGTCAAGTGGGCCCTCAAGGAAGCGCTGGACGAGCTCCTCGGATTGAGCGACGTCCGGCTCGCGACGCGCTTCGAGGGGGGGAGCCTGATCCTCAAGCCGGGCAGGTCCGACGCCCAGGAGAAGGCGATCCCGATCGAGGTCTTCTTCCACAAGATCACCATGGCGCGCGATCGCCTCCGGGTCCTCGAGCAGAAGATCAACGCCCACCCGAAGCTCGCCGAGGAGGAGAAGATCGAGATGCAGCAGTACGTCACGCGGGTCTACGGGACCCTGACGTCCTTCAATGTCCTGTTCAAGGACAAGGACGACTGGTTCATCGGGGCCCGGGGCTCCTCGGAGTCCTGAGAGGGGACCGATGCTCCCGACCCGGAGGCAGAAACACATCCTGGAGGCGGTGCGCGCGCTGCTCGCCGAGCGCGACGAGACCCCCACGCTCGAGGCCATCGCCCGTCGCGCCGGCCTCGCGTCGGTCTCCACCGTGCACAAGCACCTCGAGCTCCTGCAGGAACGGGGCCTCCTGCGCCGCCGCCGCAAGGGGAGGCGCCAGATGATCGAGCTTCTGCCCCGGGCCTCGAGCGGCACCGCGATCGAAGTGCCGCTCATGGGCACGATCACCGCCGGCCGGCCGATCGAGGCGGTCCAGGACGAGCAGGCCGTGGCGCTTCCGGCCAGCCTGGTCCGGGGGAGCAGGACGTATGTCCTCCGGGTGAAGGGGGACTCGATGGTCGGCGAGCTGATCAAGGACGGGGATTACGTGGTCGTGGAGGAGCGCACCTCCCCCCGGAACGGCGAGGTGGTCGTGGCCCTCATCGACGGCCGCGAGGCGACCCTCAAGACCTACCGCCGCGACAAGGGGCGGATTCGCCTCGAGCCGGCCAATACCGCCATGGCCCCGCTGGTCGTGCGTCCCGAATCGGTTCAGATCAAGGGAATCGTCACGGGAGTACTGCGCAGGTACTGATCCGACTCCGGTCTTCGAGTTCAAGCGGACACGCTGAACACATGCCTACGGCCGATTCCGGCGGGCGCCTTCTGGATGGTCATCACGCGTGGAGAGAACGCTCCGTAATCTTCATGACGGGGTGTTCTGTCCTGATGATCCTGACTGCGTGCTCCATAATAGGTTCTCCTCAGAAGAAGGTAACAGGTGACTACTACCTCACCCAGTGGGAGGGTGGTCCATCCTACTATCTTGATCGCAGAACAAAAGTTGAGACACAAGGCGATGGCGGGAAAGTTGAGGGAGTGATTCAGAGGATTGGGTGGAATGAAGACCTCATTATCGTAAACCGACAAGGAATCAACCCACCGGCGGATGACAATTGGGTTGTTATCGACGTGCGAAAGAATGAAGTGCAGGGCGGATTTTCGGACGAGCAATTCATGAATCTGAAGCGGGAGAATCCGTCACTAGCTCAAATAGAAATCTATAGTGCGGAAGACGCCTGGGAGACTCTGAAATAACGAGATGCCATTCGTTTCAGGGGCAAGGCGAAGTGTTCGGGCGTGAGGCGCCGCTCGAGCCTCGGCCGAGGGTCCCCTCGCCGACGATGTTCCTTCCGGTGACCAGATAGGTGAAGGCCGACCCGGCCGGCGGCGGCGTGGCGTCGGTGTCGGAGTTCGACGGGAGGCCGGTGTCCAGGCAGGTCCCGTAGCTGTCGGCGGCGCCGTCGGCGTTGGAATCGACGAACACGCCGAGCGTCGCGCGATAGACGCTGTAGGACCCCGCCCCCGGAAGGGCATCCCAGCCGAAGCCTGTGCCGGTCGTGAATTCGAGGTTCTGGACCTCGCCCGGGGGGACGTTGATGTAGTTCGGCGAGCTCCAGTCGTAGCCCCCCTGCGCGTTCGGCGTGAAGATCAGGAGCGATCCGTTCGCGTCGAAGGCGTGCCTGAGGGCATTCTCGCCGCCGTTCACGGGGTTCTGCGCAAACTCGAAGTGCTCGTACAGCGCCTGTCCGGCCGAGCCCGACATCGGCAGCTGGCTGGTGATGTCGATCGCCGCGCTCGGCTCGGTGCCGTCGCCTCCGGGGCTGATCCCGAGGATTCCCCACCAGGCGCTCCAGAAGCGGAACTGCATCTCGATGCGCCCGCTGCGGTACAGGCGGACGACGGCGGTGCAGCTCTTGGTCGTCAGGATCACCGGAACGCCCAGGAAGGTGAACTCCATCCGGTCGTTCTGCGCGTCCACGCCGTCGGGGATGTACCTCCAGAAGGCGTCCAGGAACCGGCCGCTGGGGCCCTGGTTGTCGACCCCCGGGTCGAGGTTGGTCAGGGGGAAGGCGATGCGCGGCGGCACCGGCGCCAGCGTCGTGGGGTCGGGCCCGAGGAACAGGCGCGTGTCGGCGTTCGTCGAGGTCGGCCCGAAGGTCAGGTTCCCGTTGTCGTTGGCGAAGAGGCTCGAGTAGGACTGTCCGAAGAACGGGAAGGTGAACCCGGCCGGGAAGACGACCTGGATCGACGCCCCGTTCGGCATGTTCAGCGGCGTGGCGCTGGCCGGCGCCGGCGGATTGTCGCTGTTGATGATGATGTTCCCGATGGCGACCGTCTGTCCCGCTCCCACGGTGACCGCAATCTGGTCGGCGAGGTCGTCCGTCGAAGTCTCGGGGCTGCTGTAGAACTCGGGACGCGCGAGGATGGCGGGCGTCTGGTTCCCCATGCTGACGTTGCTGTTGACGATGGTCAGGTTGTAGCGGTTGTTGTCCCACCAGTCGTCGTCTCCGGCCCCGGCGGTCCCCGGAGTGCTGTCGAAGTATTCGACGCCGACGTAATAGCTTCCCGGCGGGAGCCAGTCGATCTTGAACGAGCCGGGAGTCAACCCCGTGGCGGTGAAGCGCGAGACGCTGAAGACCTGCACCGTCATCTCGCCGGTCTGGGTGTTGTAGGCCGTGACGCTGACGCCGTCCGCCGCCGTCGAGCCGTTGGCGAGGAACAGGCGCCCGGTGATGCTGCCGAAATTCCCGGCCAGCGAGGTCTCCGGGTAGTAGCGCGAGGTCGACGCGATATCGTCCTGCGACAGGGTGCGCACCTGGCTGCCGTAGTCGGCGGTGACGTCGACGAACGGCAGCATCGTGGCGATCGGGCTGAGCAGCGACGAGTGGGACAGTCCGTGCCAATGCCCCTCCTCGTGCGTGGCGACCGCGACCATGTCGTAGGTGGCCGTCGTCGTGTCGAACGGGAAGTCGACGTAATCGCTCCCGGTGGGGCACCAGGCCATGTCGGAGTCGATGATCGTCCCGGCGGCGAGCACCGTTCCGTTCGGGTAGACCGCCGGATCGATGTCGATGATCCCGTCCGTGTTCAGGTCGCGGTTCGAGCTCGTGAGAGTCAGGTTGGCCGCGAGGTGCGTGTGAGGCGTCGTGGCCACGACCCCGGTGGGGCAGTTGTTCGGGTTCGTGTCGGCCCAGGTGATCAGGTGCACGTTGTCGAGACCGATGTTCGTCTGGGCCGAGGTGCCGGTGTAGGTGAACGCGGCGCGCGAGGTCGGGACGTTCTGCCAGGTGGTGAACGCCGCCGTCAGCCCGTCGATCGCCCGCTGCAGCGTCAACGGCGAGACGCCGCCGACGCAGGTCGGGTTGCCGTTGTTGCAATTGTTGACGACCCCCTGGCTGTTGATCTTCCAGGGAATCGGCATCGCCAGGGGGTTCCAGGCGGCATCCGTGAGCTGAGTGCCGCCGGTGACCACCGCCTCGAGGTTGCCGCCGGCGCGGGCAGGGCCGATCGCGATGGCGAGGGCGGCGAGCCCGAGCAGAAGACGCGAGCGCGTCACTGGGCGCCTCCGGGCGGGTCCTGCTTCTGGTGCGCCGCCTGGCGGCGGATCTCCTCTTCGAACCCGGCGGGGACCTTGCGCGCGCCTTCGAACTGGACGAATTCCCCCTGCTCGTCGCGATGCAGCGGAACGTGGCCGCGGAACAGGCCGACGATGATCCGCTCCCCCGGCCTGCCTGGCTGCAGGAAGAAGTAGGCCTCGTCCCCGACGCGATGGATCGGCGCCCCCGGCAGCACCATCTCGACCGGGACCGGGTTGTCCACGCGGCCGCCCAGCTGGACGAAGGTCAGGCTGGCGGTGCGCGGCCCCTTGAGGGAGCGTCGCACCGAGAGCGTCACCTCGGTGTAGATCTGCTTCCCTTGCCAGTAGGAGCGGGTGCCCTCGACCCGGCCGAGAACGATCGACTCCGAAGCCGGGACGAGCTCGGGGAGACCCATGCGCCTGACCGTTGTGGCGAAGGCGGGGAGGGCCAGGCAGAGGACGACGACTCCGGCGAAGACCGTGGAGGCCAAGCGCTTCGGGACAGACAGCTTGCTGGAACCGGTCTCCACGCGCGAAGTCATGACGACTACATATACGCGCAAGCATTTGTCCCGTCAATGAGTTTCCTTGACCGTCCATCGGGCCCGTGGTAGCCTCTTCTGCCCGTGAAGGCGATGTCGTAGATCATATTTTTGCGCGCCGATTCAATACTCTCAAGAGGAGGGAATCGGCGTGCTTCTCGTCAGGCCAATCCCGACAGTCTCGAGGAGGGACTCGATGAAAGCACGCTTTGCAGCCCCGCTCCTGTTCCTTCCCGTCCTTGCCGTTCTCTCGACACCCGCCATGGCCCAGGGGACCGCGAAGATCGAATACCGTGGCTGGGGTGCGCGGGTCGGAGTGAGCAGCGAGCCGGACCAGGTCTATGCCGGAGCGCACTGGGACCTCGGAGAGTTCGCGCGCAACGTCCGCTTCCGCCCCAATCTCGAGGTCGGGTTCGGGGACGACGTCAAGCTCCTGCAGGTCAATGGCGAGGTGCACTACGTCTTCTCCAAGGTCCAGGTCTGGAAGCCGTACGTCGGCGGCAGCGTCGGCTTCGTCTACGCCGATCCCGACGGCGCCGACAGCGAGACCGACTTCGGCGCCATGGGAGTCGGAGGCATCGAGACGAAGCTGCAGTCGGCCACGGCGTTCTTCATCGAGGCCAAGGTCGGGCTCACCAACAACGACCCCGATTTCAAGGTCGGAGTGGGCTGGACCTGGAAGTAGAGGGGCCGCCCCGCTCTTCGAATCCATTCGCTCCAGGGGCCGCGAGTCTCCCTGAATCCGGAGCAGCCTGATGGGGACCCTGGGGAGGATCGTGCTCGCCGCCCTCGAGGCGGTCTTCCGGCTGGGCGACGCCGTGGGCGTGCGCGGCGCCCGCTGGGAATGGAAGAAGCAGAACTGGCGGCGTCTGCTGGACGAGCGGGTCTCCGGCTGGGAAAACCTCGAGCGCGGCGTGCGGGCCCGGACGCGCATGTGTCCGGAGTGCCGGACCCTCGTGCCGCGCGGCGACCGGACATGTGGCTCCTGCGGGGCCTCCCTGCGGGGCGTGCCGGGCGGCGGGCCGGGGCGGCTCCTCCGGCTGCTCTTCCCCTCGGTCAGGCCGGCGACGACGATCCTCATCACCGCGAACGTCGCGATCAGCGTGCTGATCCTCGTGACCTGGGGAACGAGCGAACGTCCCTCGGGTCTCCTCGGCTTCCTGAGCCCGCCGGGGGCCGCGTTCTACGTCTTCGGCGAGAAGCTGCCGCTGGCGCTGATGCAGGGGGAATTCTGGCGCCTGGTGACCGCCAACTACCTCCACGGCGGCCTGCCGCACCTGCTCATGAACTGCTTCGTCCTGACGTCGCTCGGCCCGCTGGTCGAGGACGCATTCGGCTCGCGCAAGTTCTTCGTGATCTACACGGTGTGCGGCGTCTTTTCGATGACGGCCAGCATGCTGCTCACCCCGCACTACAGCGTGGGCGCATCCGGCGCCCTGTTCGGACTGATGGGCTTCGGCATTGTCTACGGAAGGTTCCGCGGCGGATCGACCGGGAGGCTGGTGGCGCAGCATCTGATGCAATGGGCCCTGTACGGCGTGCTGATGCTCTTCATGCCGGGAATCGACAACGTTGCCCACGCCGGCGGGTTCGTGGCGGGCGCGGCGCTCGGCCTCGTCGTCTCCCCCGGCGAGCCCAGGACCCGCGGCGGGGACGTGGCGTGGAACCTGGCGTTCGCGGCGGCGCTTCTCGTCACGCTCGGATCGTTCGCGGCGGTCGGGCTGACGTACTCGTTCCACATGCAGTTCGTGACGCCTTGAGCTTCAGACGACTTCGAAGCTGCCGAGGCAGCGTTCCGTCTCGGTGAGCTCCCCAAAGCGGCGGTCCATCTCCTCGTAGTCGCTGGCGCGCCGCTCGCGGAAGGCGCGGTAGGCTTCGGAGTCGCTCCAGACATCGACGGTCACGTAACGCTCCGGCGCCTCCGGATCGTGGAGCAGGATCGACTCGCGGTAGCCTTCCGCCCCGCGGAACAGCGCCACCCACGTCCCGCCGCTTCCGTAGTGCGTCTCGAACTCGCGCCGCCTCTCCGGCTTGACGTGGAATTCCCAGAGGACGTGGATCATGCCGCCCGGATCTCCTTCCGCGGCACGACGACGCGCAGCCCGGCCAGGAAACGCTGCATCTCCTCGGGGGTGCCGATCGACACCCGCAGCCAGGTCGGCAGGGAAGGGAACTTCCGCCCGACCAGGACCCCGCGCGCCTTCAGGGAGGCGATGACCGGCGCGACGTCGCCGCCGACGTCGATCATGACGAAGTTCGCCTCCGAGGGGATGAACGACCGGGCGTCCTTCTCGAGCTCCGCGCAGAGCCAGCGCCTCGTGCCGTTCATGGCCTTCCGGTAGCGGGGCAGCAGCCCCTTGTCCTCGAGACTGGCGAGGGCCGCCTCCAGGACCGAGGCGTTGGCGTTGCTCCAGATCTGGTGCGGCTGCATGGCCGCGATCGTCTCGCGCGACCCGATGCCGTACCCCAGTCGCATGCCGGCCAGCCCGTAGATCTTCGAGAACGTGCGGACCACGAGCAGGTTCGGCACCTTGCCGATCCACTCGCTGGCGCTCTTGTAGCGCGCGTCCTCGACGAAGTGGTGGTACGCCTCGTCCACGAGCAGCGTGGCCGTTTTCGGCGCGCGCTCGAAGAACGCCTGGAGCTCGTCCCCGGTCACGATCGTCCCGGTCGGATTGTTCGGGTTGCAGAGGTACACGAGCCCGGTGCGCTCGTCGCACGCCGCCGCCATGCGCGGCAGGTCGTGGCGGTGATCGGCGGTGAGCGGGACCTTGGTCGGCTCGGCGCGAAGCACCCGGGCGTGGTGCAGGACCGCCTCGAAGGTCGGCTCGGCCGCCACGACCGTCCTGCCGGGGCCCAGGAACGCCAGGTCCGCAATCCGCAGGACCTCCCCCGACCCGCAGCCGAGGATGACCTGGTCGGACGACACGCCGTGCTGGGAGGCGATCGTCTCGATCACCCTGGTCTCGAGAGCATCGGGATAGCGGGCGGCCACGGACTGAGAGCGCCGCATCGCCTCGAGCGCCTGCGGCGACGGGCCGTACGGATTCTCGTTCGAGTCCAGGCGGACGGCGGCCGCCGGCGGGGCGCCCGGAATCTCCTTCGCCGGCGGGGCGGCCGGTGGGGCCGGCGCCGGGGAGCCGGCGCGCGCCAGGTCCGGCGCGACCAGCGAAGCGCCCAGCGTCGCCCCAACGGCGCGCGCGAAATCTCTGCGGCTGACCTTCATCCCGATCATGGTGTTCTCCTTTCGGGGCAGCCTAGCGCCGCGGCGGGTCCGGCGTCAATGCGGCTGGGTGTCGCGGGGGGACGATGGTGCCGCGGGACGGAATTGAACCGCCGACGCAGGGATTTTCAGTCCCTCGCTCTACCGACTGAGCTACCGCGGCACCTTCGGTGGGCATGGTGCTGGAAGCGGCGGATGGTAACAACCCGCCGCGTGGGGTGTCAAGTTGAAGAGGACCGGGCACTTCTGCCGGCTCAGGCCCTGGCCGAAGGGGAGGGACCGCGCGGCCGGGCGACGTCCCGGCCGGTCGTCTCCTTCGAAGGGGCGGGCTTCGATTCCTTCCCGTCCGTCTTGTCCTTCCCGTCCGTCTTGGCCTCGGTCGGGGGCTTCGGCTCCTTGGTCAGGCCGAGAATGCGCCGGAGCTTCAGCTCGATCTCCTTGGTGAGATCGGCGTTCTGATCCAGGAACTGGCGCACGTTCTCGCGTCCCTGGCCCAGCCGCGTCTCGCCGTAGGAGAACCAGGCGCCGCTCTTGTCGATCAGCTTGTGGGTGATCGCCAGGTCGATCAGATCCCCGATTCGCGAGATGCCCTGACCGTAGAGGATGTCGAACTCGGCGATCTTGAACGGCGGGGCGGTCTTGTTCTTGACCACCTTGACCCGGGTGCGGCTGCCGATGTCGGCGTCGCCGTCCTTGATCTGCGCGATGCGGCGGATGTCCAGGCGCACCGAGGCGTAGAACTTCAGCGCCCGGCCGCCGCTGGTGGTCTCGGGGTTTCCGAACATGACGCCGATCTTCTCGCGGATCTGGTTGATGAAGATGAGGCAGGTCTTCGAGCGCGACACGACCCCGGTCAGCTTGCGCAGGGCCTGCGACATGAGGCGCGCCTGCAGGCCGACGTGCGTGTCCCCCATCTCCCCCTCGAGCTCGGCCTTCGGGACCAGGGCGGCGACCGAGTCGATGACCAGGACGTCCAGCGCCCCGGACCGGATCAGCACCTCGGTGATCTCGAGCGCCTGCTCGCCGGAGTCGGGCTGCGACACCAGGAGGTTGTCGACGTCCACGCCGAGCTTCCGGGAGTACTCGGGGTCGAGGGCGTGCTCGGCGTCGATGAAGGCGGCAAGCCCGCCGTTTCGCTGCGCCTCGGCGACGATGTGCAGCGCCAGGGTGGTCTTGCCCGACGACTCGGGACCGAAGACCTCGATGACGCGCCCGCGCGGCACTCCGCCGATGCCGAGGGCCGTGTCGATCGACAGGGAGGTCGTCGAGATGACCGGGATCTCCTGCTGGAAATCCTTGTTCCCCAGCTTCATGATCGAACCGCGGCCGAACTGCTTCTCGATCTGGGCGATGGCGAGGTCGACCGTGCGGCCCTTTTCCTTGGGATCCATGATCATGGGGTCCATATCCTTTGGTGGACGTGCCTTCGGGTGCTCCGGGGGAAGCGCAGGCATCTTAGGATAATCCTCAGGGGCTGTCAACGCGCGCCGCCAGGCGTTCGCGGCAGAGGGGAGCCGGGACGCAAGCGCCGGGCCAGCGCGAGGTCTTCCCGTCAAATTCGCCCGAAACCCTTGCCCGGTGCAGGGTTGACGGCCTCGACCCGGCGGTCGATCGGCGGCCTGCGCGAGGCCGCGCCGGCGCCCGGCGTCCGCCGGCGCGCACGTCGGAGAATTGACGTCCGCGCGCGGCCGCCATGTCGTGAGCGCGACACGGTCGCGGGCATTTTTTTCAGGGGGAGGTTTTTCTTGACTGGCCGCAGACCTCCCTTTATATTGATGATGCGATCGGCGGGGGGGTCCGAGCCGATCATTTTTCATTATGGGAGTCCTCGAAGACATGTCGACTCGAATCGTGTCGCTCTCTCGCCTGATGCTCGGATTGATCGGATGCCTGTCCGTCGCGTGCGCCAGCACCGGCGGCGGCGTGTCCTCCATGGCGCCCGATTCCGCGGGAGCGCCGCCGCCCGCCGCGACGGCTGTGCCGGTGGGAACCGCGCTCGCCGCGTCGACGCCCGCGCGGGATGTCCCCGTCGCCGCCGAGTCGGGCGACCCGGCCGTTCCGGTCGCCCGGGAGACCACGCCCGACAGGACCAGGCGCGAGTCGGTCCCGGCCCAGGTGCGCGAGATCCGCGAGCAGATGGAAGAGGCCTACCAGGCGGGCCTCGAGGCCTACCAGGCCGGGCGCTTCGACGAGGCCAAGGAGCACTTCGATCGCGCCGTCGACCTCGTCCTCTCGAGCGACGTCGATCTCTCCGCGCAGCCGGCGCTGAAGAAGGCGTTCGACGAGATGGTGCGCAACATCGCGGACATGGACGCCGACCTGTACACGCGCGAGAGCGAGACCGAGACGCAGGAGAACCGGTCGCCGCTCGACGAGCTGAAGGACATCACCACGTACCTGTCGCCCGAGGAGGCCGAGAAGGAGCGCCAGAAGATCCAGCAGGTGGTCGGCCGGATCTCCTACGACATCCCGGTCACGCTGAACCCGAGGGTCCTGGCGTACATCGAGGCGTTCCAGACCCGCCTCCGCGGCGAGTTCGAGGCCGGCCTGAAGCGCTCGGGAGCGTACCTGCCGATGATCAAGAAGACCTTCCGCGAGGCGGGACTGCCCGAGGACCTGGCGTACATGGCCCACCAGGAGTCGGCCTTCAAGGTGAACGCTTTCTCGCGCGCCCGCGCCAAGGGGATGTGGCAGTTCATGTCGTTCACCGGGCGCAAGTACGGGCTGAAGAGCGACCTGTGGGTGGACGAGCGCGGCGATTTCGAGAAGGCGACGCGCGCCGCCGCCATGTACCTGAAGGACCTGCACGAGCGCTACGGCGACTGGCACTTGGCGATGGCGGCCTACAACGCCGGCGAGGGGAAGATCGACCGCGCGCTGGCCCGCGCCCACGCCAAGGACTACTGGGCGCTCCTCAAGACCCGGTACATCCGGACCGAGACGAAGTGGTACGTGCCGGCCATCCTGGCGTCCATCCTGATCGACAAGTCGCCCGAGGACTACGGGTTCTCCGTGAACACCGACGCCGAGCTCGAGTGGGAGACGGTCACTGTGGACAAGGCGACCGACCTGCAGGTCATCGCCGAGGCGGCCGGGGCCTCCCTGGAGGCGATCCGCGCGCTGAACCCCGAGCTGCGCGGCCTGGTGACCCCTCCGAACGTCGCCACGTACACGGTGCGCGTCCCGGACGGATCGAAGGACGAGGTCGTGGCCAAGCTGGAGACCCTGCCCGACGATCAGCGGGTCTCCTGGACGCTCCACGAGGTGCGGCCGGGAGAGACCTTCTCCGTCATCGCGCGGCGCCACGGCATTCCGGTGCGCGCCCTCCTGGACGCCAACCCCCGCTACATCGGCAAGCGGCTGCGCCGGGGCGTGGTCCTGAACATCCCGATCTCGAAGAGCACGCCCCAGGTCGCCCTGGCCCGCGCCAGCGAGAACCCGACCTACGATCAGGGGGAGAAGATCGTGCACCGGGTGCGCCGCGGCGAGACGCTGCAGTCGATCTCGGCCCGCTACCGGACCACCATACCCAACCTGAAGCGCTGGAATCGCATGAACGGGACGCTGATCCGGCCGGGGCAGCGTCTGGTGGCCTATTACGGCGAGAAGGGGAACGGGCCGGTCCAGCTCGACACGTCCTCATCGGCGGCGTACGTCAGCGGCGGGCGCCTGCAGTACAGGGTGCAGGACGGGGACACCGTGGGATCGGTGGCCGTGAAGTTCGGCGTGTCGGCCGACGATCTGTGCCGCTGGAACAACCTGTCCCCGGACGCGGTCCTGCGCCCCGGTGACCGCGTGGTCGTCGGCGAGGCCCAGGAGCCGCCGTGCGCCACCTGCGGCCCCGGGGGCCGCAAGAGCGCCGACGGCGAAGGGGTGGCCGGTCGCGAGGGGCTGATCCGCCACCGCGTGAAACGGGGAGAGACCCTGCATCGGATCGCGCGCCTGTACGACGTCAGCGTCCAGCAGGTGCGCACCTGGAACCGGCTGGAAGGCTCGCGCATCTTTGCCGGCCAGGTCCTGACGATCCGCGGCCGCTGACGACCCGCCTGTAGTCCCGGTCCCGCTCGTCTGCTACCATTTCCGGCTCCATGACCGCCGTGACACGCACGCGCTGCCGGCTCTCCCTGGTCGGGCTTCTCCTCGCGGCGACCTGCGCCTGCGCCCAGGGCGACCGCCAGGGCGGACCCTCGGAAGCCTCGCGGCCGGCGGACGCCCCCCCGGCCGAATCGCTCCAGATGACCCTGCAGCACGCCGACACCTCGTTCCAGGACGGCGACTATTCCGAGGCCCGGAAGGCCTACGAGCAGGTCCTGCATATCTCCCCGGGGCACCCGCGGGCGACCGCCAACCTGGCCACCTGCTACCTGAAGGATCGCGCCGTGAAGAAGGCGCAGGACCTGCTCCTGGCGTACCTGGCCGGCCATCCCGACGATCCGGCAGCGCTCATGGTCCTGGCGCGCGCGCGCATGCGGCAAGGGGAGATGGGGACGGCCGCCGACGCCCTGCGGCAGGTCCTGAAGTCCCACCCGGACTTCGTGATGGCGCACTACAACCTCGGGTTCATCGGCTACCGAAGCCGCCAGTACGACGAAGCGGAAAAGCACCTGAAGCGCGCCCTCGAGCTGAAGCCGGAGCTCCCCGACGGTCACTACACGCTCGGGCTCACCTACCTGGCGCTCGGGCGCTATCCGGAGGCGATCGCCTCCCTGGAGCGGGCGGTCGCGATCGAGCCGAAGCACGTGGGGGCGCGCTTCAACCTGGCCAACGCCTGCGCGCGCGCCGGGAGAATGAAGGACGCGGAGAAGCATCAGGCGATCTACGCGGAGATCAGCGGCCGCAGCAAGTCCCAGAAGGAAAAGGACGCCCAGGTCACCACGAGCAGCGTCAAGGCGATCCAGTTCCTGCTCGACAAGAAGTATCCGGAGGCCCTGGAGGAGTATCAGAGGCTGGCCGGGAGCCACCCCGACTACGCGCCGCTCTACAGCCAGATCGGCCAGCTGCAGATCCGGCTCGGCAAGCGCGATGAGGCGTTCGCGTCGCTCCGCAAGGCGGTCGAGATCGATCCGAAGCTGGCGGATCCGCATTACCTGCTCGCCGGGCTGTACCGGGAGCGGGGGGAGACGCAGGCCGCCGATCGCGAGCTCGAGATCTTCGCGGCGCTCGAGGCCATTCCCGAAGGGAAATCGGGGTACTGATGGCGGGGTCGCGGAGCATCCGGCTGGCACGGTACGCCCTCCTGATCGGCGCGGCGCCGCTTCTTGCCGCGGCGGCCGCGAAGCAGGTGACCTTCACCGACGCCACCACGCAGGCGGGCTTCGGTAACGTCGTCCACGTCCACGGCGGCACCGGGCGGAAGTACTACATCGAGACGGTCCCTCCCGGCGCCTGCTGGCTCGACTTCGATCGCGACGGCTGGCAGGATGTCTACCTCGTGCAGAGCGGGCCGCTCCCCGGCACGCCGCGGCCGGCCGGGACGCCGCACTCCCGACTGTTCCGGAACCGGGGGGACGGGTCGTTTCTCGACGTGACGGACAAGGCGGGGGTGGCCAACGCCTCCGGGTACGGCAACGGCTGCACCGCAGGCGACTACGACAACGACGGCGATTCGGATCTCTACGTCACCAATTTCGGCGTGTCGGTCCTGTACCGCAACAACGGCGACGGGACGTTCACCGACGTGGCGCCGCAGGCCGGCGTGACGAACGGCCTCTATGCCGCGAGCGCCGCCTGGGCCGACTACGACAACGACGGGCGCCTCGACCTGTTCGTGGCCAACTACGTCGACTTCACCATGGACGACCAGAAGTTCTGCGGCAATCTCCCGCAGAACCGCCGGTCGTACTGCCATCCCGACGCCTACGGCGGCATCCCGGACGCCCTGTTCCACAACGAGGGAAACGGGACGTTCCGCGAGGTGGCGCGGGCCGCCGGGGCCTGGGACCCGAACGGCAAGGGGCTCGGGGTCGTGTGGCTCGACTACGACGCGGACGGCGACCAGGACCTCTACGTCGTCAACGACGCCACGATCAACACGCTCTACCGGAACGACGGGAACGGCCGGTTCACGGACGTGACGCTGCTCGCGGGCGTTTGCTGCAGCGAGGACGGCAAGCCCGAGTCGGGCATGGGTGTGGACGCCGGGGACCTCGACGGGGACGGCTGGCAGGACCTGTTCGTGACCAACCTGAGCAACGAAGTCAACGAGTACTACCGGAACCTGGGCGGCAAGGGGCCGTTCGCCATCGACACCTTTCCCGCGGGCCTGGGGGAGGTCAGCCTGCTCATGACCGGGTGGGGGACCGATCTGTTCGACTACGACAACGACGGCGACCTGGACGTCGTCGTGACCAACGGCCACCCGATGGACGACATCGCGCTGGACAGCGACATCATCACCTACGCCCAGCGGCCGTTCCTGTTCGAGAACGACGGCAAGGCGAAGTTCTCCGACGTCGGCCGGGAGCGGGGCGCCTACTTCGGCACGCTCGACACCGGCCGCGGCCTGGCCACCGCCGACTACGACAACGACGGCGACCGGGACATCCTGATCACCACGAGCCACGGCAAGGTGACGCTCCTGCGGAACGACGGCGGGAGCGCGGCCGGCCACTGGATCACCCTGCGTCTCGAGGGGACGCGCTCGAACAAGGACGCGATCGGCGCCAGGGTCACCGTCGTCGCCGGGGGCCGCACGCAGGTCCACGAGGTGCGCAGCGCCAGCTCGTACCTGTCGCAGAACGACATGCGCCTGCACGTCGGCCTCGGCGCCGCGACGCGCGTCGATTCGATCGAGATCCGCTGGCCCGCGAAGGTGAAGCGCGTCGAGCGCGTCGGTCCGGTGGCCGCCGACCAGTTCCTGGTCATCCGCGAGGGGAGCGGCATCGTCTCGAAGACTGCGCCCGGAGCCGCCGCCCGCTGACCGCCCGGCCCGGCGCGGACCAGGCCGGCGGCCGGTCCGGCGCTTGACCTGGGACGCGCGCCCCCTCTACCATTCCCGCATCCCGACCCCGTGACGGAGAGCCGGCGGTCTCGGTTGCGCCTTCCATCGAGGGCGCGCCGCCGGAGCCGTTCATGCTCGCCCGAGTCCGGAGCGCCACACTCTCAGGCGTCGAAGCGATTCCCCTCACCGTCGAATGCGACATCAGCCAGGGCCTGCCCGGCATCCACACCGTCGGCCTGCCCGACGCCGCGGTGCGCGAGAGCGCCGACCGGGTGCGCGCCGCCATCCGGAACGCGGGGTTCAACGTCCCGCCGAGGCGCGTGACCATCAGCCTCGCGCCGGCCGACCTGCGCAAGCAGGGGGCGGGGCTCGACCTGCCGATCGCCCTCGGGATCCTGGTCGCGAACGGCGACGTGCCGCCGGGGCGGCTCGCCGATCTCCTGGTGATCGGCGAGCTGGCCCTCGACGGAGCGGTCCGTAGCGTCCCGGGCTGCCTGCCGGCCGCGCTCCTGGCGCGGGACAGGGGGATCGACGAGATCGTCGTCCCGCGACCGAACCGTGACGAGGCGCTGGCCGTCCCCGGCCCGGGCGTGCATGGCGTCGAGCGCCTGCTGGATGCCGTGGCGGTCCTTCGGGGAGAGCGCCCGCCGGAGCGCGCCGCGGCCGCCACGTTCCAGGCGCCGCCGCGGGACGGCGGCCCGGACCTCGCCGAGGTCAAGGGGCAGGCGCACGCCCGGCGCGCCCTCGAGGTGGCCGCCGCCGGCGGCCATCACCTGCTGATGGTCGGCCCGCCCGGCTGCGGCAAGACCATGCTGGCGCGCCGTCTCCCCGGCATCCTGCCGCCGCTGCCGCTGGACGAGTCGGTCGAGGTCACCTGCGTCTACAGCGCCGCCGGCCTCTTGCGCGATCCCGGCCTGGTGCGCCGGCGGCCGTTCCGCGCACCGCACCACACGATCAGCGGCGTCGGCCTGGTCGGCGGCGGCCGCGGGCCGCGCCCCGGAGAGGTCACGCTGGCGCACCGCGGCGTCCTGTTCCTGGACGAGATGGCCGAGTTCGGCCGCGGCACCCTCGACGTGCTGCGGCAGCCGCTCGAGGACGGCCTCGTGGTCATCACGCGGGCCGGGCAGGCCACCCGCATGCCGTGCCGCTTCGTGCTGGTGGGGGCCATGAACCCCTGCGTCTGCGGCAACCTGGGACGTTCCGACCGCCCGTGCGCCTGCACGCCCGCCCAGGTGGCCCAGTACCGCTCGCGCGTCTCGGGGCCGCTCCTGGACCGGTTCGAGATCCAGGTCGAAGTCCCGCCGGTGCCGCTCAAGGATCTCGCGAAGGCCACTCCCGGAGAGCCGTCGGCAGACGTCGCGGGGCGCGTCACCGCGGCGAGGCATGAGCGCGAGCGTGGGGGCGAGCCGCCGGTGTCCGGTTCCGCCCGGGCCATCCTGCACCGTGCGATCCAGGGGCTCGGCCTCTCGGCCCGCGCGCACGATGCCGTCCTGCGCGTCGCGCGGACGATCGCGCACCTCGAGGCGAGCGCCTCGATCGAAGCGGCGCACCTTGCCGAGGCGATCCAGTACCGCTGCTTCGACCGATCTCCGGTACCCCCGGAGGCACGCCAGGGATGAGGTGTCGCCGCGTTTGACACCCCGAGCCGCCTTTGGCTACCATTCCCCGGCCATCTTTCAGCGAGCGAGTGTCAGGAACCACAGCCACAAGCGGCCGGGACCGGGGGGTCGCCCGTCTTTGGGGCCTCACGAGCCGGATCGCCCGGGGATACGACTCGGCGTGGGACGACAGATCAAGCTCAGGCTTGAAAGTCGCATCGGCTACGTGGACCTGGTTCACGAGCTGGCCGAGGGGCTGGCCCGGAGGGCCGGCTTCTCGAAGTCGTCGGCGCTGAACATCGGCCTGGCCGTGCGCGAGGCGGCGATCAACGCCATCAAGCACGGCAACGGCATGGACGTGAAGAAGCCGATCGAGGTCAGCTTCGAGGAGCGCGGCGACCTCTTTCGGATTCGCGTGCGGGACCGGGGGCCGGGGTTCGACTGGGCCCAGACGGCGAACCCGCTCGACCGGGAGAACATCTACCGCACCAGCGGCCGGGGCATCTTCTTCATGAAGCACTTCGTGGATCGGGTCGCCTTCCAGCGCCGCCCTGGGAAGGGGACCGAGGTGATCCTGGAGAAGCGGTTCGAGCAGGCCGCCCGGGCGGGCAGGAGCGGGGACGCCGTGAGGAGCATCAAGAGGAGGAAGGGATGAAGGCGAACACCAGGCATCATGGGAAGGTCACCGTCGTCGATCTCTCCGGCAAGATCACCATCGGAGAGGGGGACATCAAGCTGAAACAGGCGGTGAACGCGCTTCTGGACGAGGGGCGGAAGAACATCATCCTCAACCTGGGCGGGGTGTCCTACATGGACAGCGCCGGCATCGGCGAGCTGGTGGCGTGCTTCAAGCGCGCGCGAGACAAGGAAGCGTCCCTGAAGCTCCTGAACCCGAACGGCAAGGTGCAGGACCTGCTGATCCTGACGAAGCTGCAGGAGATCTTCGACATCTACCGCGACGAGCGCGAGGCGCTGGCGAGCTTCTAGCACCGCGCGACTTGACGGCGCCTCCCCGGCAGGCGTATGAATGGCCCCAGACCGGGGATGCCGCGACACCGCGACCCGTCCTTTCCCGCCCATCCGCTCCCCACGGTGTCGGCCATTCCCCCTGGACGATGGAGGGCCACCCCATGACCGGATTGTCGTGGTTGAGACGCCGCGGGCCGTGCCACATCGAGACCCGGACGCTCGCCGAATGGCAGGTCGTGCACGTGCGGGGAAAATTCTCCGCCGGCGAGCCGGAGAAGAGGTTCCAGGAATCGGTGGACGACCTGCTCCGCTCGGGGGCGCAGCGCGTCGTCGTCGACCTGACCGAGTCCCTCCTGTCCGACGACAGCGTGGCCGGGGCTGCGACGGAGGCCTACCACAAGGCGAAGGCCCGCGGGGTCGACATACGCTTCGTGGTGCAGCCGGGCCGCGCGGGCGGCTACTACCACATGGCGGGGCTCGAGATGACCATCCCGACGTTCGCGCGGCTGAACGGCGCCATCGACATCTGAGCGGAGCGCGCCGGCCGCCGCGCGGGTCCGTCAGGGTTCCAGGCGCTTCTTCAGGCCGGCGAGGAAATTCAGCGCCTCGATCGGCGTCAGCCTGTCGAGCTCGACGCCGCGCAGGTCCGCCAGCACCGGGTCGTCCGCCGGGGCGAACAGCCCGAGCTGGGCCGGCGTGGACGCGGCCGCGCCGGCCGGCGCGCCGGTTCCGCCCGCGAGCTTGGGCCGGCCGTCCCGCGACAGCTCCTCGCGCTCGAGGTTCGCAAGAACGTCGCGCGCCCGCTCGATGACCTCGCGCGGCAGCCCCGCGAGCCGCGCCACGTGGATCCCGTAGGACCGGTCCGCCGCCCCCTCGATCACCCGCCGCAGGAAGACGATGGTGTCGTTCCACTCCCGGACCGCCATCGTCAGGTTGGCCACGCGCGGCTTCAGGATCGCCAGCTCGATCATCTCGTGGTAGTGGGTGGCGAACAGCGTGCGCGCCGCGACGGCCGGCGTGTCGTGCAGGTACTCGGCCACCGACCAGGCGATCGACAGGCCGTCGAAGGTGGACGTGCCGCGCCCGACCTCGTCGAGCAGGATGATCGACCGCACCGTGGCGTTGTTCAGGATGTTGGCCGTCTCGATCATCTCGACCAGGAAGGTGCTCTGGCCGCGGGCCAGGTTGTCGCTGGCGCCGACGCGGCTGAAGATGCGGTCCACCAGGCCGATCTCGGCCTCGTCCGCCGGGACGAACGACCCGGCCTGGGCCATCAGGACGATGAGCGCCACCTGCCTCAGGTAGGTCGACTTCCCCCCCATGTTGGGGCCCGTCAGGATGAGGATCTGCCGGCTGTCGGCGTCCATGAGGCAGTCGTTCGGGACGAAGCGCTCCTTCTCGAGGAGCCGCTCGACCACCGGGTGGCGCCCCTCGACGATGCGCAGGCGGAGCGAGTCGTCCACGGTCGGCCGGCGGTAGCCGTGAAGCGCCGCCGCCTCGGCGAAGGCGGCCAGGGCGTCGAGCGCCGCCAGGGCCGCGGCGGTGGCGCGCAGGCGGGCTGCCGCGGCCACCACCTCGCGGCGCAGGGCGACGAACATCTCGTACTCCAGCGCCTCGATCCGCTCCTGAGACGTCAGGACCTTCGCCTCGTACTCCTTCAGCTCGGGGGTGACGTAGCGCTCGGCGCCGACCAGCGTCTGCTTGCGCTCGTAGTCGGCCGGGACCGACTTCCGGTTCGCGTTGCTGATCTCCAGGTAGTAGCCGAAGACCTTGTTGTACCGGACCTTCAGCGAGGCGATGCCGGTGCGCCCGCGCTCGCGCGTCTCGATCGACGCCAGGAAGGCCCGGCTGTCGCGGCGGATGGCGCGCAGGTCGTCCAGCTCGGAGCTGTACCCGTCGCGCAGGAGGCCCCCCTCGCGCACGCCCGCCGGCGGGTCGTCGGCCAGCGCCTGGTCCAGGCGGCCGCGCAGGTCGGCGAGGAGGTCGAGCGATTCCATCGTCCGCGCCAGGGGGGGCGCGCTCAGGGCGATCGCCTGCGCGGCGATCTCCGGCAGGACCGCGAGCGAGTCGCGCAGCGCCACCAGGTCGCGCGCGTTGGCGGTCCCCATCGAGCAGCGCGCCAGGAGCCTCTCCAGGTCGTGCACCCGGGACAGGCGCTCCCGCAGGGAGGCGCGCTCGGACGGGCGCTCGAGCAGGAAGGCGACGCCGTCCAGGCGGTCCTCGATCGCCCGGACCGAGAGGAGCGGGCGCAGGACCCAGTCGCGCAGGAGCCGCCCGCCCATGGCGGTCCGGGTGCGATCGAGGACCTCGAGGAGCGTCCCCTCGCGCCCTCCGTCGCGGGCGTTCTCGGCCACTTCGAGAGTCCGCCGCGTCGTCTCGTCCAGGACCATGGCGCCGCCCGGATCGCACCAGGTGACGCGGGTGACGTGCTTCAGGTCCGCCTTGTGGGCCTCCTGCAGGTAGTGCAGGAGCGCCCCGGCGGCGCCGACCGCCAGCCGGCGGTCCTCGACGCCGAAGCCGGCGAGGCTCGCGACCCCCAGCGTCCCGGTCAGCGCCCGGGCCGCCGTGTCGGCGGACAGGGTCCAGCCGGGGACCTCGTGGGCCAGGACGCCGTCGAGGCTCGACTTCGGCAGGAGGGCGGCGAGCGCGGTCCCCTCCGGATGGAGGATCTCGCGCGGCCGGAACAGCGCGACCTGGGTGGCCAGGGCCTCCGCCGCCTCCGGCCCTTCGTGCTCCGACAGGCGGAAATCTCCGGTCGAGAGATCGAGATAGGCGCACCCGTAGGCCGCGCCGCCCGCGGGGGCCCCCCTGGCGACCTGGATGGCGGCGATGTAGTTGGGCTCGGCCGCGCGCAGCTGCGCCGGGTCGGTCACCGTGCCGGGGGAGACGACGCGCGTCACGGCGCGCCTGACGATCCCCTTGGCGGCGCGCGCGTCCTCCACCTGGTCGCAGATCGCCACCCGGTGGCCCTGCTGGATGAGCCGCGCCACGTAGCCGTCGGCGGCGTGGTACGGCACGCCGCACATCGGCGCCTCGTTCGAGGTGCCGCGCCCGCGGGCGGTCAGGGTCAGGGACAGCGCCCGCGACGCGACGAGGGCGTCGTCGTAGAACATCTCGTAGAAGTCGCCGAGCCGGAACATCAGGATGGCGTCCGGGTGCTGGGCCTTGATGGCCCGGTACTGGCGCAGCATCGGCGTGACCGTGTCCACGGCGCTCCTTGACAAGGGAGAGGCCGGCCATTATAAGACAGCGACGCGTGCCGGCCGCACGCCGCGAGGGATCCCGACACCATGAGTCTCGATCCGATTGCCGCCGAGGAGGCCCAGGTCTCGCCTGAAGACCTGAACGAGGAGGACAAGGTCATGCTGATCTTCTCCTACCTCTGGGTCCTGGCGCTCGTTCCGTTCATGGCGACGCGCCGCGAGTACGTGCGCTGGCACGCCAAGCAGGGGCTGATCCTGTGCGGCATCGCCTGCCTCGTGTTCCTCGGCGTCATCTTCGTCGGCGCCATCCTCGCCACCCTGTCGCGGGTCTTCGCATGGGTGTTCGCCTTCGCGCTGATCAACCTCGTCCTGCTCTATCTCGCCGTGGCGATCGTCTGCGTCATCAAGGCGATCCGCGGCGAGCGCTGGGCCATCCCCTTCCTGGGCGACCTGGTCGAGAAGATCTGAGCCGCGGATGACCGAGGCGATCCAGGGCGCCATCGCCGCGCACGCGCTGCCGGGGCTTCTCCTGGTCGCCGCGCTCGCCTGGCTCGAGTACGTCTTTCCCCCCGCCCCCGGCGACTCGACGATGCTGTTCGCCTTCTTCCTGGCAGGGCGCGGGGCGCTGCCCCTTCCGGCGGTCGTGACGGTCGCGCTCGCGGGGAGCGTCCTGGGGGCGATGACCGCCTATGCCATCGGGGCGCGCGCGGGGCGCGGCTATTTCCTGCTGCGCTCGGAATGGGCCCGCGGCGAGCTGTTGCGGATCGAGGGATGGTTCGCGCGGGCCGGGGCCTGGCTGCTCCTGCTGAACCGGTTCCTGCCCGGCGTGCGCGGGTTCTTCCTCTACGCCGCGGGGATCTCGCGGCTCGGCGTGCGGAGGACGCTGGTCTATTCGACCGCCGGCAACGTGCTCTGGATCGCCCTGATCGCGTGGGGGGGGACGAGCCTCGGCTCGACCTGGGACGAGGTGCGCGTGGTCTTCCGGCGGTACGTCTGGGGGATTGCGATCGTGCTGGCGATCTACGCGGTCCTGACGGTCGTGCGGTCGCGGCGCAGGCGCGCCGCCCGGGTCATGCCTTCTTCTTGAGGCGGGCCTCGATCCTCTGCAGCTCGGCGCGCCGGTCGGGCTGGTCCGGCCGGAGCTTCAGGGACCTCTTGAGGTACTCGGCGGCCCGGTCGTGCTGCCCCTTGGCCTCGTAGGCCTGGGCGATCGAGTTGAACAGGGCGGGGCTCGGAGAGCCCGAGCGCTCCGCCTTCTGGAAGTACTCGATGGCCTTGTCGTAGTTCCCCTGGATGGCCCAGGCGGAGCCCAGATTGAACAGCGCCAGGGGATGATCGGCGCGCAGCTCGAGCGCCTTCTGGTACGCGGCGATCCCCTCGTCCATCTTCCCCTGCTTGGCCAGGAGACTCCCGAGGTTGATCTGGAACTCCGGCTCCTGCGGCTTCAGCCCGATGGCGGTCGTGAACGCCATCTTCGCCTTCTCGTACTGCCCCTCGCGCATGTACACCTGTCCCAGCCAGTCGTGGTGGATGGCCGAGTCCTTCTTCTTCTCGAGGCTGGCCACCAGGAGACGCTCGAGCTTCATGATCTTCGCCGGGTCCTTCGTCGACTGGTACATGACGTACAGGCGGCTCATCGGCTCGAGGGCTATCGGGTCGAGATAGACCGCTTCGAGGTATTCCTGCTCGGCCTCGGCCCGCTTCCCCTCGTGCTCCAGGACGGCCCCCATCGCGGCGTGGACGAGGGCATCCTTGGGACGCGCCTGGAGCGAGCGCTCGGCGAGGGTGCGCGCCGCCGCCGGGAACTGTCGCTTCAGGTAGTCGACCACCGCGTTGTAGACGACCTGGGACGACGGGCTCTCGACGGCGAGGCCGTCGTCGGAGATGCCGCGGGTGATCAGATCGGCGGAGACCCTGGGGGCGAGCCGCGTGGCGATGTCCGGGGCGAGGATCTCGTCGGCATTGAACCCCTTCGCCGCCGTCACGACCGCGTCGCGCATCCGTTCCTCGATGTAGAGCCTCGGCTCGCGGCCCGACCGTCCCTGGTGGAAGGTCAGGACGTCGGCGGGAGATGCGTGCCCGGTGAGGCGCACCGGGAGCTTGAAGCCCGCGTGATCGCGCGTGACGATGTCGACCGGTCCGTCGAGGACCACCGGTGAGGAGTCGTACACGTAGACCCGCTGGTACAGCGGCAGGCGCAGGTGCAGGCCCGGGGCCAGGGGCACCGCCGCGCCACCGTGCGACTCGCGCACGGCGAACCGCCCTGCCGGGACCACCGTGACCGTGCCCAGGACGATCGCGACGATCAGGACGGCCAGCCAGAGTCCACGGCGCTTGTCGAGCATCTGCACTCTACCTCGCAATGCCGCGGCCCGCGCGGCGCTTGAGCGGGCGCGAGTCTAGCCTACGACCGCCCGGCAGTCAACGCACGGACCCCGGGGCTGCGAACCCCCGCAATCCGCGCGCCGGCCGCAGGGCGGCACGGGCGGGTCGCTGCGCGTCGTGTAAGATGGATGGATGATGCGCCGCTTCATGTCACCGGGGATTCTGCCCATCGCCTTGGCATGCCTCGTCCCGGCGGCGGGGTGGGCGGCCGGGTCTCCTGCGCCGACCGTCGCCGGCGGAGCGGCGGACGCGGTGGGCGAGGCACGGCGCGTCGAGGAGGCGCTCAACGGGGTCAGGGGTCTGATCGCCTCGTTCACCCAGACGGTCGAGTCCCCCGGGCTGCCGCGGCCGCAGATCGAGAAGGGGACCCTGTACCTGCTCCGTCCCGGGCGCATGCGCTTCCAGTACGACGTCCCGAAAGGGAAGCTGGCCATCGCCGACGGCCGCAAGACGTACCTGTATCTTCCCGAGGAGAGGCAGGTGCTGGTCGCGCCCCTCGATCCCCGCTCGCCGGCCTCCGGCGTGTCGATCCTGATGCAGCGCATCGACCTGGTCTCCACCTTCGCCGTCTCGTGGGGAGCCGGGCCCGAGCGCGGGCCCCGGCCGCTCATGCTGTCGCCGCGCGCGCCGCAGCCGGAGTACGAGTACCTGCTCCTGACCACGGGGCCCGACCGGCTGGTGAGGAGCCTGACCATCGTGGAGCCTCTGGGGAGCCGCGTCACGTACCGGCTGGACCGCGTGCGCCAGGTCGACACGCTCGACGACGAGCTGTTCGAGTTCAGCCCTCCCGCGGGGATCGAGGTGCAGGAGGTCGGCCCGTCCTGACGCGCGGGGCCGAATCCTTGCAAAGCGTCGGATCGCGGTGCTAAGATCGCCCCCTTTTTCGCCCCCCGGAGGACGTTTCGATGGCGTCCGAGAGCTCCTTTGACATCGTGTCGAAGATCGATCTGCAGGAGGTGGACAACGCCATCCAGCAGGCGCTCAAGGAGATCCGCCAGCGTTACGACTTCAAGGGGAGCATCGCCGACATCCGCCGCGAGAAGGAGATCGTCCACCTCACGGCCGACGACGAGTACAAGCTCGGCGCGGTGACCGACATCCTGGTGCAGAAGCTGGCGGCGCGCCGCGTTCCGGGGAAGGGGCTGACCTTCAAGACGCCGGAGCAGGCGACCGGGGGGAGCCTGAGGCAGCAGGTGACGCTGCAGCAGGGGATTCCCCAGGATCAGGCCAAGGAGATCGTCAAGATCCTCAAGGGGAGCGGGCTCAAGGTCCAGGC
>Ga0070694_100000362_pt1 | contig 24335 bp, 22 predicted proteins | sample KBSK1251metaG_FD_65470 | JGI IMG/M metagenome (GOLD analysis project Ga0070694, IMG submission 65470) | Corn, switchgrass and miscanthus rhizosphere microbial communities from Kellogg Biological Station, Michigan, USA - KBS K1-25-1 metaG | ecosystem: Host-associated > Plants > Roots >...
ACAAGCTCGTGCAGATAATGTTGGTTGCGGGGGGGGGATTTGAACCCCCGACCTTTGGGTTATGAGCCCAACGAGCTACCGGACTGCTCCACCCCGCGACAGAGTGCACCGCACAAGAGGACGATCGACGTGCAGCGGAAGCACCCAATCTAACACGCGCAGACACGTCAGTAAAGAGCGTTGCCTTCCATTGGCCAACCGCGGACTACCCGGGTTGAGCAGCGCGGCTGCGACTCGTGACGAGGACGACCAGCCCCACGATGACCAGCGCGGCGGAGACCATGTGCGCCAGCGTGAACGGTCCGATCAGCCGCTCGTTCACTCGGATGAATTCGATCGCAAACCGGATCCCGCCTGCCAGCATCAAATAGCGTCCGATCACGATCGCATCCGGCACGCCGCGCCGCCGCCACCGGATCAGCAGCCACGCCACGATGAACAGCGCGAACATCTCGTACAACTGCGTCGGATGCACAGGCACGTCGATCGGCGGCAGGCCCTTTGGAAACGCGACCGCCCACGGCAGATTGCTCGGGCGGCCGTAGTCGTCGCCGACGAGGAAACAGCCGATCCGTCCGATGGCATGACCGATCGCCAGCGCCGGCGTCGATGCGGCCAGCGTTGGAACAATCGGCAGACGCATGCGCCGCATGACGACGAGCGCCGTCAGCACGCCGCCCAAGAAGCCGCCGAACCAGCTCATGCCGCCGCGGCTGAGCAGCAGATCCCGCAGCGGCTCCTCGCTTAAGTGCTCAAGCACCCAGAGCAGCTTGGCGCCGGCAAGCCCTCCGAAGACGCCTGCCATCGCCGCGTCGCTGCCCGACGCCGGCAATCCGCTTCGCATGAGCTCGCGGCCGAACACCCAGAGGCCCAGGAGGGCGCCCACCGCGACCATAACGCCGAAGCTCGTCACCTCGAAGTTGCCGAAACGGAAAACCGTCGGATACATCGAGGGCATTATCCGTGAAGCAGTCGCAGCAGCAGCACGGCCGAGGTTATAATCCGCCCCCTCGCACCCCCGACGACTGAAACGAGGTCGACATGGCTCGTCCGCGCAAGACGGCCCCCGGGGATCCGTTCAGCGATCTGTCGAAGAAGGCCGAAATCCTCGAACGCGAGATGAACGCGCAGCGAGCGGCCATCGAGCGGCTCAAGCAGATCGGCAAGGTGCGAGGCCGGCCGTTGCCGGCAAACGGCGCACCCGATTCGGTTCCCAAGCGGCGCGCGTCCCGCTGAGGCATCGGCTGTGCATTGCTTGGAGGCAAGGCATGGCGGACGACATCCTTCTCGCCTGGCACCGACTCCGGAACGCGTTGGGCGCCGCGGGAATGGGTACGTGGCACGTCGACCTCAGCACTGGCGTCGCCACCCACGACGAGAGCATTAACCGCATCCTCGGCCTCGAAGCCGTCGAGACGCAGGGGCCGCTGCGCGACTCGAGCTTCACGCGCATCCATCCCGACGATTGCGCGCGCGTCATGCGCGCGATCGACGCCGCGATTGCCGCGCGCACGGAGTACAGCATCGAGTACCGCGTCGTGCGCGCGGACGGCGAGACCCGCTGGCTCCAGGACCGCGGACGCATCATCGTCGACGACGAGAACGAGCCGCGGTTCGCGACCGGCGCCGTCATGGATGTCACCGCGCGGCGGCAGCTCGAGGATCACGAGCGCGCGCTGTCCGAGGAGCGCGCCCAGCTGGTGCGCGGCCTCGAGCAGGCGAACCGCGTCAAAGACGAGTTCCTCGCGATGCTCTCCCACGAGCTGCGCACGCCGCTGAACGCGGTGCTCGGGTGGACGCGCATGCTGCGGCGCGGCACGGTGCCGCCCGAGCGGACGGCATCCATTCTCGACACCATCGAGCGCAACGCCGCCGCGCAGATGCAGATCATCGAGGAACTGCTGGAGCTGTCGTCGATGTCCGCGGGCAACCTGCGCCTGAACATCGCGCCGCTCGACCTACGCGACTTGATCGGCGGCGCCGTCGAAACCATCCGTCCCGCGGCCGACGCGAAATCGATCGCGCTGCAGGTCTCGATCGACAGCGGCCTCGGCCGGCTGACGGGCGACGCGGCGCGGCTGCGGCAGGTGCTCTGGAACCTGCTCGCCAACGGCGTGAAGTTCACGCCCGCCGGCGGACGCGTCGAGGTGAGCGCGCGCGAAGGGCCCACCGATCTCGAAATCGTGGTCAAGGACAGCGGCCCGGGCATCGATCCGGAGTTTCTGCCCCACGTCTTCGAGCCGTTCCGCCGCGGCGAATCGCTCACCACGCGCACCGTGGGCGGCCTCGGCCTCGGCCTCGCCATCGTCCGGCACATCGTCGAAGCGCACGGCGGCACGGTCACCGCCGACAACAACGGCTCCGGCGGCGGATCGATCTTCGTCGTCCGCATGCCGACGGGCCGCGCGGCGCGCCACGATCACTTTGTCCCGCTCACGCTGCGCGGCCGGCGGGTGCTCGCGGTCGATGACGACTCATCGACGCAGGAGCTGGTCGCGACGATGCTGCTGATGTACGGCGTGTCGGTGCGCACCGCGGGGCGCGCATCGGATGCGATCACGATTCTCTCGGAGTGGCGTCCCGACGTGCTGCTCACCGACATCGCGATGCCGGGCGAAGACGGCTACGCGCTGATTCGCCGCGTGCGCGCGCTCCCCTCCACCCTCGGGGCGATCCCGGCCGTCGCGGTCACCGCCTTCACCGATCCGCAGAGCGTGCAGAACGCGTTCGCGGCCGGCTTCGACGCACACCTCGGCAAGCCGCTCGAGCCGCACGTGCTCGCGGATGCGTTGACGAAGGTCCTTCGGGTCAGGAAATCAGCGTAGCGCGCGCGTCGCTCATCAGGCGTCGCAGCTCGTAGGCGATGATGTCGGGCGCGCACGGCTTGATCAGCACGTGCGCGATGCCGGCCTGCGCGAACCGGTCGGGGTCGTCGAGGTATTCCGAGTGGCCGGTGACCGCGAGGATCGGAATCGCGCGCGTCGTCGGCGATTCGCGGAGCGCGCGGCAGAACTCGAAGCCGTCCATGCCCGGCACGGCCAGGTCGGTGAGCACCGCGTTCGGCTGGAGGTCGCGCGCCTTTTCGAGCGCCTGGTGCCCGTTGTGCGCGTCAACGGTGCGGAAGCCGTCGTGCTGCAGGTACTCGCGGTACAGGAGGCGGGTGCTGAGGTCGTCTTCGACGATCAGGACGAGAGGGTTGAGCGTGGGTGTAGCCGTGGACTCGGAATAGATCCCCATGCACCCGCTCGGTCGAATGTAATGCCGGCCTGCGGCTCCGGCCAAGCCAAATCTCAAGCTCAGGCGGAGTAACTCTGTCTTGCCATCATTAATGCGCGATGGACGCCCCGGCGTGCGCGCGCGTCCGCGTGCGCAGCGTCCACCACGCGCGGAACGCGAGCAGCAGCACGGCGGCCACGAGCACCACCTGGAACTGCGGCACGACCGTCTTGCGCGCGAGCCAGAAATGAAAGAGGGCGGTGACGGCCGCCACGTAAATGAGCCGGTGCAGCTGCGTCCATCGCCGGCCCATGCGCCGGACGGATCCCTGGGTCGACGTCGCCGCGAGCGCGAGCAGCATCACGAAGGTCGCCATGCCGAGCGTGATGAACGGACGCTTCGCGACGTCCGCGGCCATCTGCCGGAAGTCGAAGAACCAGTCGAGGACGAACCACGTCAGGAAGTGGAGCGTCGCGTAGAAGAACGAGAAGAGCCCGAGCATCCGGCGGAGCTTGATGATCGGATTCCACCCGGTGAGCCGCCGGATCGGCGTCACCGCGAGCGTGATGACGAGGAAGCGGATCGCCCAGTCGCCGGTCGTGTGCGTGATGTACTCGATCGGGTTCGCGGTGAGCTCGCCCCGCACGGCGTCGGCAACCAGCGCCGCAGCGGGGATGAGCGCCGCGGCGAAGATGATTCTCTTGAGGAGGACGATCGGCTTCAATACAGCTTCTTCGGATCCATCCCCGCGTACAAGGACGCGACCTGATCCGCGTAGCCGTTGAACGGCAGCGTCTTGCGCCGCAGGAACTCGCCGATGCGGCGCTCGCTCGCCTGGCTCCACCGCGGATGATCCACGTTCGGGTTCACGTTCGCGAAGAATCCGTACTCGTTCGGCGTCATCACCTGCCACGTGTTCTTCGGCTGGTAGTCGACGAAACGGATCCTGGCGATCGACTTGACCCCCTTGAAGCCGTACTTCCAGGGCACCACGAGGCGAATCGGCGCGCCGTCCTGGTTCGGCAGCGTCTCTTCGTACAGCCCGACGGCGAGGATGGCGAGCGGGTTCATCGCTTCGTCCATCCGAAGCCCCTCGACGTACGGCCACGGCAGCATGCGCGTGGACTGGCCGGGCATCTGCGCCGGGTTGAACGCGGTGACGAACTCGACGTACTTGGCCTGCGAGGTCGGCTTGTAGGTCGCGATGATGTCCTTCAGCGGAATCCCCACCCACGGGATCACCATCGACCACGCCTCGACACAGCGCATGCGATAGACGCGCTCCTCGAGCGCGTACGGCTGCGTGAACTCGTCGAAGCCGAAGGTCCCCTTCTTCTCGACGAAGCCGTCGATCTGAATGGTCCACGGGCGCGGCTTCAGCCGCCACGCGTTCTCCTTCGGATCCTCCTTGTACGGACCGAACTCGTAGAAGTTGTTGTAGCTGGTGATGTCGTCGAACGGCGTGACCTTTTCGCCCGTCGTGCTGAGCGGGCTCTTCTTCACGTTCGCGAGCTTGGTGCCGTGACCCGTGCCCTGCCCCTTCTGCTGAGCGGCGACGGTGGCGGCAAATGGTGATGCAGCCGCGGCAGCCGCGGCTCCGATCGCGGCGCCCGCGGCCGTCTGCAGGAACTCACGCCTGCGGAGGTACAGCGATTTCGGCGTGATTTCCGAGTACCGGAGGTCGGGTGCTTTGCGGATCAACATGAGCCCAATTATAGGATGCTTCGCCGTCACAGCCGAGGTAATCCGGGGTGCTTCGCGTGGTAGTGTCACGTGTTGGAGGAGGCCCCGGCGGACGCCGCCGGAGCCGAATTTTTATCGAAGCCGTCAGCGCGCCGACCGAACACGACCGTTTCCCCCGGGCCATGTCGCTCGCCGTGCATGAGCTCCGGACACCCGTCACCGTGGTCTGCGGCTACATCCGCATGGTGCTGAAAGAGCACGGCGGGCCGCTGACCGACAAACAGAGAAAGATGCTGCAGGAAGCGGAACGCTCCTGCGAACGTATCAGCGCGCTGGTTGCCGAGATGAGCGATCTCGGTAAACTGGAATCAAAGGAACTGGCCGTCGCCCGCACGGAGGTCGATTTGTGCGGCCTTGTTGCGGAGCTGGCGAGCGATATGCATGAGGGCGAGGACCGCGGGGTGCGACTTGATGTGCGCGTGCCAAACCGGCCGGTGACGGTGACCGGCGATCGTACTCGGCTCTCCGTGGCGATCAGGACGTTGCTGCACGCAGCGCTGAGAGAGCGCGGCGAACCCGGGGTCATCATCGCCCAGTGCTCGGTCGTCGATGGGGCGCCGCCGTGGGCCGTGCTCGCGGTCGGCGAGGAACATGCGCTGCCGTCGCTCGTCGACGCCACCCTCGGAACCCCGCCACCCTTTGACGAATGGCGCGGCGGCCTCGGGCTGGCGCTGCCCGTTGCGCGGCGCGTGATCGAAGCGCTCGGCGGCTCGCTCTGGTCGGCGCCGGGCGACCGCCCGCGTGCCGGCTCCGCACTCAGATTGCCCCTTCGAAACTGAGGATCAGACAACGATGACAGCAGTGGCGGGCGCCGGCTCCGACGCCCCGAACGGCACCACCGACGAGCGACGCCCCGCGAACATCGCGGTCGTCGACGACGACTCGGGCTTCGCGGGGTATCTCCGAACCTTTCTCGCGCTGCGCGGGTACGAGGCGCGCTCCTACACGCGCGGCGACGAGATCGTCGCGGCCATCCGCCAGGGCGAGCCGCCCGACATCGTCCTGCTCGACGTCGCGATGCCGGGCATGGACGGCCTGCAGACGCTCAAGGCCCTGAAAGCGGCGCGCCCCGAGCTGCAGGTGATCATGCTGTCGGGCCGCGAGCAGGCCGCCACCATCGTCGAAGCGGTGCGCCTCGGCGCCGCCGACTACGTGGTCAAGCCGGACGACCCGGAGGGTCTGGGCGAGATTGCGCTCGACGCGGCGATCAAGCAGGCGTTCGAACGAAATCGGCTCGTACACGAGCTCTCCGACCTGCGCCGTCAGCTGAGCGACGATCAGAGCGACGCGTTCATCGGGTGGAGCGAGAGCCCCGCGATGCAGCAGGTCGCGCTCATCATCGAGCAGGTCGCCGACAGCGACGTGACGGTGCTGATTCGGGGCGAGAGCGGCGTCGGCAAGGAGCTGGTCGCGCGCGGCATCCATCAGCGGTCGACACGCAAGCAGCGGCCGTTCGTGAAGGTGAACTGCGCGGCGCTCCCGGCGGAGCTGCTCGAAAGCGAGCTGTTCGGACACGAGAAGGGCGCGTTCACCGGCGCCGCGACGACACGCATCGGCAAGTTCGAGCAGGCCCACGGCGGCACGATCTTCCTCGACGAAATCGGCGAGATGAAGCCGGCACTGCAGGCCAAGCTGCTGCACGTGCTCCAGGACGCGGAGTTCACCAAGCTCGGAAGCAACAAGAAGATCAACGTCGACGTCCGCGTCGTCACCGCCACCAACCGCGATCTCGAGCAGATGATGGTGCGCGGCGACTTCCGCGAGGACCTGTACTACCGGTTGAAGGTCATCGAAGCGTACGTACCGCCGCTCCGCGAGCGCCGCGACGAGATCCTGAAGCTCACCGATTTCTTCATCGCGAAGTATTCGCAGCGCTACAACCGTCCCGTGCGTCCGCTCTCCGACGATCTGCGTCAGCGCTTCCTCACCTACGAGTGGCCGGGCAACGTGCGCGAGCTCGAGAACATGATCAAGCGGTTCGTCATCCTGCAGGACGAACAGCTCGTGGTGCGTGAGATCAGCCGGCCGCGGCTCGTGCCGAACCCGCCGCCGATCGAGCCGGCCCCGCCGGCGTTCCACGCTTCGCCCGCCGCGCCGCCGCCGCAGTCCGCCGCCGCTCCACCGCCCGCCGCGGCCGAACCGGACGACGATAACGCCGCCGAAGATGTGCCGCCGCCGCCGCCGCAGGACGGCCGCCGCCTGTCGGATGTCGCGCGCGAGGCCGCACTCTCGGCCGAGCGCACCGTGATTGCCGACACCCTGCGCCAGGTGCACTGGAACCGGCGCAAGGCCGCGCAGCTGCTGGGCGTGAGCTACAAGACTCTGCTGAACAAGATCAAGGAAACGGGCATCGAGCGACCATGATCGAGTCGGACCTTCGGGTCCGCCTGTGCCGTTGAGTACGTAACGGCTGACCCTCTCCTCATCCTTAATGAGAACCGCGCTTCCACTCGAAGCGCGGTTTCCCCTTCGACGCGAACCGATTCCCCAGAAATTCCCTTTTTGCCTTCTGTTCCAACATTTTTCTGCTGTGGCATTTCGCTTGCTCGACGGTGAACTCGTCCGCGAACTCGGCGGGCGGAAGGACTTGGGCGATGAGTCAGAAATCTCAGGTGCTGGTCGTGGACGACGATCTCGCGATGTGCGGGTTCCTGCGCTCGTTCCTCGGCGCACGCAATTACAACGCGCTGACGATGACGAACGCGGATGAAGCCGTGCGGCGGTTCCACGCGGAACGTCCCGCGGCGGTACTGCTCGACGTCGTCATGCCCGGCAGCATGGACGGGCTGGCCGCACTGGCCGCGTTCAAGAAGATCGACAAGGACGTGCCGATCATCGTGATCTCCGGGCAGGGGCGCACGAGCGTCGTCGTCCAGGCGATGCGGCTCGGCGCCACCGATTTCCTCTGCAAGCCGTTCGAGGAGAACGAGCTGGAGATAGTGATCGAGAAGGCGCTCAAACAGCATCAACTCAGCCAGGAGGTCGCATCGCTGCGCGCGCAGCTCAAGGAGCAGTCGCGCTACACGATGCTGTTCGGCCACAGCCACCAGATGCAGGAGGTGCGCGATCTCATCGAGCGCGTCTCGGACACCGACGTGACGGTGATGATTCGCGGCGAGAGCGGCGTCGGCAAGGAGCTCGTCGCGCGCGCGCTGCACGAGCAGTCGCTGCGGAAGGACAAGCCGTTCGTGAAGGTGAACTGCGCGGCGCTGCCGACCGAGCTCCTCGAGTCGGAGCTGTTCGGGTTCGAGAAGGGCGCATTCACCGGCGCCATCCAGCACAAGCCGGGCAAGTTCGAGTTCGCCAACCACGGCACGATGTTCCTCGACGAAATCGGCGACATGAGCTTCCCGCTGCAGGCCAAGCTGCTGCAGGCGCTGCAGGACGGCGAGTTCTCGCGCCTCGGCGGCAAGTCCGACGTGCGCGTGGACGTGCGCGTCATCACCGCGACCAACTGCGATCTCGAGGCGGCGGTCGCCTCGGGCAGGTTCCGCGAGGATCTCTACTTCCGGCTCAACGTTGTCACGATCACCATCCCGCCGCTGCGCGAGCGGCGCGAAGAGATCCCGATGCTGACCGACTACTTCGTGAAGAAGTACTCGGTGCAGTACAACAAGCCGGCCCCGGGCGTCTCACAGGAGCTGGCGCCCCTGTTCCTCGAGTACGAGTGGCCGGGCAACGTGCGGCAGCTCGAGAACATGATCAAGCGGATGGTCGTCCTCGGCAGCGAGGCGCCCATCGTCCAGGAGCTCCAGCAGCCGGCGTCGCCGCTGCATCACTGGTCTCACACAACCTCCTCCACTGCTCCGCGTCCGACAGCGCCACCGCTGCAGCCGGCTATGCCTCCACCGGCTGCGGCGGCGGCCCCCGTCGCGGTGGCGGCGGCGCCGGCCGCTCTCGGCATCGACTCGGTCGCCGCCATGGCGGCGCCAGCGGGCGCGGGCGCGGCGAACGTCTCGCTCAAGGACATCGCGCGCACTGCGGCGCGCGGAGCCGAACGCGAGCTCATCCTGCGGATGCTGACGCGGACCCGGTGGAACCGGAAGGAAGCGGCCGAGAATCTCGGCATCAGCTACAAGGCGCTCCTCTACAAGATCAAAGAGAACGGCCTGGACAAGGCTTCGTAGATCCGGAATGGCTGACGCATTTTTCGAAGAAGAAGGCTCGCGCCTTCTCACCGCGAACGCGTTCGAATTCGTCCTCGATGGCGAGATGAAGCGCGCTGTCCGCTCGCAGAACTACCTGACGCTGGTCGCGCTCGAGACGCGGCGCGAGTGGGACGGGATGACGATGACGGCCGACGACGGGACGCTCGACGAGGTCGCGCGCATCGTCGGCCACGAGGTCCGCGACACCGACCTGCTGGGGAGCACCGAGACGGGGGTGCTCTCGCTCGTCCTGCTCGACGCCGATTACGACAACGCGACCAAGGTGATCGACCGGCTGGTGCAGCGGATCGATCACTACGAGTTCACGACGCCGCTCCGTATTTCCGTCGGAGCGGCCTGCTACCCCACCCACGCGGTCGACCCGGATTCGCTGAAGCAGGAGGCGCTCTCCCACCCGGTCGTCAACTGGCGAGGCGGATCTCCGCACTCGCGCACGCGTCACTGATTCATCCCGGCATGGTCTCGTCGTCCTGGGTGCGCGCGGCTCGGCGCTCGCGCGCACCATCCCGTAGGAAGCGCCGCCCCGCTGTGGCGCCGCAGCGTCATCGAGAGGCCTTGAATGTGGAAGCGCACTTCACAGAGCAGCGTGACGGACCGCCCGATCGAGTGCGAAGGGCCCTCGTTCAAACCGTCTCGGGGACTTTGTGGAAACGCGATGGCCACTTTGGCGAAACGGTTGGAACGGGAAATATGTGAACAGTTATTGCACTTCAGCCGCGCCGTAGGTGAGCCGTAACCAAGGAAGTACACGGGATATGAAACGAGCAGCCGTCACGACCGTAGTCATCGCCGCCGCGCTTCACGCGGCTGCCGCCGCGGCGCAGTCGCACATCGAAGCCGTGCCGTCGGTGACGGTGGGCAGCATCTACGACGACAACCTCTTCGCGCAGGCGCAGGGCAGCGCGGGCCAGATGCTCACGGTGCGGCCGGGCCTCGGCACCGCCATCGACACGCCGCGCCTGAATCTCTCGAGCCTGTTCACGTTCGACTCGCAGCGCTCCAACCACGCCGACCTGACGATGATCGACGCGCGGCGCCACGCCGACACGACGATGAAGTATCGCGCGACCGACATGACGACGCTCGGGTTCATGGCGCAGTACGACCGCACCGAGACGCCGGGCGAGATCAACATCGGCACCGGCATCCTGACCGACCGCCGGCAGGCCCAGCGCTTCGAAGTGTCGCCGAACTTCGCGCACCGCTTCCGGCCGCACACGAGCGTCACCGGCTCGTACGACTGGATGGCCGAGAGCCTGGTCGACAACGGCACGGGCCGCATGCAGGTGGTCCGCGCGGGGTTGTCGCAGATCTACAGCACGCGCTCCACCGTGAGCGGCATCGTGCAGGAGCGCCACTTCGCGGATCCGATCGACGCCACCAACGCCAGCGACTCCGTCGCGCTGCTCGGCGGCTGGGATCACCAGTTCTCTCCCGCGGGCCGCTTCTCCCTCCAGGCCGGCCCGCGTGTGTCGTCGTACCGCGGCCTGCTCCCCGAGGTGAACGCGACGATCATGCGCGAGACGCCGCGCCTGAAGCTGGGCGTCGACTACGCGCATAGCGAGGCCATCGTGCTCGGCATTCGCGGGCCGGTCACCTACAACGGCGGCGGCGCGCGGGTCACGTGGCCGTTCCGCCGCACGATTGAAATCAGCAGCCACACCGCGGCGACCGCCATCGACACGCTCGACCTGCACCGGCTCACGTCGTATCGCCAGACGTTCGTCGCGTCGTGGACGCCGGGCGGCCTCTACACGCTCAACGCGTCCTACGGCGTCGACTACCAGCAGGGCAACATCCGCCGCAACGTCTTCACCGATGCCGACGTCTGGCGGCACGTGTTTGGCGTGAGCGTCACCGTGGCGCCGCGATACAGCCGTTCCACCAAGGGGCCGGACGATCCGGCCGCACGCGCGAAAGGGGTTTCGAAATGATCGGCCGTCTTCCAGTTCTACTTCTGTCCGGTGTGTGCGTGGCGTCGCTCGCGCACGCGCAGGAGACACGCTCGCTCACGCCGTCGCAGGCGGAGGTGACCGCGACAGCCGCGGCCGCCGCCACCGCCGTCGCGGCCACGCCCGCGGCGGAAGCGGCCACCGCTCCTCCGGCCCCAGCCCCTGCGCCCGCGCCCCCGTCCGCGCCGCGTCCCGCGCCGGTCGTGCGAACCGCGAACGCGGTGGACATGTCGAAGGAATACCTGATTGGACCGGAGGACGTCCTCGACATCACCGTCTGGAAGAACTGCCCTGACCTGTGCCGAACGGTGCCCGTGCGGCCCGATGGCAAGATGTCGCTGCCGCTCGTCAACGACGTCCAGGCCGCGGGCCTGACGCCGATGGATCTCCGCCGGCACCTCACCGAGCAGCTCGCCGAGTACCTGCCGTCTCCCGAGGTCTCGGTGATCGTCCGCGAGGTGCACAACTTCAAGGTCGCCGTCGTCGGCTCGGTGAAGATGCCGGGCGACTACGAGATCAAGAGCCAGGCGACGGTGCTCGAGCTGATCGCGCGCGCGCAGGGCCTCACCGAGTTCGCCAACCGCGACAAGATCGTCGTCCTCCGCCAGAACGGCGCGAAGACCGACCGCATCCAGTTCAACTACCGCAAGGTCGCCGAAGGCCACGACCAGGACAACTTCTATGTCCGCGCCGGCGACATCATCGTCGTTCCGTAGGAGAGGATTTCAATGGCGCGTGACCTGCTCGCATCAACCGCCGACGACTCGCTGGCCGTCCGGGTTTTCGACATCCTCCGCCGGCGCCGTCTGCTGGCGTTCGTCACCTTCGCCGCGGTGCTCGCGGCGACCGTGTCGTTCGCCATCTACCTGCCCGACATCTACCAGGGCCAGGCGCTCGTGCTCATCGAGCGGCCGATCGACGAGAACATCGTTCGCGCCACTGACTCGGCGCCGGGCGAGCTCGAAAGCCGCCTGCACATCATCAAGCAGGAAATCCTGAGCCGCGACCGCGCCCTGGCTTTGATCAACCGGTTCCACCTGTATCCCAAGGTTCTGACGCACGGCGCCATCGACGATGCGCTGAACCAGATGCGCAGCGACGTCGAGGTGAACCCGTCGGGGCCCGAGCAGGTGAGCGGCAAGGTGAAGACGGTGTCGTTCACGCTGAAATACACCGGCGATTCGGCGAAGACGGCCGCGGACGTGACCAACGCGATCGCCTCGTTCTACGTCGAGCAGAACGAGTCGATGCGGTCGGATTCGGCGCTCGGCACCCTGAAGTTCCTGCGCGAGCAGCTCGCCGAGGCGAAGGCGCAGCTCGATCGACAGGACTCCATGATCACGCAGTACACCACGAAGTACACGGGACAGCTCCCGCAGCAGATCGGGATGAACCTGGCGACGCTCGAGCGGATGAACACCCAGCTCCGTCTCAACGGCGAGCAGCAGATCCGCCTGATCGAGCAGCGCGAGAAGCTGTTCGACGGGCTGCAGGACCCGACCAACGTGGCGCGCGCCGAGAACCCCGACGCGTCGCCGGAGATGATCGAGCGGCTGAAACAGATCGAGAAGCTGAGGGGCGACCTCGGCCAGCTGCAGACGAAGTTCACGAGCAAGCACCCGGACGTCGTCCGGCTGCAGGAGCAGATCGCGGATCTCGAGCAACAGCAGAAGCAGGACGAAGCGGCGCTGGTGAACAAGCGCCAGGCGCTGCAGGCCGCAGCGGCCGCGTCCACGGCGGCGGCCGAGGACGCCAAGGCGCCGCGACGCAAGACCATCGAGAGCATCGACGCCGAGATCGCGAAGCTGCGCGACGAGGAGAAGGTCGTTCGCGGCACCATCGCCTCCTTCGAGCAGCGCCTCGAGGGCGCGCCGGAGCGCGAGCAGGAGTTCTCGCTCGTCACCCGCGACCGCCAGGTGGCGAAGGATCTCTACGACTCGATGCTGAAGCGCTATGACGAAGCGCAGCTGGCGGCGAGCGTGGAGACCGACCGCCAGGGCGAGCGCTTCCGGGTGCTCGAGGGCGCGCTTCCGCCCGAGGGGCCGACGGGTCCGAACCGCATCCGCCTGATCCTGATGGGCATCCTCCTTGCGCTGGCCGCGGCCGTCGCGATGGTGCTCACCGCGGAACAGTTCGACGTGTCGTTCCACGGCGTCGACGAGCTCCGTGAATTCACCAGCGTCCCGGTGCTCGTCTCGATTCCCCCGATCGGGCCGGTACCGTTCAAGCGCCGGTTCCTCACGGCCCTCGCGACGGTGTCCGCGATCGCGATGATCGCGCTCATCGCCACCGCATCCGCGTATCTCGCTCATGGCAACGATCAACTCGCCCGTCTGATCGGGCGCGCCGGCTAGGCGATCAGGGAACTGGACATGGCTAAGAAGACACACATCGACCGCCACCTCGTGGCCCTCACCTCGCCGGGCTCGTTCGCGGCGGAACAGTACCAGGGCCTCCGCCTCACCATCGAGCGGCTGCGGCGCGGCCGCCAGCTGCAGGTGATCGCGGTGACCAGCCCCGCCGCCGGCGAAGGCAAGACGCTGACGGCCATCAACCTGGCGGGCGCGCTCGCGCGCGGCGCCGAGGATGCGCGCGTGCTGCTGATCGACGCGGACCTCCGCCGGCCCGCGGTCGCGCGCCAGCTTGGCATCGACGCCTCCTTGAAAGGGCTCACGGAAGTGGTCGCGGACCCGCAGGCGACGCTGGAGAGCGTCACCCACAGGCTGAAGCCGTTCAATCTGTCGATCATCCCGGCGGGGACGCGCAACGGCGCCGTTCATCAGATTCTGCGGTCGTCGCGCCTCGACGCGGTGCTCGCGGAAGCGCGTCAGCGCTACGACTTCGTCGTGCTCGACACGCCTCCGCTGCTGCCGGTGTTCGACTCGGCGCTGCTCGCCAACGCCGTCGACGGCGTGCTGATGGTGGTCGCCGCGAACCAGACGCCGCGCAAGCTCCTCGGCGAGGCGCTGAACATGCTCGACCCGGCCAAGGTGCTCGGCATCGTGTTCAACCGCGACAGCAGGCCGATGTTTGGCTACTACGACGCGTACTACAAGGACTACTTTCCGGAGCAGGTCGTAAGCGGGGCCTAGGCAGGAATCAGGTATCAGGTGTCAGGTATCAGGAACCCATGGTAGGAAAACTTCGTGACATGCGCGACCAGTCGCGCCGCGTGCTGATTCTCGGGTCGGGGCCGATGGCCACCACGCTGATCGAGGAAATCGAGTCCGCGCAGACCCCGCGCTACCTCGTCGCCGGCACCGTTGACGACCAGGAGCCGGCGGTCGGCTCGCCGGATCACTATCGCTGGCTGGGGCCCTGCGACTCGCTGCCGGAGGTCATCAACCGGCTGCACCCGGCGTTCATCGTCGTGGCGCTCGCCGACCGGCGCGATCGCCTGCCGCTGCAGGCGCTGCTCGACGCACGCGTCGGCGGCATCGTCGTCGAGGATGCGCTCGACTTCTCCGAGCGCCTGATGGGCAAGCTCGCCATCGAAGCGATCCGGCCGAGCATGCTCATCCTGGCGAAGGGCTTCAGGAACCACGGCGCCGCCGACGTGATTGCGCGCGCCGTCAGCGTCGCCGGCGCCATCGTCGGGCTGCTGCTCTGCGCGCCGCTGCTCATCGCCATCGGCATCGCGGTCACGCTCGACTCGCGCGGGCCGATGTTCTTCATCCAGCAGCGCGCCGGCCGCAACGGGCGGCCGTTCGGCCTCCTCAAGTTCCGGACGATGCACCCGTGCACCGAGGCGCGGTCCGAGTGGGTGTCGGACAACATCGATCGCATCACGCGCGTCGGCCACTACCTGCGCCGCTTCCGCCTCGACGAGCTGCCGCAGCTGGTGAACGTGCTGCGCGGCGACATGAACCTCGTGGGACCGCGGCCGCACCCGGTGACGAACCAGGCGGTCTTCATGGAGAAGATCGCCTACTACGGCCTGCGTTCGACCGTGCGCCCCGGCGTCACGGGCTGGGCGCAGATCCGCTACGGCTACGCGAACAACCTCGCGGAAGAGACGGAGAAGATGCGGTACGACCTGTACTACATCAAGAACCGCTCGCTCTGGCTCGACCTGCGCATCATGCTCGAGACCGTCGGCACGGTGCTCTTCGGCAAGGGCGCGACCCAGGTGCGCCGGCGCCGTGCGCCGCTTCGCCCGCCGCTCGCATGGCCGTCGGCGCGGACGCCCGCGCTGGCGCCCACCGGCACCGACGGTCTTCCGTACGTCTCGTGGCTTTCCGCGCCGGTGTCGACGCCGGCCCGTCCAACGGCTGGACAACAGTGAACGCAGTCGCTGTACGTGGGGCGGGTGCCGCCGCTCTTCGAGATCCACAGAGCGGCAGACCCGCCGCCTTCTGGTGGCAGCCACAGGCCAGCGCGGGCGCACATGTTCCGCGCCGCGTCGCGGACGGTGCGCGGGGCAGGGCCGCCTCGCTGGCGGCGCTCGACGGCAGCCAGGGTGCCTTCTACGCGCTCGTCGCCTTCACGTTCGTGCTGCTGCTGTCGCCGCAGGCATGGTTCCCGGTCCTCAAGCTGGTTCGCATCGCGTTTCTCGCGGGCGGCATCGCGATGGCGGCGCACGTGATGGAGCGGACCGCGCGCAAGCAGCCGATCACGCCGATGGCGCCCGAGATCGCCATCGCGTTCGCGCTCATCCTCTGGTCGATGATCACGATCCCGATGTCGTACTGGCCGGGCGGCAGCGTCCACCTGCTGATGGACCAGTACCTCAAGGCGATCGCGTTCTTCTGGCTGCTCGCCACCATCATCACGACGCCCGCGCGCCTGCGCGGCCTCGCATGGTCGCTGACCCTCTGCGCCATCCCGCTCGCCGCGACCGGCATCTGGCATTACCTCTCCGGCAACGTGATGAAGACGACGCAGGACGGACTCGTGCGGGTGGTCGGCTACATGGGCAGCTCGGGGCTGACGGGGAATCCGAACGACCTCGCGCTGATGCTGAACCTGATCATCCCGCTGGCTGGCGCGCTCGCCCTCAGCTCGCGCGGCGCCGCGCGCCTGTTTGCGTCCGGCGTCGTGCTGCTCAGCATCGGGGGCGTCATCGTCACGTTCTCGCGCGCCGGATTCCTCGCGCTGGCGGCCATCTTCTTCATGTTCGTGCTGACGCTCGTCCGGCGGAAGTCCGCCGGCGCGGCGATTGCGCTGCTCGTTGTCGCGTTATCGGTCCCGATGATGCTGCCGAAGACCTACGTCGAGCGGCTCAGCACGATTACGAACCTCGACCAGGACAAGACGGGTTCCGCCCAGGGCCGCTACAAGGACCTCGGCATCGCGCTCGAGGTCGTCTCGCACAACCCCGTCATCGGCGTCGGCCTCGGGCAGGACATGATCGCGCTCAACCAGGCGCGCGGCCAGTACACGTGGCGGTCGGTCCACAACGTCTACCTGCAGTACGCCGTCGACCTCGGGATTCCCGGGTTCCTGCTCTTTGCCTGGCTGCACCTGCTCTGCTTCCGCAGCGCGTGGGCCGTCGAACGCCGGGCCCGCCGGGATCCAACGGTGGCGGAGCTGGGGCCGCTCGCGACGGGCATCCAGGTGTCGCTCGTCGCCTTTCTCGTCGCCGCGATGTTCCACCCCATCGCGTACCAGTTCTACTTCTTCAGCATCGCCGGGCTTGCGGTGGCGCTGAAGAACACGTGCCGCGCGGAACTCGCGCGCGCACGCCTCACAGACGTAGGGGCCGACCTTCAGGTCAGCCCACACGCAGGATCCAAGTGACCACAGCTCGCGTGCTCAACGTGGTGCCGACGCTGATGTGCGGCGGCACCGAGAACCAGTTCATGGCGCTGGCGCGGACGCTCGACCGCACGCGGTTCGACGTCGAGTTCGCCTGCCTGCGGCGCTGGGGCGGCTTCGTCGAGGAGCTCGAACAGCGCAACATCCCGCTGACCGAATACCCCGTGTCGACCTTCCGCAGCGTGACCGCGCTCGCGCAGCAGGCTCGCCTCGCGCGGCACATCGTGCGCCGCGACATCCAGATCGTGCACGCCTACAACTTCTACGGCAACGTCTTCGCGACGCCGCCGGCGCGGCTGGTGGCGCCGGTCACCATCGCCTCGATTCGCGATCGCGCGCCGTACCTGACGGCCATGCAGAAGCGCGTGCAGCGCTACGCCTGCCAGTTCGCCGACTGCATCCTGGTCAACGCCGACGCGGTCAGGGACTGGCTGATTGGCGAAGGGTACGACGCGTCGAAGATCTCGGTCATCCGCAACGGCGTCGATCTCTCGCGCTTCGACAACCCGCCGCATCGGGCGGAGCTGCGGCGCGAGCTGGGACTGCCGAACGATGCGCCGCTGGTCGGGGTCATCTCGCGGCTGACGCGCCTGAAGGGCCTGGAGCACTTTCTCGAAGCCGCCGCGACGGTCCGGACGCGCGTGCCGGGCGCGCGCTTCCTGATTGTCGGCGAAACGAGCCCGATGGACCGCGCCTACCTCGGCGAGCTTCAGCAGTACGCCGAGCGGTGCGGCGTGGCCAACGACGTGATCTTCGCCGGCCTTCGCCGCGACGTGCCCGCGGTCCTCTCGAGCCTTGACGTCTCCGTCATGCCGTCGCTCAACGAGGCGCTCTCCAACGTGGTGCTGGAATCGATGGCGGCGGGGGCGCCGACCGTGGCCACGTGCGTCGGCGGCACACCGGAGGCCATTGTCGATGGCGCGACGGGCATCCTCGTCCAGCCGGCCGATTCAGCGGCGCTGGCCAACGCCATCGTCCACCTGCTGCAGGACAAGCCGCTCGCGACACGGCTCGGCGCCGCCGCGCGCGCACGCATCGTCGATCACTTCTCCGTCAAGCGCATGGTACGCGCGACGGAGGACCTGTACGTGGAGCTTCTGGAGCGGAAGCGGCGCAAGCGGCTTCCGTCGGCTGCATGTTAGTGACCGGGATTCGGGAGCCGGGAGTCGGGATTGGCGAGCGCGCGGACGCAGCCATCGAGGTCGTCAGCGACTACGCGGCATTCGTCGAGCTCGAGGCCGAGTGGAACGACGCGGTCGAGCGCGCGCGCATCCCGCATCCATTCCTTCGCCACGAATGGGTGCGCACCTGGTGGGACAGCTTTCACGGGCACCGCCAGCTGCACATCATCGTCGTGCGCGACGCCGGGACGATCGTCGGCATCGCGCCGCTGATGCGCGAGACGACCACGATCTACGGTCTTCCGATCAGGCGGCTCGCGCTGCTCGCCAACGATCACACGCCGCGCACCGACTTCCTCGTCGCCGGCGATGCCGACGAGGTGTATCGCGCCATCTGGCGCGCGTTGCACGACGACATCGATCAGTGGGACGTCGTGCAGCTGACGCAGTTGCTCAAGGGCTCGCCGACCATCGCCGCGATGACGCGCGCCGCGTCCGCCGACGGCCTGCCAATCGGCACGTGGAAGAGCAGCGACTCGCCCTACCTCGAACTGTCCGGCACGTGGGACGGCTACCTGGCGAGCCTCTCCGCGAAGTTCCGATCGAACCTCCGCAACCGGCTGTCGCGGCTGAAGCAGATTGGCGAGCCGGCGCTCGAAATCCTCTCCGGGAAAGCGGCCGTCCTTGGCGCCTGCGATGACGTGTGGCGGCTCGAGGCCTCGGGCTGGAAGGACCGGGAGGGGACCTCGATTGCGTCCGACCCGGCCGTCCAGAAGTTCTACACGCTGCTCGCGGAGCGCGGGGCGGAGCGCGGGTGGCTGTCTCTCGTGTTCCTCACGGTCGGGACCAGGCGAATCGCGGTGTCGTACAGCGCGATCTACGACGACCGGCTGTTCCTGCTGAAGACCGGCCACGACCGCGAGTTCCATACGTGCTCGCCGTTCAAGCTCCTCACCTATCTCGCCGCGCAGGAAGGCTACGCGCGCGGCCTGCGGGAGATCGACTTCCTCGGCGACACGGAGCCGTGGAAACAGGAATGGACGGAGACGGAGCGCCCCCACGACTGGTTGTTCGTGTTCTCGAACAGCAGGCGAGCCCGGCTTTTGCATTCCATCAAATTTCAGATGGCACCGGAGATCAGGAAATGGCGAGCGTAGTCGGCACATTCGTCCCGACGTACCAGGGACTGTCGGCTGCGCATCTCGTACGCCCGGCGGTGAAGGGCACGATGCCGTATCCGTTCAATGCTCCGCATCGCCTCTCGTACTACCGCGCGCGTAATGCGATTTATCACTTGTTCCGCGCGCTGCTCGAATCCAAGCCGTCGCTCACGGTCGTGGCGCCCGATTACTACAGCGGCAACGAGATCATGGCGATCGAAGCCGCGGGCGCGAAGGTCCACTACTGCCCCGTCGGTCCCGACATGCAGTGGGACCCGGCTGAGGTGGAACGGCTCTGTCGTAGGCACAGGCCCGACCTTTTGTACGTCATCCATTACGCAGGATGGGCACAGCCGATCGACACGCTCGCCGAGCTCTGCCGTAAATACGAGATGCTGCTCGTCGAGGACTGCGCGCTCTCGCTGCTGAGCGGGACACCGGACGGCCGCGCGCTCGGGTCTTACGGCCACTGGTCGGTCTTCTGCCTGTACAAGACGCTGCCGCTCCCCAACGGCGCGCTGCTGGTCCAGAACGACCGCCCCATCGAGTCGCTCGAACGTCTCAAGCTCCGCCAGGCAGGCTCGGCGTCGGTCGCGGGACGGATGGCGGAGCTGTTCGTGCAGCGCATCCGCGGCCGCGTCAACGGCGTCGGCGCCGCCCTGCAGGCCGTCAAGCGCGGCATGGGCGCCGCGGCCGGCGCGCTGGATGTCGAGCGGGCCAACGTCGGCGACATCGGCTTCAACCTCGACGAAGTCGACCTCGCCATGTCGCCCATCTCCGCGCGGCTGCTCCAGCGCTTCGACTACGCCGACATCTGCCGGCGCCGCGCCGCCAACTATCAGCAGCTGCTCGGCGAGCTCGACCCATCCGTCACACCGATGTTCCCGGTGCTGCCGCAGGGCGCCTGCCCGCTGTTCTTCCCGGTGATCGTGCCGAACAAGGCCGACGCGGCGGAGGCGCTGCGCCGCCGCGGCGTCGATGCGCTGGAGTTCTGGAACGATCCGGTCGGCGACGGCAGCGAGATGGGGCCGAACGCGCGGTTCTTCCGCGCGCACGTGCTCGAGCTGCCGATTCACCAGGACCTGTCGCCGCGTCACATCACGCACGTCGCTCGGCAGGTGAACCGTCTCTTCGGCGGGTCCACAGGGACGCACCGTGGGTGCGAGGCCGCATGATGGCGCCTGGCATCGCGGAACGGCTGCACGACTCCGGATCTCACGCCGAACCGGCGGGCGACATCCGGATCCTGCTCATCGACTCCGCGTGGGCCTTTTCCGCGCTGCGTTCGGAATGGAGCTCGCTGCTGCGCGCGAGCGCATCCGCCTCGCCGTTTCTCACCTGGGAGTGGCTGCATGCGTGGTGGACGCACCTGCGCGGATCGTCGCAGCTGCGGATGCTGGCCGTCCGCGCGGGCACGGAGCTCATTGCGGTGGCGCCGTTCCGGACGGCGAGCGGCACCGCGTACCTTCCCTGTCTCGACATGCTGGCGACCGGCGACGTCGGCTCGGACTATCTCGACGTGATCGTCCGACGCGGCCGTGAAGCCGAAGCTCTCCCCGTCATCGAACAGTTCGTGCGCTCGCAGCGCACGACGGTTCGTCTCACGCATCTTGGACCCTCGGCGGTCGCCACACTCCTTGCCGACCGCCTGCACGCGCGCGGCTGGGCGAGGACGACAACGGCGGGCGGAACCTGCCCGTACATTCCGCTCGCCGGGCACACCTGGGACTCGTACCTGGCTACGCTCGGCTCCTCGCATCGCGCGAACGTGCGGCGGCGCATCCGCGCGCTCGAGCAGAAATTCGACGTGCGCTTCGAGCGGGTCACCGACGACACGCAGCGCCGGGACGCGCTCGCGAAGCTGTTCGACTATCACGAGCGGCGGTTCGCCGAGCGCGGCACCGCGTTCGCGACCGATGCGATGCGCGCGTTCCACGACGAGCTCACGAAGCGCGCGCTCGAGCGCAGCTGGCTCCGGATGTTCGTGCTTCGCCTCGACGGCGCCGCCGCCGCCGTGATGTACGGCTTCCTCTATAACGGGACGTTCTACTTCTACCAGCACGGCTTCGACGAGCAGTTCCAGCAGCACGGCATCGGCCTGGTGCTGATGGCGCTCTCCATTCGCGCGGCGATCGACGAAGGCGCCGGCGAGTTCGACATGCTGTGGGGCGTCGAGCCCTACAAGTTCCTGTGGGCCCGCCACACGCGCGAGCTCCACAACATGCTTCTTTTTCCGTCGCGCATCGGCGGGCAGCTTCATCGCGGCCTCTTCCACGCCCGCCGCCATGCGAAGACCTTGATTGGCCGTTATGTCTCCTAGGGTTCGCCGCCTGCGCAACCAGGTGAAGAGCGCGGTCGCCTCCGCCATCGCGAAGGTGCACGACCGCGGCTTCGCCGGCCCGCGCCGGCAGTACCGGCCCCTTGTCATCGGCTACCACCGCATCGTCGAGGACTACGACGCCGAGGCGAAGGTCGAGATGCCGAGCATGCTGACCAGCGTCGGGATGTTCGAACGGCACCTCGACTGTCTCGCCCGCTCGTTCCGGTTCGTCTCGCTGGACGACATCGGCGAACACCTCGTGAACGGCATCCCCTTCGAAGAGCCGGTCGCCGCCATCACGTTCGACGATGGATACCAGGACGTGTACGAGCTGGCGCTGCCGATCCTCGAGCGCAAGGGGATTCCCGCCGCGACGTTCGTCGTCACGGATCTCGTCGGCCGCCCCGCGTGGCAGATCCACGACAAGCTGTATCACCTCGTCGCGAAGGCGTTCCGCTCCTGGGACGACCCGCGGTCGAAGATGTTCGGCTTGTTGAGCGACCTGGGCCTGCCGGCCCACGACCTCGCGCGGCGCTCGGCCGTCGTCAACCCGATGGTCGCCGTGTCCACGCTGCTGCCCGAGCTTCGACAGGCCGACGTCCGGCGCCTGATGACCGGCCTCGAGCTGTGCGTCGGCAACGGGTTCCACAACGTGCCGCTCACCGTCACGTGGGAGATGGTGCACGACATCCGGCGGCGCGGCTTCACCATCGGGTCGCACACGCGCACGCACGTTTCGCTGCCGGTGGAGTCGCCAGAACGGATCGCCGCGGAGCTCCAGGAATCGAAGGCCGAGCTCGAGAGCCACCTGGGCGAGCCGATCGATCACTTCGCGTATCCCGGCGGCCACTTCAACTCGTCGGTCGTGGACGCCGTCGCGCGCGCGGGCTATCGCTTCGCCTACACGGCGTGCCGCCACGACGACCCGCGCTCGCCGCTGCTGACGATCCATCGCCTGCTGCTGTGGCAGGGCTCGTCGGTGAACGGCGACGGCGAGTTCATCCCCGAGATCCTCAGCTGCCAGGCGCACGACCTCTGGCCGCCCGCGCGACGCTGCGAACGGGTGCACGGGTCATGAGCGTCCGACCTCGCCCTGATAGGGCTTCGGCGGGACAGGTCCGCCTTCGCCCGGTGGCGTCGGCGGGACAGGCGACAGAGATCACCCGGCCGGCCGCGCTGCTCGTGACCGGCCGCGTGGTCGGCCTCGTGGCCTCGTTTGCCATCGGCATCGTGCTGGCGCGCCTCTTCGCGCCCGCAGCCTTCGGCACCTACAAGCAGTTCTTCCTGCTCTACGGGACGCTCTACGGCCTCGCGCAGCTCGGGATGGCCGAGAGCCTGTACTACTTCGTCCCGCGCAACACGGCGCGGATGCCGCGCTACGTCTGCAATGCGCTCATCACGCTCGCCGCGGCCGGTCTTGCCTGCCTCGGCGGGCTCTACGCGTGGCGCACGCAGATTGCCGAGCGGCTCACCAACGCGGCGCTTGCCGACTACATGGTGCTCGCGGGGCTGTTCCTGACCTTCATGCTGATGTCCACGGTGCTCGAGATCGTGATGGTCTCGCGCAAGAAGCACATGATGGCGGCGATCACCTACGCGTGCTCGGACATCGTGCGCACCCTGTTCTTCATCGCGCCCGCGTTCCTGTTCGTCAGCCTGCGCGCGGTGTTCATCGGCGGGACGGCGTTTGCGGCGCTGCGGGTGGTGCTGGTGGTCGTCGCCATCTGGCGGCAGTACGGCCGCGAGTTCCGGGTGGACCTGGGCCTCTGGCGCGAGCAGCTGGCCTACGCGCTCCCCTTCGCGCTCGCCGTCGGCGTCGAGGTCATTCAGCAGAACTACCACCAGTACGTCGTCGCGGGGATGTTCGACTCGGCGACGTTTGCGATCTACGCCGTCGGCTGCCTGCAGATTCCGCTCGTCGACATGATCATGACGTCCACCGTGAACGTGATGATGGTGAAGATGGCCGAGGATGCGATGCACGGCGAGGCCACCATCGCGCTGTGGCACGAGACCATCTGCCGGCTCGCGTTCCTGATGGTGCCGCTGTCGGTCTTCCTCTTCGTGGTGGCGCGCGAGCTGATCGTCACGCTCTACACGACGACCTACTCGGCCAGCGTGCCGATCTTCATGGTCTGGGCGCTGACGATTCTGCCGTCGATCTTCGCCGTGAACGCGGTGCTGCGCGTGTTCGCGCAGACGCGCTTCCTGCTCGTCATGAACCTGATGCGCCTGGCGATGGTGGCCGCGCTGATCGGCTGGTTCCTCTCGGCGTTCGGGATGAGCGGCGCGGTGCTCATCACGCTCGTCAGCACGCTGCTCGTCACGCTGGTCGGCGTGTGGCGGATTGCCAGCCTGCTGCACCTGTCGTTCAGCCACACGCTCCCATGGTCGCGGCTCACGGGGATCTTCCTTCGCGCCGTCGCGGCCGCGGTCCCGGTGATCTGGCTGACGCGCGAGTCGTCTCTCACGCCGGTCGTCGCGCTCGGCGCGAGCGCCACCAGCTACGCGATTGTCTATTTCGGATTGAGCTGTCTCGCCGACCTGAAGGCAGGTGGGGTCCGCCTGAAGGCGGACTCTAGCGATGCGGTGGAGTCCGGCTTCAGCCGGACCACCGAACCCGGCTTGAGCCAGACGTAAGGAGAACCTGCCGTGTGCGGTATCGCCGGAATCGTGCGCTGGGACGGTCAACCCGTTCGTGAAGAGGAAATCCGCGCGATGTGCGGCGTCATCGCACACCGCGGCCCGGATGACGAGGGCGTCTACATCGGCGACGGCGTCGCCATCGGGATGCGCCGCCTCAGCATCATCGATCTGAGCAACGGCTACCAGCCGATCTCCAACGAAGACGGCACCGTCTGGATCGTATTCAACGGCGAGATCTACAACTACCAGGA
>Ga0070694_100000363_pt1 | contig 24299 bp, 25 predicted proteins | sample KBSK1251metaG_FD_65470 | JGI IMG/M metagenome (GOLD analysis project Ga0070694, IMG submission 65470) | Corn, switchgrass and miscanthus rhizosphere microbial communities from Kellogg Biological Station, Michigan, USA - KBS K1-25-1 metaG | ecosystem: Host-associated > Plants > Roots >...
CCATAGCCTCCGAGCTTGCAGCCGTGAAACCAGCAAGGTCCACGCTATAGATGTCTTTCACACAAGTCTTCAATCGATCTATGAAATTTGCAGTAACTGGGCTTGAGCTACTGGTCGTCTGCGGGATTAATAACTACGAGCGCTCTATATCGACTTTGCCGTTATGAACGACAAAACGAACGCCTAGGCCTCCTTTATTCGCCCCCTTAAGCTCAAAACTGAAGAATTCGTCTTCAATTATGGGTTCGGGAACGGCACCATGTTCGGGGTAAATCTGCTTAAAACCCTTCGGCACTTGCCCATACACTATAGACGGCACCTTTGCGACTTCGAGCGTACCACTGTTGCTCTCTGGTACGATCAGCCAATATTGTTTGGTATAACGGCTGCCGGAATCGAGACGGTTTGGGTTTTCGAAATCGGGGCCACTAACCTTTATAAATGCAATCTCGCCGTTGCCGGAGAGCTTGAACGTGGGATTTGTGCCTCCGTCGATCGTGAGCCGAGGCCTGTTATCACAGCTACTCAGGAGCACCAACAAGAGCCCGAAGAGAGCAAACAGCGGTTTTTTCATTAGTCGTCTATGATGAAACCTATTCTTTATCTCGCACCCTCAATCACAGTACCTTTTTGCGACGTTCCTATGGGTCTGAGCAAATGGCGCGCTTAACGTACAATCCAACGTTGCGTAAGGTCGTCGGATTCTGTCGGAGTCCGATTCCCATTGCATAGGCCTTTCTACTTAGATTCCAATCGCCATCATTATCTTCAGAAATCATACCCTTAATGAAAGCAGCTGGAACGTTATTAATACCGAGGCTGAAGTTAGCTGCAAAATGATGCGTCTGATCTGCCTGTGGACCAGCAATTTTTGGATCCGGATTGGTACCGCTGTCTTGGTATTCCTTTCGAAAGCCATCGCCGCCAATATAAGGTTCGTGGGGACTGATAGTCCGGCCGTCGCCACCTCGCCAGCGATACGGCGGGCTAACAATCCGTCAGTCGAGTTTGCACGCCAGGCCGCGCGGATCCTGGGCCTCTCGGTGGCTGAGTTATTGGGTGAAGAAGTGCAGATCAAACGCGCCCGCAAGACCGGGCCCACCGGCAAGGTGCATAAGATTTTTGAAGAGGTCTCGAAGCTCCCACGCCGGCAACAAGAAAAGATCGTTGAGGTCGTCGCCGCCCTCGTTAGTCAATATGCCCAATCAAGACAGTGAGCCTCAGATCATTTGTAATGGTGAGGCCGCCGCTTTCTATCAGCTCGGTAGAGATAGTAGCTTTCATCAATGCCGCAACACTCAACGCATAGTAGCTTGTTACGTTCGGCAAGCAAGACGTTGAGAAGTTTGCCGCCAACGTACAACTCAACTCTGCCATAACCCTCTGCTCGTTCACCCTCTCCGACAACTATATTTTTCTTGGGCAAAGCCGCGCGCTTGGTGAGATAAGCCTGCACGCTGTAGAGACGGCGACGATTGAGCTCTCTTGAGATTTCGCCTTTTCCCAGCCGGGCAATCGCAATGACTACTTCTCCTTTTTCTATGCCCGACCAGACTTCATTCCTTACCCGATCGAGTTGGGCCGAGTTGCTGTTACAGTTCCCAGGCCGTTCATTACTCTGACTGACAGTCGCGTTCTGTTGAGCCGCAACTGTCGATGCGACGGTGATGAGCAATGCAATGTTGACTAAGAGTTTCATTACAAGCCTCACTTGCAAAAGACACTTGCAGGATTTATTCGTAAGCCAGCCCGATCCTTCAGGACTGGGAGCCGGACGTTGCCCTTGTAGATCTCGATGTGAGAGTGCACGTAAGAAGGATCTTCTCCGCCACCTGGTCCTCCGATTGTTCCTATTCGAACGCGATCGTCAGCGCTACTCATTCCGTAATTGCCCACGTGAAAGACCGCGAGCGTGACGTTGCTTTGGTTGCCTAGCTGTGAGTAGTAGAAAGTTACGACCGCATCGGTTGGTGAGGGCCCGGACGTGCGTCGCCCACCTGCCGGAACGTACAAGTTTCCGCTCGCCGTTCCTGATCCATTGCCATAGATGTGCGCTGTGTTAGTGAGGTGTCCCGGATAAATTTGTCCGTTAGCTCCAACAACGTCTCCTCGATATCCTGGATATCTGCTTGACAGTCCTGACGGTTCAAAGCCATTTGCTGCAGCAACCGCGCCGAGGCCACCGAAGATCCCGGCGATCTTTCGATCGCATGCGCCCATCGCTTCAGTGTAGTTTGGAGTTACTGCATTACTCGGTACGGGTTTCTGCGGTATGAGGCAGAGAAAACTCGCTGAAGCAGTCGTAGTCTTAGCCGTCACTTGCGGTATCTGTCTTTACACGGAAACAAGTTTCTCATCGTAGTTGGGCAAGGGTTTTCGGGAGGTTCCCAACCACAGTTCGCCACGGATAAGTCGGCATTAGGTTGAACTTTCAATGTATTCACAAGCTGCCCGTTCACGTAAAACTCGACGCTTCCATAATCCTGTGCCCGCCGACCTTGCGCCAAGACGATTGTCTCCGGACGACGACGAACAGTTGGGTCAGTTAAAAACTCCGTAAGGTAAACTCGGACATTGTGCAGACGACGATAGTTCAGATTTGGCTTCGTGTCTTTTGGCCCGAGATGAGCTATGACGATAATTAACGCATCCGTCTTCGTCTTTTGAGCCAAGCCATCTAGGATAGCCGTGTTGTACTCACAACCAGTCGGACGAGATTGGGTCACAGCCACTGAGCAGTCGGCAGTAGAGGCCGAAAATCCCTCAGCTACAACGCAAAGTATTAGATTGAGCATCACTAGTTTCAACAACGGGGTTTTCATTCTGTTTTAGAATCCGAGGTCATGACAAAATACCTTTCTCGGATCAATCGGTGCTCCCATCCGCCCTCTTCGATCCGCACTGTAGAATCTGATGTGCGTATGAACATAGCCAGGATCGGAGCCACCGACGTTAACGCCGCCGAAGTTACCAATTGTCCCAACCAGTACTGATCCGGGCCTGTCCGTTGAAGTAGCGAGAGAAGGTACACCCTGGCTATTCGTTGGTCCGCTATGAATAAACGAGATTACTAGACCACCAGAGTATCCGAAGCTGTTCAATGAACCGGGAAGATAAGTGAAGCGATGGTAGTTTTGTAGCTCAGGAAAATCCGTATCTTTGTGGGCCAGGCCAGCACCCCTCTCTTCCGGGCGGATGAAGCCGCTTGGAGTAAACAAGTTCCCTCCCGCTACGCCAGCCCCTGTCGGACTTGCATAGATGTGGGCGTGCCCATTGACTGGACTCTCGGTTGGCGACGAGAGTCGATCTCTGTTCCTCGCACCTGGATCTTGCAAGGTGGCAGGATCGCGATCAGTCGCGAAGACAGTGCCGTTACCTCCGAAAATTCCGTTTAATCTGTCGTCACATTGCTTACCTAAGGAGTTCTGCGGAAGTCCGCTTGGCCAACGACCCCTCAGTTCTGAACCATTCTCTTTTCAAAGACCTGTATTACGAGCGCGTAGACGAAACTCACAATGAGAACCAATCCTAAGCTGATTGGCCCAAAAATTGGATTCGAAGATGAAGTTAACCAATCATAGCTCATCGTCTGACCAGAGCCCTGCTTTTCGGTCCAGAAAGCAACAAGAAGCAAGACATTCCAAGCGCTGACGGCTATGAGGCCCACCGCTTCCCAAAACCAAATTGAGCGCCTGCGATGTCGAGGCCAAAAATGATTGACTATTGGGGCTGCAACAGCGAACAGCAAAATCCAGGTAGCGACGATTGGAGCCCAGCGCTCGTTGCTAGTCAGTTGGACGGGCAAATGGCCGAACATTGCTGCCTCCCTGATATTTCGAGCGTCTTCATAGACACGGATTTGCCAGACAAGGAGCAACATCACAGAGCTATAAAGCGCGCCATCCACAATTCCCAAAATCCAAAAGTGCAGTCTTCGCAACATACGAAACAAGGTTTCCCCAAGGGCTTTTTTTGTTCGGACCGGGGAAGTCCATCCACTTGAAAGATGCGCCATTAATTCGCCGATAGCTACCGCCAGGTCCATCTGAAAAAGGACTGCGCGAACCAAAAGAGACGTGGCCATTTGCGTATACACCCCAATCCGAGAACGCAGTGTACTGCTGCAGTGTCCAAGTACCTTGCGGGTTTACAACCACAGGATCTATTTTCTCAGGGTTCCATGGAAAATGTCCTTCTTGAACGATTCCGATAGCTCCATCGTTGACCTTACCGTAGACTGTAAATCCTAATCCGTATTGAGCGTAATCCGTTCCTTCGTCTTTAATTCCAGGACCGTTTTTCCGCCGCCAGTTTGACGCATTGAATTGCACCATGATTGTGCATGCCTTCGTCTCGTTTTCCAATATCTCCGAATTCTGCGGCAACCCAATCCGTCTTTAGACATCGCAACCGTACCGAATCTTTCCTTTTCTTATTCGTACATGTTTGGGAGCAACTGTCGGAGTGGGAGTGGGCCTACGCGCTCCGTGTGGAACTACCCATATTTCCATCGTTGCCTTCGTGCGATAACCACCATTGATCATTACGATTCGATCAGCACTCAATCCGCGACGATCAAGCATGTACATTCTCATGCAAACCATGCGTTTTTGAATTTCACCCCTCACACTACGTCGCCCGCCGTAGAAAATGACATACCCTACGGAGTCCGTTTCAGTCTTCATTTCATTAGCAAGGCGGTCAAGAACGCCAATATCCGCCTGCCATCCGTAATCGTACAACTTGACTTCGGCTAGCTTACGAGCCTGAACCGCTCCTGATGCAGTGCTGGTTATTAGAACCAAGCAAACAAGAAGAACAACGCTGGCTTTTTTGGGTTTCATCTTATAACCTGGATTCTCGGTGAGCTACGGACAGAACACGTTTCTGAAGAACACACGCGTCTTGTCGCGGAGCGCATTTGTTTCTCTAGATCTTGTGACGGGATCCTTGCTCTTGCTCGTTGGGAGTCCCCGCCCTCGATGTATTTCAAAGTGGGAATGCCTATAATTAAGGGTTTCTCCTCCAGACCCCCCAGTGATGCCAATGCGAACTGAGCCCTCATCATTAGTAATGCTAGGGCGAATACGGAAATCGCGCACATGGAAGACAGCAAGAGTTACGTCATGCTGATTCCCTAGTGTGTCGTAGTGGAAGAGAGCGACCGAGTCGCTACCACTCGGACGCTGAATCAGACTGAAGCCATTCGGAATATATATCGTTGTATCCTTGAGTCCAGGTGCATCGAGATTGTAAAGGTGCATCGAGTAGCCAAGTAGGTGCCCCCAGCCGCTTGGCTTATCACCAAACGCTTGACTTCGATCTCTCGCCCCGGGGTAGGCAGCTGGGAGATTGGACGGTTCATAGCCGCTTCCGGCGGCAATTGCATCGGATGGATCGCCAAATATGCTAGTAAGAAGTTCGTCGCAAGGTCCGCCCGCGGTTTTCTGCGGTTCCTCGGAATCGTCAAGGTTGCCACTTTGTGGATGGTGGAAGATAGGTCGTCCGCTCTCGTCTAGTTTATTCGGGTGTCCGAGCGCGATTCCAGCGTGAACGTCGTAGTTGTGCTCTCTCCCAAATCACCATGATAGCCTGGCAGGTTTGACCAGAAATCCTGGTTGAAACGCTGCGCGGCGCTATTACAAGGCGCAGGGCTGTTATTATCCGCCGAGTAGCAACCTGTCGAGAAATTATTCGCGTTAACAAAGCTGCTCCAACTCGCCCCTCCCCAAGTCGCTCCATAGAAGGGAACATACGGTGGTGGCCCAGTCACGGGTGGCTGTGTGTTCGAAACTATGTTGCCGAACGGATCATAGGCCTGTCCGTCTTCCTGCAACCCCGAAGCATCGCGTTGCACCAGCCTAACAGTTGGGTGACCTTGAGAGTCTCTCTGCTGCAACGCCGTTACCAGACCGTTGGTCGGCACATAGGTCGTGTTCTTGCTACCGTTGGCCTCCAGTTTGGTCAGTACTGATCCCAAAACAGTCGAGCGAATCAGGTAATCACTTACACTGCTGCCGTTAGTGACCGACTCATAAATCAACTGGCCATCGCCGTCATAGGCCAGAGTGTTCGTGATCGTCTGCGAGTTCCTGACTTCGGACACGGTGACTTCGTTGCCGGCGGCATCGTAAGTCCAGGTGCGCGTACTACTGCCGCCGCTATCTGACGTATCGGTACTGGTGGTGACTCGGCCGTCGAGATCGTATGACCAGCCGCTGCGCCGGTTATTCGAATAAGCTGCACTATCTGATTGGTCCGGATTGAGAGCGTAGTGACCACTGCGGCTGTTCATGTTGTCAAACGCGTCGTAACCATAGCTACCGGTGAAGGGCGCCGGAATGTTCCCGTTCGGGTTGGAACTCAGCGCGGCCACACCGCTAATCCTTCCGGCCTGGTCGTAATTGTAAGCGCGCGACATATAGTGGAATGTGACCTGCTGCGGATTGCCTGTCTGGTCGTCCAAATCTCTGATTTGTTTCAGCCGGCCATCATCGTAATAATCATAGTCGTATCGCATCCAATTCGCACTGCCGCGATAATCGCCGGCGGGTTTTTGATTCACGGGCGGACTACGAAAAGTTCCTTTCGCTGCTCGCGACTCAAAAAATCAAACTCCCATTCTTCCTCTATGCTTATTGTCTGATGACCAACCACGTGCACCTTTTGATCGAGAGACAAAAACTTCAAGTTGGTTGGCAGGGTATTCTGCGGTCCGATTAGCAGACGCGTGGTCATCTTCTGATTCATGCCCGCTGTTCGCTCAATAGCTTGCGCGATCAATTGCTTTCTAGCACAGTCTTAACTTGGCTTTGAAGGTCTAGCTCCGGTTCGAGCCCACCGCCTCATCATTGTTATCTTCTTTATGCCACTATAGTAATAACCAAAAAATTCCTTTCGCGAATCACCATAGAAAGTGCCCTGGACGATAATGTAAGTGTTGTTCAGCTCCTTATATCTCGCGAGGTCTGATCCCTGAATGTCTAACCATATCCCATTACTTATCAACCCATAGCGGGAATCCTGGCTACCGAGATAGATCGCCATATCTTCAAACTCGATATGAGCGAAGCCCATCACTTGTATTTGTTTTCCGTCGAACTGAGTCGGATTGCATAGGAGTGCAATCATCGACACGAGCGGGACTTTCGTACCGTCATCGGGGGTGGTCGGCGAAGGCGTAGGCATCGGAGATCCCCCCGAAGTTGATTGCCTCTGACACGAACAGCAGATAGTGCCCAGGATCAACGCAAAAATAAGTAGTCTTGTTTTCATCGTTTTGTTGGTGGTATATATGGCACAGGAGTCGTAGCTTTGAGATCGTAGGGAGTGCCCGGGGCGATCCAACGATCGCCACCCGGCGTTGGATCGAACCTCCTAATTCGACCAGAAGGAGTAGCCAGATACACGGGTTTTGAGCTACTGGTCTTCTGCGGAACCCTACTTTCCTACCTTCGAGCACCGAAGATGGTCGTATCGAGATGGCGGAAAATACCTAATGTCGTGCAGTTCCCCGTCGGGTTCGATCGTATAAGCTATTCCCTTGTCGTCTTGGATATGGGTGAGGAGATCCGGAACATCCGGACTTTCTCGGACTATTCGGAATTTTGTGAGATCAAGTTTGAGCGAGGAGAAGCTAGGAGGATTCTTAAACGGATTGTAAACCACTTCGATAACCGTACCCTCAGGAACGCTCCAAGCGCGATATTGTCCGGTCTTACAGACGCCATCCGAGTACTCGATCTGCAAACTGCCTTCTTTCAACGGATAATAGACAATTAAGGCATGCTCCTCCGCCTTTCCCATGATCCTTTCCACGTCCGCACGGGTACTTCGAAGCACAACGATTTCCTTCCACCTTGCATCTTGCGCCATTGTTCTTCCGGGGGAGGCCAGCGGTGAAATCGGTGCCAATATTAAGAGGAGTGCAAACAATCTCATAATCACCTCCTGGGCGGTGCGCCAAATGGATTGGTCGGTTTACATCTCGTCTTTACTAGAGTATGACCCACCGATCCAGCAGCGTAATCCTCACGTTTCATATCTGCCCTTGCTTTGGTCAATTCCGCACCGGTCAATAACGATAGTGCTGCCTGGTCTAATTCTTTATCTTCGAATCGTCCGTTGCTTCTCGCGTGGTGAAGCAACTCTGCGACTGTGATCGCAGCTACAGCGTTCCATCTGAATTGCTCATTTGTTGCCGCTGTGCGCGCTGTTATTTCGTTTGACTTAATGTAGACCTGCCGATTGTCTCCGCTCCCGAGAGATAGTCCGGCGGCGTAACTCGGGGCGTTGTGTTTCGCGAAAAACTCATCTGACGCCATACTGATGGTCGCGATGCGACCCAAAAGTTTACCCACATCGTTGGAATAAATGTCGCCGTATTTAGACAGCGCGTTAAAATAACTATTGAGGAATTCGGAGCAGTTTGACGCGATGTCCTGAACTCTCGCTTGGAGATCTGTAGGTACGGTATCCTGCGGAACGGTTATTTTCTGCCTCCCGCCTTAGGCTACCTAGACGCACCAGCGTTCACCAACATTTCAACGATATCACTACGACTCTTTTGTTTGGCCCCTTCCAGAGCAGTATTACCTTGGGACTCAGCGTTGACGTCAGCTCCCCGCGACAATAACAGTTTCACAGTATCGACACGGCCTTGATAAGCAGCAATCATCAGTGCCGTTTGCCCCCGCTGCATCCTGCCATTTACGTTAGCTCCCCGATCAAGTAATAGACGCACCCCATCCGAACGCTCGTTGAAAGCGGCAGCTACAATTGGAGGAGGGCAAAGGAAGGATTCACATGCGGGTTGGTCAATATTTGCGCCTGCGGCAAGAAGGAGCCGCATCCGAAGTACATTGCCGCGGAGTGCAGCCTCAACAAAAGTGGACTGCCGATAATGACGGATGCTTTCTCGGTAGACGATGGTAAAACCGGCAAGAACCAGTAGAACAAAGATCACAGCAAGACTTAGCCACTTGAATGTTCTCAATCGTGTGCTCGAAGCCATTCAACCACCTCCGATCATGTCCGAAGACACGGTTCACCTCGGCGGAGGCACGCTGCCGCTCGAGTTAAGTCTCCCTCCAAAAACGCAGTCTGAAAGAGCAGAGCCTGCTTCGTTTGCTCTTCCGTACCTTTCCTTGGCGTCAGCCGGTGTTGCTGGATTTTCGCCCGTAATAGCCGCAAGAGAGTTGCCAAGTTCATATACCCACAGGCCGAAAAACTCGCTACCCCTTAATCCAGCAGTAAACCCAGCATCTACGGCGATCGCATTGACATATGGATATCGCTTATCGGTGAATCCGGCCACAAGCATTCCAGCATTCGAACCTGTTCCCATAGGATCGCCTTTTCTCTTTAATTCGTTGACATCGTAAGTATGCTCGTCTGTACGGACCGTAAAGTCACCGATGGCTAATGACGGATACCAATGCCGTCTGGCATCAGTGTGTCCATAGAACCAAGAATCTTGAGAATCGTCGCCTGGTAGATTAAACGCGTGGCCGAGGTAGTCCACTTTAAATAAATCATGAACACACTGTTTAAATTTCCCAAGTTCAGCGGTTGTAAACGCAGTCTTGGTATTCTGCGGTACTCATTACCATCTCATCGTTTCTGGCAACGAAATTTGTCATAGCGTGAACCGGGAAAATATCTGACACTATTCAGGGTTCCGTCGGAATCGACCGTGTATTCGACCCCATCCAGATCGTCAACATAACTCAGCAAGGAGGGAACGCCAGGATTCAGACGCGCTTTTCGGAACCGGCTCAAGTCTAAACGTAGGGATGCAAAGGTCAACTCATAATCCGGCCGAAATGCGATCTCTGTCACGGTCCATTCAGGTAGGTTCCAATCCGCATCGAATCCGTACCGAGACTTACAATGGTCAAAACCATAGTAGTCCAAGTACAGGGTACCGTCTTTCAGTCTATAGGTGACGCCGTAGTTTTCACCAATAGGTTTGCCTAATAACTTTTCGACATCCGCTTTTGTCGATTGTAACAAGCTGACTCCGTGCTTCCACTCAGCGTTTCGATCTTGCGATGGTGGTATCCAACCGAAAACTGAAGCACCGACGAGGATGAGTATCGCAGCTGTTTTCATTATGGTCTCCCTCTGTTGAAGCAGTTTCGATTCAACTCACGGTGGGCAATTGTGGACCTCACATATGAATGATCTTTTGTTCCCTTCATGTCCACATTAGCTGCAATTTGCCTCCACGGCCCCATGAGGTCTACCACGGCCTTGTCGAGTTCGCGGTCATCGAACATACCTCTTTTGGCTGCATGATGAAGCAACTCAAAGGTTGTGACAGTAGCAAAGGCTGTAACGCGAGTGTTGATGTAGATTCGGCGGGGATTATTTTCAGCCAAGCCAGCGGCGGTTGGCTCACCAACCTTTACGAACTTATCATGGTTAATTTCGATATGACTCATACCAACGCGGTCAAACAAATCCCCAAAGGTCGCGACCGTGTAGTCCGAGTCGAGCTGATTCAGAAGACGGTTCATATAGTCAGAGCAATTGTTGACGGTCTTTTGAACCTGATCTTTCAAATCAGTTGGTAACGTATTCTGCGGTGGTGGGGTTAGGACCTCCCAGTCAAGAGCCCAGTTATCGCTGACGAGCCAATTTTGAATAAGCGTTGAATGCAGACGTCGCGCAAGGGCAGTGGCTCCAGCTCGATCAAGACCAAAATTGGCGGGGCCGTCGGGCGTTTCCACCTGATAATCCCGCAGTCGCGGCCTGGAAGCCTCTACCAAGCCAAACGGACCATGAAAAGCATTATCTACTTGCCGCATGAAGTAGTCGATCGAGACGGGAATACCGTCGACGCGGTAGCTCAATCCCGGATGCGTGGGACTGCTGAAGCTGGGATAAGGCAATAACGATCCGATCCCTTGTTCAGGCGGGTTGACCACTATCACCGGTATCACCACAGGAGGCGAGATGGTGTCAGCTCCCGCCGGATCCAGTTCGCGGGACTCAGCCACAGCTCCCGTTGCATATGAAGTCCGATAGCTGGCGTTGGTCGGATCGCGATGCTCCCACGTTACTGACTGCGTATTGTAGTAAGGAATTATCTCCTGCGTCGCCAGCACCTGATTGCCGGCATACACAAACGTCCGCTGCTTCTGGCCCTGCTCGTTCAACTCCGTCAGCACTTGCCCGCCCAACGCCGTCGCACGCAAATAGTAAGTCGTCTCCGGCGTCGTCCAGCTCTCCGTATTGTCATTGTAGGTCACGGTCGCGGTCTTGAGCTGTTGGCCGTTACCATCCAGCGTGCGCGTAGTCCCGCTCTGCGGGTCGAAGGTGCCCACGCTGCTGATTTTGCCGGCCGCGTCGTAAGTATAGTTGACATCCCCAGTCGAGGTTTGATTGCCCTCCGCGTCATAATCGGCGTGGTTACTACGGTTGTTGGTGTAAGTATCCGGAAGCGCGTAAGGCGCGTAAGGAGAAACCCAGGTCCAGACCTTCTGAACTTGCTACTTCAAGTTGGTTGGCAGGGTATTCTGCGGGTTCCGCGCGGTCTGCGCCGCCTCACCGCGTTTTTTTATCAGATGGCATTAGGTAAAGTTCAACCAAGAACGCGTTACCCTTCGCACTCCTTACGATCAGGCGACTTCTTTCAACTCGACGTACATTGATCAGGTAATTGCGAACCTGATGAGCTACAGTCGAGGCTCGTCTAGCGCTTCTTGAAGAAACGAGAACTCGCCCGCTTAACTGCTTCTCTTCCGACAGTTGAATGGCAAAGTTATCGAGGATTGACTTTTGTCTATCTGCTGACACGTTGCCGAACGTTTCGAATGGTGCCGCGTCGGTACTCGCTACCGGCGTACCCGGACACTTCAGGCGGTTTTCGTCGCTCGACGGAAGGTAATCCACGCTAATCACATCCTTAATAACTGATGAACCATCCTCTCGGACTGCGTAACGAATGCCTTGTTCAGCGTCGCTATAATAAACGCGTGTCTGGTCTGTCGGATCTTTAGTCTTCCGATACTTCGCCCTGTCAGTAACGAGTGCGTCAAAGTCTGTTTGCTTTTTCGGATTAATCCGTATGCTTATGACGGTGTAGCGCGGAACCTTCCAGGCGTTCGTCAGCCCACTACCACAAGGTGGTCCACTTGCATAGTAAACATCAACCAACTCATTCTCGAATTCGTAGGAGCTAACGAACTCTCCTTTACTTTTGGGCGTTCCAATTATCCGCTCCACGTCGACTCGCGAAGAACGCAGCGGAATAATCCCGCGCCACTCCTTGGCCGCGCAGCATAGGCTGCTTAATAGCATTAGCACCGCGAACAAAACACCTTTGAAAGCCACAATCATTCTCCCTTCCCCAGTCACTAGCCGTCAGTTGAACCGGTCTCTGAAGAACTTAATTCCGTTTATTCGTTCTCTGATCTGGCATACACTTTTGCATCAGCTGCTCATTAAAATATGAACTCCATTGTAGGACAGTACCATTCTCACCTGGCAAGCCTTGAGTATCACCAGTTATCTTGAAAGCGGCTCTGCCGAGAGCCTCGTCAGTCGCTCCGTAACCAAACTTGTCGAGGTGATGGAACGTCTCATGAAATGCGGAGGCTAGGTAGTTTCTTCTGTTGTCATAGAGGCTTGAAGCGACTTGTTTTGGAGGACCGTTCGTGAAATAGCCTCTTGTTCTGATCTGCGCCTGCGCATCTCCCGTCCAAATCCCACCAGCTACTGTCGCGTTTATCGCAGTCCCGTTTAGGTTGAGACCGTCAACGAGCACATACCCGCCCTGGCCGGCGATATTTTCAAACAAATCTTCGAAGTTTAACGGATCTGAACCGAGGTCCAACCGCTGTGAATCTCGCATCCCACTCTCAGTCTCTCGTATCAAGGCCGAAACAAGACCCCCACAGTCTTTGTTGCTCAGAAGCTTCTTAAACTCATCTCGCAGTTCGTCACTGCTGAAGAAAGGAACAGTTTTGGGGTTCTGCGGAACATATTCCTTAGGGTCGGTCTTGGGTGGCGAGCGCTCGTACCGTTTTTCATAAAGTTCCTTCCGGGTGTTAGCCAGCCGCCGCTCATAGTCCCAGAGTCCCAGCCCTGCGTAGCTGCCCCAGTTTGTGCCAAAGCCCGGCAGGTCAGCCATTTGAGTGCCCCAGAACGACGTGCTTGGGAACGCCATGTCGCAGGGCGAGAAAATGCCGTTGGCGATGCAACCTCCTCCCGGGTTACTCATGGCCCCGAAGCGTCCGTCCAACGCTCCCCCACCACCGTCAGGCATCTCACCCGCACTGCCGCCATGACCGGGACTATGATTAAACGGCTTTGATCCATAAATGGCATTATGGAGCGATTTATGAGGCAAACGACGTTTCTGCCTCAAAAAGGGTTTTCCAGTGCTTTTGAACCTTTTGAGAACAACTTGGCGCAATCACTGTGGAAACAGTCGCAGCAAAGAATTGGTTGAGGAGCTGTCGTAGAAGCCGCCCTTCTTGGCGACCGCATTGAACACATCGAGAATCGTGTTCTTGTACGAATGTCCGAGCTGTGTGAAAAGTCCGTTGAGGAACTTATTACACTCATCGCTCAATCCAGAAATTCCGGTACGAAGCCCGCTTATCTGGTCGGTAGATAACTTCGGAAGGGTATTCTGCGGAACTCTCAACTCGAACATCGGAGTTTCTCATGATGAGAAGATGGAAAGTGTCTGATCTCACTTACGGTGCCGTCGAGTTGAACAGTGTAGGCGATGCCTTCGTCGTCTTTGATATAGGTGATCAACTCTGGTGCATCTGGGCTCTCGCGGACAGTTCGAAATTTTGTCAGATCAAGGTGTAACGCAGAGAATTTAGATGGGTTATCCGGAACATAAAGCAGTTCGATAACAGTGCCTTCAGCAACTTTCCACCCCCTATATTTGCCCGGACTGCAACGGCCATCTGAATACTCAACATGCAGCATGCCCTCCTCGATCGGATAATGAGCAATAAACGCGTGCTCTTTGCCTTTTCCCAATAGCTTTTCAACATCCGCACGCGTACTGCGAAGGACAACTATCTGTTTCCATCGGTCAGTTTGCACAATAGCGCGTCTGGTCAATAAAGCAGGGTGCGAAGTGCTCACCGAAGTCAAGAGAACCCAACCCATCAATAGTCTCATTACAATCGTCATAGTCACCTCCTCGGTGGCGCACCGTAGGGATTGGTTGGCTTGCAGTTGTTTTTCACTGACGTATGACCTACGGAACCAGGAGCGTAGTCCCTTTTGGCCATTTGCGCTCTGGCGTCATCCAGTTGCTTGCCCGTCATCAAGGACAGCGCTGCCTGGTCTAATAACTGGTCGGAGAAGATCCCGCTGCTCCTTGAGTGATGAAGCAACTCTGCAATCGTGATTTGCGCCATCGCATTCCATCTGAACTGCTGGTTCTTTGCGGCCGTGGCAGCTGTGGTCGCGTTTGACCTAATGTAAATTTGTCTGTTGTTTCCGTCACCGAGAGACATCCCGGCGGCGTAGGAAGGTGCATTGTTTCTGGCGAAGAATTCGTCAGAGCCCGTATCCACGGTTTTGATGCGATCTAACAACTTGCCAAAATCATGAGAGTAGACTTGGCCAGATTTCGAAAGTGCATTCAGGGCATTCAAGAAGTCATCGAGGAATCCAGAGCAATTGCCGGTGATGTCCTGAACCCGCGCCTTCAAATCGGTGGGCACGGTATCCTGCGGTACTCATTCCCATTATCGCGGCCTTTTGCTTCCAATCGCTTTTTTAGATTCCGTTCCAAGTCTTAACCCGCAGGCCTTCCAGCTTCTTTAGATCCTCGGAAGCAGCCGTGACCAATGTGGTGCGATTACAGCTAAACAACACCGCTAGATTTCTAATAGGTGCTCCAGAAGGCGCACGGCGCTCTGCGTAAACCAGATATCTCTGGCCTTTGACGAATGAGCCCCAGGAGAAACATCCGGCCCTACCTTGATCTGACAACACTACGAGCTCCTGATAATTTACACCCTTCCACGATCTCTCTATTTTCAACTTGATCGCATAGAGCCGATCGGCGAGTGGCGCCTTTGGGTTGTTGGTACGAGGTTCAACAATATCAATGACCTCTCCAATGAAAACAGACCGAGCTTCGTTGAACGCCTGAGGGATCTCAGGCGTTATGCAAGAACAAGCATAGGTGTTATGTGAATAAAATGCGGCGGCACATCCAAGAATACAGATTCTCAGTAGCGTTGCGATCTTCATGATGATTCTCTCCTTCCGTAGATCAGTGACACCTTTTCGATAAACTCTCGGCAGCTAACACGTTAAGCTTGAAATCGTGTGGAGGAGCGGGCGTGCAATTCTTGCCATGACATCTTCGACGACATAATATCGCGAAGCGTACCTTCACTGGGATTTCCTAACAATCTGTGCTCAATTAGTTCATGCGCACCTACACGTCCGACCATCGTGCCCATGCTCGCGCCGATGCCTTTCAATCGTGCTGTCCCTGCTCTGATATTTGCCTGATTGACGTACGAATTGTTGTTGTTGAAAAGAGGAGTTACACCAAGAATGTCCCCTCGTAACGCCGATCCTCCTCCCTGCGCCACAATCGCCTTCGCAGCTTCGCCAGTAAACGCCTGGACTACAAATAGATTTGTCGAATTGCTGTCGGGATTATTGTTGAAGCTTGGGTTGAATGTGACATCCAGAGATACACCCCCTGACTGGAAGATTCTTCTTATTTCAGTTTGAGCATCAGTGAGATTCTGACCTGACAGGCCGGAGATATTGATATTAAAGGTACAGGGCGTGATTGTCGTCTGGGTATCCTGCGGCTAACTTTGAGAGATCGTTAACCTAGCTACAAAACCTTCAGTTCCTATCGCCCAGATAACGTTCGGTTCTATTCGCTCCAACGTCCTAATTGAGCTTACGGCGGAGTCCTGATAAATAACTCTCCACGCTGTGTCGGATTCAGAAAAAACTGCCACGAAGCCTTCTCTGCCCCGCGGCAGTGGCAGGCTAGTGTCTGGCTTGATTAAGTGACCGCAACCTATTATTTGATCCTTGGTGATAAAGATCGCCGAGCTTAGATATAAATTCGTTTTGTATTTTGTCCATGAACCGTCAGCATTTAGTTTCACCAGCAATCCCCCTGCGCCTTCCATGCTATCCGCACCGCCTACCAACCAGAGTTGTCCGTCATCCATTCGCCCTAACTGGCCGAAGAAAGTTTGATCGGGCTCCCCCTCGACCGCCGCGATCCCTTTCCAGCCCTTTCCAAATCCTTCTGTACTCATCACTCCGCCATGCGCTGTGGTCGCCGTTATCCCCAATGATTTAGAAGTTATCAGGCTTGTAATTCCGTATTTCATTTTGACTAGGTTGGTGTCGTCCGAGCCGTTTAGCCAATGCTCTCCATGATCCGTTGTATGAAGCACTAGTGGATGTTCCTGGCCACCATCCTTCTCTGAAAATTCCCTTCCCACAACCCACCCTTCGCCTTCCGGAAGTACGTTTAATTGATCTACCCGGCCTGCAATCCCGGTATGCTGCTGAGTCCATCTTTGGCCACCATCCTGCGTGTGCAAAATGTCGTATTTATTGCCTTTATAATCCAAAGAATCTTCAGGATACTTTTGAAAAACGATCCAACCCGACTTGAAGTCGTAAAATCGAAAAGTACTTAACGAAGTACCTTTGGGAATGACAATTGGCAATTTTACCCAACTCAAGCCTCCGTTCGACGTTTTGTACAATGAACTCCGACTTCCGAGCCAGCCATGACTCGCATCAATAAACTGTATGCCGACGAACACTTCTGATTGAGGGAACCGCGGCTTGAATGTCGTTACCTTGTCACCACTGTTTTGAACGCTCGTTTGGATAGTTTTAGTTCGGTTTTGCTCGACGGGCAAGGCAGAAATGTCCATCCCCTGTGGCTGGCACGAGGAAAATAGGAACAAGGACATGCAAATCCAAAGCAGCGCCCTAGAGCCGATGACGCTTATCAAAGTTGGAGTCATACTAACCTCCTGGATAAAAGGTGATTCTTCCGTCGGGTCTGACAAATCCACCATAAGCGCATTCCACCAATGCTTGCCCAGAGTCCGCGTCGTATCTCCGCAGTTCGTCGTTGTGGGCATCGGGAGCATATCCGGTGATTTGTGCAAGCGAGTTTCCAAGCTCGTGAATTTGTATCATCATTATTACATCCAACGAAGTCTTGGGATTACTGGCAACATTGCTTGCCACGAAGTTCAGATAGGGGTGCCCCTTAATAGTCCCTCCTAAAATCATTCCGCGCTCGGTGTTACCGCTAAGACTTCTGAGCTCACTGCTGGAATACGCAGTCATACTCGTATTGACCCCGAAAATCTGACCCTTTTCGGTAACACCAATAAAGTGGCCTTCAGTTCTCGTGGTAGCGAAGAATTCATCGTGACCATCCTCTGGGCCTGGCTGAACGTGGTACATCACGTCGAGACAATGCCTGAATCTTTCCGCATTGAACTTGGCCTTGTCGCCTTCACGAGGCTTTTGGAAGCCGGTGTTCTGCGGGTTGGTGTTCCGTTCTCGCGCACGCCGAGTGGGGATAGAAAAGTAATCAAAGTGCCCCGCCTGATCGTCAGCCTCATGATTAGTGACAACGACATCAGAATTAATCGGCTCCGGGAATGGAGTGTGATGATCTGGATCGGGAATCCAGATCCGGAATAAACCGCCGGGAAGGCCCATTATCTGTCCCTGTCGGCGGCGACCGCCTAATTCCTCTGAGGCGACCAGTCCGTTCTGCATGCGGTTATCCAAGTCTTGACACTTCGCCGGCATGCCATCCAGCCGACACCCGTTGCCGGGATCAAACGGATTACCCAACTCGCGATACAGCAAGTCAGTCCCGACCATGTCCGCATAGGTGCTCGGACCCTGATCGATTGTGCCAACCGTTGCGCCTAACGGATCGAATTCTGTACGCCGGCCGTTTCCGTTATTGACCGTCACCCAATTGCCGGTCACCGGATTCTCATGACGAAACGAGATCGAAACGTAGGGCGCGGTGCCGCCATATTCACCCAGCTTCTGGCCACCGACATATACATAGCCCACCCTTTCATCAGGGTAGATATCGTCTACGCTGACGCCACCAAGCACTGTTGACGTGAGAAAGTAAACCGTCTTCACGTCGTTGGTAATCTGGCTCTGGCTATTTTCAGTGTGGCGCGTCTCTATTCGTTTTCCCGGCAAACCATCGCCCGAGTACACCTGATCAATCGAATCCTGATGAAACACCCAGTTGCCTGTCGGGTCAGTCCAACTTTCTTCGTAGGTATGTACCTGCTTACCGGCTGCGTCATAGTCATGTGTTTTGTTTGGATTGGTGAGCAACGCATTTCCCTCAGCGTCATAGTACCAGTCGGAACGACGATTGTTCGTGTAAGTAGGAGCGTCACCCACGCCCTGGGACCAGAGTCTCCCCGTCCGCCCCATATTGTTCCACGTATCGTGGCTGAAAGTCTGTTTGTAGGGACTGTCGACTGGATTGTTGGGCAGCAGCCCCCGGGCCTCGCGGCCTGACGTTGCTTCCTTTAAGCGTCCAATGTCGTCGTAGGTGTAACCACGATCAAAATTTCCGTTGCGCAAATCGGCCGCGTAATGGATCCTACCGTCAGCATCGTAATCGTTTTGGGTACCCATGGTAGTCACTACCTGAGGATAGGTTGTAACATCCAACACGTTACTCAACTCAAATCGCGTCAGTAGCTGCCGGCTGTTATAGCTGAGATTTAGCTGTGTTCCATCTCCATAGCCGGCATGTTTCAGTGCGCCGGACGCGCGATATTGCAGGCTTGTCATCAGCGAAGATGTTTGCATTCCCGCGCTGGTCACGCTAGTCAGTCGCCCCGCACCGTCATAACCATAGCTGACGCTGGCGCCGAACTGACTTGGCTCTATAAGGCTGGTTAACTCTCCCGCAAGGTTATAAGCATAAGTAAGTGCGTACGAGCCCGACAGACCCGTGAGTGTTCGTGTCTCATGAAAGCTGAGATGATACTTACAGTGAGTGAATGTGGGTCAAGACTGGCGGTTTGTCCGGATTTTTTTGAGAGACGAGAATCGAAGAATCGAAGGCCTGACCCCGGTTTTGGTTTTATATTTCCCCGGCACGTTTTCTCTACGTCATCGTAGCTGTAGGTTTGGGGTATTGAGGATCTGCGGACAATCGACTCTTGCAAACGAGCCTAATTTGCGTTGAGCCCCAGGTTTCTTCTCACAGCGAAAAAGAATTTCATCTTTACTTGTTGGCTCGTAATAGATTTGTAACACGTTTCCTCTCTCAGTGACGCCCTCATACACCTCATACCGAACGCCTTCTTCTCTGTTCGCGTAAAAAACATGAGCTGTCACAAAGGGATCTCTGAATCGTTGATACTTGTCCAAATTAATTTTGAGATCGGACAGCTTAGTCCGCAGCTTAAGAGTGACGCTGATAAGCATTACAGTGTCGCTCGGCACATTCCAACCGCTCAAACATGGGCCGCGTGAATAGATAATGGTAGCTTCCTCACCATCGATGAGGTAGCGGTCATATTTTGAATTAGGCTCTCCTAGAATTCGCAAGACATCTGATCTCGTAGAATGAAGCGGGATGATCCCGTGCCATTCACCGGCAATGGTGTCTGAGTTGGACAAAAATACTAGCACAATCGCAGGCAATAGAAGGCTTGAGATTTTCATTTTTCCTCCATTTCTTAAGGCCCAAAGTGCCAGCCCGGGCGAGTCGGCTTTGGCGCTTTCTTACAGTGCTCTCGTAATACATCATTCCAATATGAACTAGTGGTAGCGGCAAAGTGGTAACGCTCCTCATTGGTTGAGTTTGCTGTAAGTGTCGGTAGTTCTGGCAGCGGCGGGGTATCAACCATTTGCGAAACGGCTATTGCAAGCTGGGAATCCGAGTAACTCTGTAAGCCGGCGGCATGGATTAGTTCGTGGATAATCTTGTCAGAATCCGACCATAGAAGATACTCTTTTCTAAACTCATCACTCTTGTCTGGAAGTATCCCTGCCTCTTCAAGAAGGATAGTTACCCCGATTTTCTCTGCAAAACTTCCATCCGTGCGACCTCCACGAATGTTAGCTCTTACAACGCCACCTTGATCTTGACCGATAACTTTGTCAAATATCTTCAACAAATCTCCACCTTCAACCAAAGGGTTAGAGTCGTTTGACACGCGTCCCAGGAGGTCCTTAATAAATCCGCTACAATCACCATCTTTCAACGCGTTTGCTAGGTTCGCCCGAATGCCGGCAATGTTGGGTGCCGGATCGTCGACCCTCTGCGGCTTAGATTGCGGAAGATTAGGGAGAGTGATACTACCAACTCCAGCGGGCCAGACCCACGCATCGTTGTCGCCGCCGAGCACTCCTTCCATCTTGTCGAAAATAATGGTTCGCGAGGCGCCGAGATTGCTCGCAAGCCTATTGACTTCCGCTCTGGAAATCTGCAATCCGTCGCGCGTCACAATAGGCATCCCAAAAGCGATTCCTCGGGTACTGTAGTCAAACGGATCACCGCCTTCAAGGTAGAGCGGCTCTGGCCCTTTGATGTCGAGATAGGTTGGCTCGGGAGCGAAGGGATCGAATGGATCGGCCGCGCCGACTTCGGCGCCCACGGGATCCATCTCCTGACGAGTTGCCCACCCGTTGCTGGTCGTCTCCACCCATGAATTGGTGCCGGCGTTTGGATGATACCAGGTGACCGCGCTGGAGGACGCGAACAGTTCTTGTCTCGCCAAGCGTTCACCACTGGCATAGACATACCCCTTTGTCTTCACGCCATTGTCGTTTATCTCTACGACGTTGGCTCCCAGCACCGTCGAATAGAGGTAAAAAGTGGTCGTCGTGGCTTCGCTGATGTTAGTGTTCGGGCCGCTACCAATCAGAGTCTCGGTCCGGCGCTTTTCAATTCGTTTGGCTGGCTGGCCCGCGCCATCATAACTTTGATCGATCTCGGCGATTGGTTGTAGATCGGGGTGATTGGGACTGCCGCCAACCGTCCAGCGCAAATTCTGAAAGCTGATCTGATTGTTAGCTGCGTCAATGTAACTGTGGTGCTCGCCGCTGCTGATCGCATTGCCTTCTGCATCGTAAGCAAACCCGTCGCGCCGGTTGTTGACATAGGGAGCGGAGTCACCCTGGCTGTTGCGCCAGAACCGTCCGGTTTTTGCCGTCTGGTTATTCCATACATCGTACTGGTAAGTTTGCCGGTAAGGATTATCGGCGGGTGACGCCGGAGGTTGTCCGCTAACCTCACGACCTGAGTATGCTTCTTTTAGACGTCCGACATGGTCATATTCCTGCGAGCGGTCGAAGGTATGATCGGCCGCGTCGTAAGCGTGATAAAGCCTCGCGTCGGCATAGTAATCGTAGCTCCAACTCATGGTGGAGTTCCCGTTGAGATTACTTAGCGTGTTACTAGTGGGGCGCAAACGCTGATTGTAATCCGTTCGCGAGTGGACGCAGCCTGCCAGACCATAGTCGATGTCCCTCAATGCACCCCAGGCCCGATAGCGGAGATTGGAAGCGTACGTTGAGATATTCTCTACCAGGGTATTCTCGCCCGTAACATTGGTGATGCGTCCCGCGTTGTCATAGGTGTATTTAATGGTTGCGTTCGTTGGATCGGTAATCCTCATCACTTCGCCGGCAAGATTGTACTGATAGCTCAACGTGTAGTAACCACCCAACTCATTGAAGTGCCGCGCTTCAGAAGTTATCCGCGAAAGCGAATCGTAGCCGTAGCTTGTCGTACCCGCGCCGTCCGTCATGGAGACTCTGTTCCCGACCGCGTCATAGTCGAATGTAACGTTGGATGTCGGTGCGACACCCGGAGGCGGTGCGCTATAGCGAATCTCCTTTACCAGATGCCTATTGTTGTTGTAGACATAACTCGCGGTCACGCTGCGCGCGTCTTTCACCCACTCCACCGTGTCGTCAGGATTGTAATTCCACTCCGTGTGATCGGTTGAGAAGGAATTGTTTGGATCGACTTTTTGTTCGGGAAGATGTCTGGTCTTCAATCGCCCATACCCATCATAGGTCATGGTAGTCGTCTGATAACCGCTGCCCTCAGTTGACGGTTCAGGAAAAGACGCCGGCCCCAAGTATTGTCTGACTCGGGTGATCTGATCAAGGGCGTCATATTTGTTGGTGGTCGTTGAGTAGACGGTGCCGTCCCAGTTCAGCACCTCCGTCTTCCATTGCCGCCCCAACACATCGGCATAGATGTTTTGCCTCCGGGTCATCTCATCCGTGATCGTGACCACTTCACCGCCCGCACACCCACAACCGGCATATGCGAAGCTCTGGTAACTGCCATCCATGTGGTAGACGTGCAAGGGGCGGCCCTTCCAATCGAAGGTATTCGCCACGTTGAATTGGTAGCCGGCGACATCGTCGCCCGTCGGATTCCACCCGCTATCCATCTCAAACGGGTTGGTTTGTTGCACCGCGCGTCCCATCACGTCGTAACGAATGTATTGCCCTTTGGCTCCGCCAGTGCTGCCGGGATGATTTGAGGCCACTGCAAACACCCGTCCCAGCCCATCAAAGAACTGAGTCGTGAAGGTATCACTCTCCCAGTAATTCTGGGCCACACTATTGACGCTCGCGAAGCTCGAGATGTGGTTCGGACCGTAATCGTAATGCACGCAAGCCCCGGTGTTGAGGGTCGTTACCCGCTTCACCCGCAACGCCTCATCGTAACTGAAGGTCTGGACGATGCCATTTGAATATTGACCGGGATTTCCCGGCGGCGGACCTTGCACGCGGGTCTTGGCGCCAAAGTCGTAGTTGTACTGCACGAACGATTGATATCCATTGCCGTCCGTCATGGTCGTCGGATAGGCGAACGTGCCGCGCGCGTTGTTGCCGTCAGAAAATGAATCCGCGTAAGCGATAGATGACGTGTGATTCGACGGATCGATCGTCGAGAGCAAAGAACCAGCCGCGTTGTAATTCATAAAAGTGGTCAATGCTTTCGTGGAATTATTGATGTCGGTAACATCCCAACGCGAGACGCTGGTCACGTTGCCGCGCACGGTGAAGTAACCATCATAACTCTGGTCGTGCAACGGAGCGGTGACGGCCTGGGCACTGAGCCGGGCGGGATCGTCATAGCCGTAGGTCATCTTCGCCTGGTAACCGTTGGCAATGAGATGCACTTGTGACACCAGGCCGATGATTCGGCGATCAAGATAGGGCTGATCGAGCTGGTAGTTCTTTACCGTCTCGCGCAGCACGGTGGTCGCATCCGCGGCGTATTCGCGCACGGCGTAAGGCAGACCGAACTGCGTATACCAGGGAACGCTGTAATCAAAGGTCACGCGCCGCCGGTTGCCGACTGAATCGTAAACACTAGTCTCCGTCACCCGCGGATTGGTTTGGTAATTGACGCTGGTATTGTCCTGCGTGTAGGCAATCGTGGTCGTCTTCTGCGCTGTTCCGCCGCTTAGAACTTGTGTCGAAGTGATCAGGCCGTGTTGCCATGCGGGTAAGTCGCCCGACCCGCCATAGAACTCCTTGTACACCGTGGCGTCCGGCGTAGTCATCTGGTGTGAACCGTCGTGATTGTCGGCAAAGTAGGTGACGACTTCAAGCGGCACCCCGGCCACACCGCTCCAGTTGTCAGCCCACACCCGCGCCGCAGTGATGCGCGGACAATCCGCTGCCGGAGTGTCGTAATTGTAAGTCGTGTATGTGCGCTGAAGGTCGCCTTCAGTTGTCCCCGTGGGATTGTCGTCCGTATAGCGACGAATGGCAGTAGCCTGGCCATTACTGTTGTACTCAAAGTTGTAGTGCGAGCCGTCGGGCAATCCCACCTGCGTTAATACCGGAATGACTTCGCCGTCGAAAACGCCCACGACGTCAACTCCCGAAAATGCCGGGTGCATCGTCACCGTGCCCCAACCGAACGTGGCCCAGGTGTGCGTCTGCGAGACGCCGTTAACCGTCCATGTCTGGGTTATCGATATCAGGTTGTAATTGCCGTCGTAGTTGAAAGTGAAAAGTCTGCCGACAGCGTCCGTAACGTCCAGGATGTCGCCGAACGAATTGTAATTAGTGAGGATTAGATTGCCGTTGCGATCTTCGATCGCCGTGCAGTGCCAGTCGCTCCCGAACTTGTTGTAAGTCATCTGCGTGCCATCGGTAGTGCGCAGGAGCAGGCTGCCGTCGTAATCGATCAGTTGCAGGTAGGACGAATCCCCAGCCTCATATATGTTCGACGTGCCTACGCGCCGCAATTCGGCTCGGCGACCCGC
>Ga0070694_100000364_pt1 | contig 24255 bp, 18 predicted proteins | sample KBSK1251metaG_FD_65470 | JGI IMG/M metagenome (GOLD analysis project Ga0070694, IMG submission 65470) | Corn, switchgrass and miscanthus rhizosphere microbial communities from Kellogg Biological Station, Michigan, USA - KBS K1-25-1 metaG | ecosystem: Host-associated > Plants > Roots >...
AATGAAGATCGCAGTAGCCATGTCCGGCGGCGTGGATTCGTCCGCGGCCGCAGCAATTCTGAAAGAGCAGGGCCACGAACTGGTCGGCTTTACGATGCAGTTGTGGAACCAGCGGCGCGGGATCAGTGTTGATGAAAATGGCGAGCCGCTGCCTTCGCGTTGCTGCTCGCTTGATGACGTTTACGACGCGCGGCGCGTGGCCGAAGAATTGGGATTTCCTTTCTACGTTCTTAACCTCGAAAAGGAGTTTGAGCGGGACGTGGTGCAGCCGTTTGTTACCAGCTACCTGAACGGCGAGACGCCGATCCCGTGCGTTGCCTGTAACAGCCGTCTGAAGTTCGCTTCACTTGATAAATTGGCGGTAAGTCTCGGATGTGAAAAAGTCGCGACCGGCCATTACGCGCGGGTGGAACGCGACGAGGCTACCAAACGCTATCGTCTGCTACGTGGCCGCGATCCGCAGAAGGATCAATCCTACTTCCTCTGGGAGTTGACGCAGGAGCAGCTTTCGCGCGCGCTTTTTCCGCTGGGGGAAATGTCCAAACCGGATGCGCGCGATGCTGCGCGGCGCGCGGATCTGGCAGTGGCTGAGAAGAAAGAGTCGCAGGAGATTTGCTTTGTTCCGGATGGTGATTACGCCGGGTTCATCGATCGATACCTGGACGCCGAACAGCAAACTGAGCGCCGGCCGGGAGTGGGCCAGATCGTGACCACTAACGGAGACGTCATCGGCGAGCACTCCGGTATCCATCGTTACACCGTCGGCCAGCGCCGCGGGATCGGAATCGCGCAACCGCGTCCGTTGTACGTTCTGAATATTGATTCAACCAGCAACCGGGTGGTTGTCGGTGGCGAAGATGATCTCCTGGCTGATGAATTCACCGCGGCCGGCGTTAACTGGATCGCGGTCGATCATCCAGGCACAGAGGTTCGCGCCGAGGTCCGTGTTCGCTACCGCCATACCGCTGCGCCCGCCGCGATCACTCCGTTATCAAACAACCGGGCGCGCGTAAAATTCGATGAGCCTCAACGCGCAATCACGCCGGGACAGGCAACAGTGTTCTATCGCGGCGACGAAGTATTGGGTGGCGGCTGGATCGTGAAGTAGCGGCGGAGAAGAACGCGCTCAGACCGAGCCGCGGAGCGGCGGAAGATCTGTAGCCCACGGCGTGCGCCGTGGGCAAAAGATATCTTTGATCTTCAGCCGCGGAGCGGCGGGACAGTGCGGACAACGCAACGATGTTTCGCCCCTCCGGGGCTCCGTTCTTCCGGTGGCCTTCAACCCATGGTTTACGCCATGGGCTACAGATCTCTCGCCGCTCTGCGGCTTAACTGCCGGACCTGATTTCAGATTAACGCCCGGCCTCGAAAGTATTGGTCGGATTTGAAATATCTGCCAATCAATAAACCTTTTCCAGGTCCTCCTCGTACTCACAAACGCGTGTCAGAGGGAGGGCAAAACCTTCAAACGCTGCCCTTGCTTACGCGCGGGCTTCTGACACTTAAAACTTAGTTTAGGAAAAACTGCTTATGGCAATGTCAACAACTCGCAAAGTCGTTCTTATCATTTCGGGCATTCTGCTCGGACTCGTGCTGATTGTCGTCCTCGGAATCGCAATTGTTGTGTCCGCGCTGCGCGGCGACCGCCCGTCAATTCAGGACAACAGCGTACTTGCGCTAAAAATCTCCGGCTCGATGCCGGACTACGTTCCCGACGATCCGTTCCGGCGCGTCTTTGGCGGGCAGCCACAATCGCTCGGTAGTCTCCTCGCCCAGTTTCGCAAGGCCAAAGTCGATAAGCGAATCACCGCGGTGCTTCTGGATATCGACATGTCTGAGACCGGTTGGGCCAAGTCCGAGGAAATTCGCGGCGCCATCCAGGACTTTCGCACTTCGGGCAAACCGGTTTATGCCTACATGGAAACCGGTCTGAATAAGGACTACTACATTGCCACCGCGTGCGACAAAATTTTTGTGCCGCCGCCGGGTGAACTGTTCACGATCGGTCTGGCTGCGGATGTGATGTTCTTTCGGGGCTCACTCGACAAACTCGGCATCTATCCCGACATGTATCAAATCGGGAAATTCAAGAGTGCGGGCGATACGTTTACGCAAAAGCAGATGACCGATGCGCATCGCGAGTACATCAACTCGATGCTCGATGATCTGTACGGGCGCTATCTGGACGGAATCTCCAAAGCGCGCAAGAAATCGGTCGACGAAGTGAAGGCTTTGATCGACGATGCGCCTTACAGTGCGGCCCGGGCAAAAGAGATCGGCTTGATCGACGGCGCGTTGTATCACGATGACGTCGAAAAGGAACTAAAAAAGCGACTTGGTTATAAAGACACCGACGATTTGCACATTGCGCGGGGCGGAGATTACAAACAGATCACGCAGGAATCTCTGGGCCTGAACAAGGGCGAGAAGATCGCCATCGTTTACGCCGCGGGTGACATCACCTCCGGACGTTCAACCTTCAGCGGCAATGGCCAGGAAACAATTGGTTCGGACTCACTCGTGAAAACAATCAACGACGTCCGGGATGATCGATCGATTAAGGCGATTGTGCTGCGCATCGACAGTCCTGGCGGTTCGGGTTTGGCCTCCGACATCATCTGGCGCGCAATTGAAGCCGCCAAAGCGAAGAAACCGATTGTGGTTTCGATGAGCGACGTCGCTGCCTCAGGCGGATACTACATCGCCTGCAACGCCAACAAAATAGTGGCCGAGCCTTCAACCATCACCGGCTCGATCGGAGTTGTGGGCGGCAAACCGGTACTCAAAGGCTTTTATGATTGGATTGGCGTCACCAACGAATATGTGATGCGGGGCAAGAACGCGGGCATGTTCCGTGAATCAGAAAAATTCAGCGACACTGAGCGGGCCAAGTTCCAGGAGTTCCTGAAAAACACCTACGACGATTTCACCTCGAAGGTCGCGAAAGGACGAGGCAAGGAACAGACTTACATTGACTCGATTGGTCAGGGTCGCGTCTGGACCGGCTTTCAGGGAAAAGAGCGCGGACTGGTTGACGAGTATGGCGGCCTGGATAAAGCCATCGAGCTGGCCAAGCAACTGGCGAACATTCCCGCCGACAAGAGTATTGAGCGGGTGATTCTGCCGCAGCCGCCCACCTTTCTCCAACAGCTGATGAACTTGGATGACGAAGGCGGCGATCAGGCCAGCGTTGAGGCGAAACAACAAGCTTCAATGCTGTCGGCCCTTCCTGACGACGTGCGTCAGACGCTGCGTTATGCGCAACTGTTGGATCGCGCCGGCAAAGGGGAAGCGATTTATCTGATGCCTTTCCGGCTGAGGATCAAGTAAGCTTGTGTCAGAACCCGGAGCGCCAGCGACGGGATCATTTGGTTCGATTGAACCCACTTGATCCGGTCGCTAACGCTCCCGGTACTGACACTGTAATCGGAAAGACTTTGCGAATTCTCCTCGTAGAAGATGAGCCTCGCATGGCGAACGTGATCGCCAAAGGACTGCGAGAGCAAGCCTACGCGGTCGATATTGCCGAAGACGGCGAGGCGGCGCTCTATCAAGCCTCAATCAACGATTACGACCTGATCGTCCTGGACGTTCTGATTCCTCATCGTGATGGATTCGAAGTCTGTCGCGAACTGCGCTCCCGGGGCGACACCACCCCCATCCTGATGCTGACCGCGCGGGCCGCTGTCGATGATCGCATCACCGGCTTCGATGCCGGAGCAGACGATTACTTGACTAAACCATTCTCGTTTCGCGAGTTGGTCGCCAGGGTGCGCGCGCTGCTGCGCCGGGATGCGCAGCTTCGTCCCGACATTTATCAACTCGAGGACTTGATCGTCGATTCAGGCAGTCATCGTGTTTCTCGGGCCGCACGACCAATCGAGTTGACTGCGAAAGAATATGCTTTGCTGGAGTATCTGGTGCGGCGCGCCGGGCAACTGGTTTCGCGCTCGGAAATTGCCGCCCATGTTTGGGACGATTCGTTCGATCCCTTCTCAAATTCGATCGAGGTTTACATGAATCGGCTGCGAAAAAAGATCGACGAAGATCATTCGATCAAGCTGCTTCACACTCGCCGCGGCGAAGGCTACATCCTCGAATCCCGCCAGTGATCAAGTGGCACGGGCGTCTCGCCCGTGAAATCACGCGCAAGGTGCGCGTGCCACATCCGCCAACGAATCTCCACAGGCTGTTAATCCTTCATTAAGGTTCGGCTGCGTATACTGCCCGCCTCAACGGCATTCAGCGACTCGAAAAAATGACTGGTAGCTCGATTTGTAAACATCCGGCTGCTACGCGATTTGTTTTGCATCGTGTGATGACCGCGGCTCTCGGGCTGGCGTTCGCAGGATATTCATTCGCCCAGGCCGTTCAGCCGCCGGCGCCAAAAGTCGCTACAACTCAAAGCATTCAAACCTCGATCACGCTGGAAGAGGCTCTGCGGCTGGCAGACACCCAGGCGTCAACCTATCAGACGGCGATCCTGAATGAGCGCATCGCGGCGGAAGATGTGAAGCAGGCGCGGGCTGCGTTGCTGCCCAAAGTCAGCGCGCCGCTGGGTTACATCTACACTTCGCCGGCGCAGGGATTGCCGCCGGGCGAACCACGCGCGCCGAGTTTTATCGCCAGCGACGCGATTGGCGCGTACGAGGCGCTGGCTAATGTCTCAGGTGATTTGGATATTGCCGGCAGGCTGCGCGCGACACTGCAAAAGAACCGCGCGCTGTTGGCGGCGGCGCATGCGGGCACCGAAGTGGCCAAGCGCGCCCTGGCCCAGGCGGTGATTGAATCGTATTACGGCCTGGCTCTGGCCATCGCGCAGAGCCGGGCCGCGGAAGGGAATCTGACAGCGTCCCAGGAATTTGAGCGCATTACTTCAATGCTGCTGAGTGCCGGAGAAGTTGCCGCCGTCGATCTAACGCGCGCGCAATTGCAGACACTTTCCCGGCGCGATGAGTTGGAGCGCGCGCGCGTGAATGAAGAAGTTGCGGCGGGATCTCTGCGAGCGCTGATTGGCTATGATTTTACGCGGCCGTTGAGCACGACTGATTTGGCGCTCGCGCTCCCGGACGCTTCCGAGTATCAGCAGTTCAAAGTCGATGACGTTTCCCGCCGCCCCGAGTTCACGCAATTTGAGCAGCAGCTGCGGGCCGCGCGCCATGAAATCACGATCGCGCACGCAGATCGATTGCCTGGTCTTTCCTATTCAATCAACGGCGGTTTTGATACCGATTCGTTGCGAGCGCCTCGCCTCAAAGAACATAGCGGCGTGTCCGCGGCCATCTTCTTGACCATTCCGATCTTTGATTGGGGCGCGAGCCGCAGCAAAGAGCGACAGGCGCGTTTGCAAGTGCAGGTCGCCGAGAACGAAAGAAAGATCGCCGAGCGCGGATTTACGCAACAGTTCTACGCGGCCCGGGCCCAGGCGGCCAATGCTGCAGCGCGGATTGCTTTGGCGCGCGAGGGCGTAGTCAAAGCCCAGGACAACGTGACTGCATCGATTGCGCGTTATCGCGCCGGTGAAGCTCAGATTGTTGAAGTGACTGAGGCGCAGACGACTCTGGTCACGCAACGCAGCGCGTTGTATCAGGCCATCTCCGATTACCAGGTTGCGTTGGCGCGTCTGAAGCAGGCGACGGGACAATGACTATCCGCAGATTACGCAGATTACGCAGATTAAAACAAAACAGCGGAGGTGCGGCAGTGCTTTCGCGCCGGCGATAGGATTTGTCATTAAGTAAATCTGTGTAATCTGCGAAATCTGCGGATTTGATAGACATGAATGACACGCAAACAACCCGGCAGCGCAACGCGATTCTGATGATCGGCGTGATCGTCGTGGTGATTGTTGCGATCGCCATCCTGATCGTATGGCGCTGGAAAAAATCCAGAGCCGAGACTGAGGCGGAAGTCACTCCTGTCGTTAGCGTCAAAGTCGCCAAAGCAGAAAAGGGAAACATCGCCGCCCACATAGTCGCAGTCGGCACGATCTGGCCGCGCGAGAAAGCCGACGTGGGCGCCAAGATTAGCGCCCAAATTAAGAAAATGGCGTTGTTAAAAAACAAAGTCGTGCGCACCGGCGAAGTCATTGCGGTGCTCGAGTCACGCGATCTTCAGGCGCAACGGGCCGAAGCGGTCGCGGCTTTGAATGAAGCCCGTGCCAACGAGCGCAGTGTGGTCACCGGAACAATTCCCAAAACAAATGCCGAAGATCAGAAAGCTCTGATGGACGCGCGCGCAAAAGTTAACAATGCGCGGGCAACTTACGAGCGCCGCCGGCGGCTCTTTGATCAGGGTGGCATCTCGCAAAAAGATCTCGAAGCTTCGCAACTGGAATTGACCACGGCGGAAGATGAGCTGCGCCTACAGCAGCAGACGATTGCTTTGCGCGGGCAGTCATTGAATCCAAACGATCGCGCGCTGGCTGCGGCGCGCACGGCGCAGGCACAACAACGTGTGGCCACGCTCGACGCGCAATTGAGCTACGCGACGATTCGTTCGCCGATCACCGGCATCGTCATCGATCAATTTCAGTACGAAGGCGAGTTCGCAGCTGCCGGCGGCAAACTAATTACGGTCGCGGACACCAGCACCGTGATCGTGAAAGCGCCGTTCGCGGACACGGTCGCCGCTCAGTTGAAAACCGGTGACGCCGTCAGCGTCCTGCCGACGGATGCTTCGGCGGAAGAGATGAAAGGACAAATTACTCTGCTGAGCCGCTCAAGTGATCCAAGCAACCGTACGGTCGAGGTTTGGGTGACGCTCGCGAATGGGGCCGGCTTGTTGCGGGCCAACGGCGCCGCGCAGGTGACCGTGTTCGCCAATTCAAAGAATGACGCGATTGTTGTCCCCGCGTCGGCGGTCACGCTCGAAGCCAGTAACGCCGACGAGGGGACGGTGATGGTGGTCGACGCGCAAAACGTCGCGCACGAGAAGAAAGTGACGGTGGGAATTCGGACAGCGGAGAAGATCGAAATTGTCGAAGGGCTGGAAGAGGGCGAAACCGTGGTCATCGAAGGCAACTTTGCCTTGCCGGACGGAACGAAAGTTGTAGTGTCAGAACCGCCTGCGGTAGCGGGCGGTTAGCGTTTGGATTCCAGACTATTGAGTTCACAAGTTCAACCGCCCGCTACCGCAGGCGGTTCTGACCCGTCATGAGGCTCGCTCAAATTGTCTCAAACCAATCCCGCGCCATCCTGGTAATTGTCGCTCTGCTCTGCGCGGCGGGTTTGTATGGGGCCTGGCAACTCCCCGTCGCGATATTTCCTCGGACTGACTTTCCTCGCATTGTCATCATCGCCGATAACGGCGAAGCGCCGGCCTCGCAGACTCTCGTTTCAGTTACGCGGCCCATCGAGGAAGCGATGAACGGCGTTCCCGGCATCGCTCGCATCAAGTCCAAGACCGCGCGTGGCTCGTCAGAAATCAGCCTCTACTTTGATTGGAATGTCGACATCATCCAGGTTCTGCAGTTGGTGCAGGCGCGTCTGTCGCGACTTTCATCCTCGCTGCCGCCGACGGCCCAAATTCGAAACGTCGAACGGCTGACGTTCGCAGTGTTTCCCGTCGCCGGTTACAGCCTGACCTCCGATAAACGCGATCAGGCCAGTCTGCGCGACATTGCGACCTACATCATTCGCCCGCAGCTCGCACGGCTGCCGGGTGTGGCAATTGTCGGAGTCGCCGGCGGGAAGACCCGCGAGTTTCACGTCGTGATTGATCCCGATCGATTGGCGGCGCACAATGTTTCAGTCCAGCAAGTCTCTGACGCGATTCGAGCCTCGAACATCATCGTCTCGCCCGGACTGATTGAAGAAAATCATCAACTTGAACTAGCGCTGATCAGTGGCCAGGCACAGAAGCCCGACGAGCTCAACAGCATCGTCGTAGCCACGGTAAACAACGCCCCGGTGACTGTCGCCGACGTCGCCACGGTTTCCGGCGGCATCGAACCCGAATACACGATGGTGACCGCTGACGGACATCCGGCGGCGCTGGTCAACATCAACCGGCAGCCGGATGCCAACACCGTCGCGGTGGTTGATGAAGTGCGCCAGACACTGGCCTCGATTCGCGGCCAGATTCCGAAAGACGTTCACGTCGCTGCGTATTACGATCAGTCGCTGCTGGTGCGGGACTCGATCAATTCGGTGCGCGACTCGATTCTGATCGGGCTGCTGCTTTCAGTGATCATCCTCTACGCGTTCCTGCGCAACGTGGGAACGACCTTCGTGGCGATCCTGGTAATTCCGGTAACGGTGCTGGTCACGTTTCTGGCGATGTGGTTGGCGCGCCTGAGCTTTGATTTGATGACGCTGGGTGGCGTAGCGGCCGCGATCGGTTTGGTAATTGACGACGCCATCGTCGTGGTCGAGAACATCTACACGCACATGAGCCGTGGCCAGACGCGCCGGCAGGCAGTGCAAAGCGCGGTTTCGGAAATCACTGTGCCTATCATTGGATCAACGATCACTCCGGTCGTGGTCTTTCTGCCGCTGACAATTCTGACGGGCGTGACCGGTGTTTTCTTTCGCTCGCTGGCGTTGACGATGTCGGTCGCCTTGCTGACCTCTCTGGTTTTGGCTTTGGTCTTTACTCCCGTGCTCGCTGAGCGATTCGTGAAAGCAAAGCGTCGCGACAAACAGGAAGGCTTGCCCGATCACGAGCCGACTTCATCCGAGCTTGAGGCGGAAGCTGAGTCAGGACGCATCCTGCGCGCGATTGTCACCCGTTATGAATGGGTCCTGTCTCACGCGCTCGACCGTCGCTGGGTAGTCATGATTATCGTCGCGATTGTGCTTCTCGGTTCTTATCTGCTCTATCGCGCGCTGGGGTCTGAGTTCCTGCCCGTGTTCGACGAAAGTGCGTTCGTCCTCGATTATATCGCGCCTCCCGGCGCATCGCTGGCTGAGACGGATCGCATACTCCGACACGTCGAAGAGATGTTGATGAAGACTCCGGAGATAGAAAGTTATTCGCGGCGCACCGGCCTGGAGATGGGATTATTTGTGACCGAGCCAAACACCGGTGATTTCGCAGTGAAGCTAAAGCCGGGTCACAAGCGCGCCACGGAAGAAGTCATTTCTGAACTGCGTGAACAAATTGCGGAATCTGAACCGGCCCTGACAGTTGAATTCGTGGGCATAGTTCCGGACGTGATTGGCGACCTGCAAGGCAATCCCGAACCAATTGAAATCAAGTTGTTCAGCGAAGACGCGGCGGCGCTGGAAAGCAAGGCTGATGAGGTGGAAACCGCAATCAAAAAAATTCCCGGCATCGTCGACACCAATAACGGTGTGATCGTCAGTGGTCCGGCTATCACTTTCAAGATTGATCCGCAAAGAGCTTCGCGCTTTGGCGTGACCGTCGACGACATTGCAAAGACCGCGACCGCGGCCATGACGGGTGACGAGGCATCTTTCATTCTGCAACAGGATCGTCTCATCAAAGTCCGCGTGATCTTTCCGGCTGACGTGCGCACGTCGCTCGACAAGGTGAAAGCCTTGCAGGTCCGATCTTCCTCGGGCCAGTTGTTCCGGATCGATCAGGTCGCCGACATCGAATTCGAGAAGGGCCAGACTGAAATTGGCCGCGACAATTTGCGTCAAACTGTCGCCGTAACGGGCCGGCTCGAAGGGAAGGATCTCGGCACGGCAATCGGCCAGATCCGAAACCAATTGAATAAGGATGTGAAACTCCCTCCCGGAATGACGATCGAGTACGGCGGGCTCTATCAGGAACAGCAGTCCAGCTTTCGCGAATTGATGATTTCACTGGTGCTGGCCGTGCTACTGGTCTTTATCACGCTGCTGATTGAGTTTCGATCGTTCGCGCATCCGATCGCCATCGTTACCGGAGCGGTGCTGGCGCTGGCCGGAGTGTTGTTGGCCTTATTCATCACCGGAATGACTCTGAATGTAGTGTCATTGATGGGCATGATCATGATTGTCGGGATCGTCGCCAAGAACGGTATCCTCATGCTTGATGCGGTAGAGGATCATCTGGCTGCGGGCGACACGTTGCGTGAAGCGTTGTTGCGATCCGGGCGGCGCCGTTTCCGTCCGGTGCTGATGACGTCGCTGGCGGCAATGCTGGGCATGCTGCCTCTGGCTTTGGCGTTTGGGGCCGGGTCAGAGTTGTTGCAACCTTTGGCGATTGCGGTGATTGGCGGATTGACGATGGCGCTGTTGCTCTCATTGATCGTGACGCCCACGGTTTACGCGATGTTGCGAAGCGAGCCCCGGCGGGAGACGAGTTAGTCTGAGGTGCGAGGTCAATACCGGGAGCGATAGCGACCGGGGGTAGTGGGTCAGTTTGTTGTCCGACAAGCTTCAGCTTGTCGAAACCTGGCGACAAACTAAAGTTTGTCGGACATTGTTTTTCAAACAGGAGTCAATTATGAGTCAAATCCAAAGACTTTCCTTTGCAATGCTGGCTCTGGGGCTGGCCTGCTCTCTTGTGCGGGCCCAGGAGTCCGAGAAAAAGATCAAGCGAGCGCAACTACCGCCTGCTGTTGAGCAAACGGTAGCACGCGAGAGCGAAGGCGCGACCATCAAAGGCTTTGCCGCCGAAGTCGAAAAGGGGCAGAAGTTCTACGAAGCCTCGTTAGTCGTCAACGGCCACAACAAAGACATTCTCATCGACAAGAACGGCAACGTCGTTGAGGTAGAAGAACAAGTTTCACTCGACTCGCTACCCGCTCCGGTTCAGGATGCGCTTAAACAAGCTGCCGGGAAGGGCACGATCCAGGTGGTAGAGTCATTGACGAAGAACGGCAACCTGGTGGCTTATGAAGGCCATGTGAAGAGTGGAAAGAAACGATTTGAGATCCAGGTCGGGCCCAACGGAGAGAAACTCAAACGGCCTGAATAAAGACTGGAGCGTAAGCGTCCTCGCTTGCAATAGCTAAGTCAGCAACCGGGATGGTTGCACTCCAGTCTCGAACCTTGGAGCCTGGAATGAAACGGCGTGAGGATCGCGGTCGCGCAGTCTTACTCACACCTCGCTTGAGCGAGGTGTTCAGAACCGGCGAATTTTTCCGGAAAACCGCTTCGGCGGTTCCAAGTCGGAAGCCGTTGAAACGGCTGCGTGGCAATCGCGTTTGGTATCACACCTCACTGAAGCGAGGTGTGAATGAGAAATCATCAACGACGACTTTGAGAAAGGAACTCCATGATTAGTCTAAAAAGCATAGCTCTGGCGGCTACGGCTGCGATCGCTTTGTTTCAAAGCAGCACCGGCTACAAAGTCGAGACGCGTTATCCGGTGCCCGGTAACGGCGGCTTCGATTACGTCGCAATCGATAGCGCAGCGCGCCGGTTGTATGTCTCACACGGCACACAAGTAGACGTGGTCAATCCCGACGACGGAAAATTGATCGGCACCATCGGCGACACTCCCGGCGTACACGGGACGGCGATCGCCTCGGAGTTCAAACACGGGTTCACCAGCAACGGCCGGGAGAATAAGGTCTCAATGTTTGATACCACCACGCTGCAACTTATTAACAAGATCGATGTCGGCAAAGGGCCGGACGGCATCTATTACGATCCGGGGACCAAACGCGTCTTCACGAACAATCACGGCTCGCACGACATTACGGCGATCGATGCGAAGACCGGCCAAGTGGTCGGCACGGTTAAAGCAGAAGGCGACGGCGAATCCGCGGTTGTTGCTGATGGCGTCGTCTACCTAAACATCGAGGACACGAACGAAGTCATTGTCTTCGATCCGAAATCGCTGGAAGTCAAAAAACGCTTTCCGATTGGCGTGGCCAAAACACCAACCGGTCTCGAGTACGATGCGAAGACAAAGCGTCTCTTCATCGGTTGCCGGAACGAACCGAAGATGGTCGTCATGGACGCTGTGTCGGGAAAAGTGATTACCAGCATGCCCATCGGCAAAGGGGTTGACTATGCCGGCTTTGATCCACAGGCGAAGCTCATTTTCTTTTCGTGCTTCGAGGGTGTCTTGAATATCTTTCACGAAAAATCCGCGGATGAATACGAGGATGCAGGTGCGGTGAAGACACAGCCGAGCGCCCGGACGATGGCTTTTGACCCCAAGACCAAAAAGATATTTCTCTCGGCGGCCGAGTATGTGGAAACGCCGGCGGCCACAGCGGGCGGACGACCCCAGCGCAGTATCAAGCCGGGCTCGTTCGTGGTGCTGGTGGTCGGCAAGTAGTGGCACGGGCGTCCCGCCCGTGAAGACCACGCGCAGGATGCGCGTGCCACGCCGTAATAAACCATCTCGAAATTAATTTGGAGGTCCTATGCTCAGTAACAGAAGATCGTTTTGCCTCTTAGAAATCCTCCTCGTGACGATTTGCGCCGGCATCGGATTCACGGTGGAGGCGCAGACTCTCACTCCTGCGCCTTCGCCTGCCGTTTCGCCGGCGGCAAAAAAGCCCTCGCTCGAAAGCGACTTCTTCAAAAACATTCTCCACGATCAGAAGGCAATCTGGACGTCGCCAATGCATTTGCGGGCCAAAGATGCCCGCTGGCTGGTGCCTTTGGGATTGGGCGCCGCGGCGCTGATCGCCACCGATCAACAAACCGGTGACGAGATTGCCGAATCCGACAAGCCATTGCACGCCAGTCGAATCATAAGTTACGCGGGTTCAAGCTATGGCACCGGAGCGATTGCCGCAGGCTTCTATCTTCTCGGACGAGCCACGCACGATGATCGAGCCCGCGAGACGGGCCTGCTCGCGGGTGAAGCTTTAATTGACAGCGCAATCGTCGCGACATCGATCAAGGCAATCACGCAGCGTACTCGGCCCACGGGTGGCCGTAGCCGCAGCGATTTTTTTGACGGCGGATCGTCTTTCCCTTCGGGTCATAGTATTCAGGCCTGGACGTTGGCTACGGTCATCGCCAACGAGTATCACGATAAACCTGCGGTGCAGATCGCGGCGTACGGAATTGCCAGCGCCGTCAGTGTGGCTCGTTTCACCGGCCGCAATCACTATCTTTCGGACGTTTTAATCGGCAGTGCTATGGGTTATGGGATAGGCCGGTACGTTTACCGTACCCACCATCGCAAAGCGACCGGTTCAGGCGGGAGCGAGGAAGAAGAATCGGCCGTTCATTCGAGGCGATGGCCGGCGATCGCGCCGGACTACAATCGTCGGGCGCGCGAGTACGGCGTGGCGATGTCGTGGGGTTTTTGACGGTACGCACGCCTCTGGCGTGCAGCGCGAGGAAGCAAGCACGCGGAAAGCGTGCGCACCGAATTATGTTCGATTCTGTTCGCACACGATTGACTCTCTGGTACGCCGGAGTGCTGGCGCTGTCGCTAATCGTGTTTGCGTTTCTCGTCTACTTTGCAGCCTCGCGAGTATTTTATGAGCGCCAGGATGAATCGCTGCGTTCGACGGCCCAGACGGTTGCCAGCGCTTACATCGAGGAATTAGAGGAAGAGCATTCCATCACGAAAGCAAATCAAGTTGTGCTCGCCGAGTTGGTCTTCCCGAACCGTTACGTGGAGGTCACTGACGGGGCGGGAAACGTCGTGGCCTGGTCCGGTAACTTGAGTAACAACCCGTTCCCCGTTCCGGGTCAAACCCAGGCTGACGCTCGCGCCCACGGCATCAGCTTTGCGGTCGTTAACAATTTGCGCGTGGCGGTAGTGCCCCTGTCGCCAACCGGACAATCTGGTTTTGCCGCCGTCGCCGAACCATTGAGCGTGATTGACGAAGGTTTGCGTCGTCTGCGCCGTGCCTTCCTGGCCGGAGTGCCGCTGATTCTGCTGCTGGCCTCAGCCGGCGGTTATTTTCTGGCGCGCAAGAGCCTTTCGCCGATCGCTTTAATGAACCGTCAGACGCAACACATCACCGCGGTAAATCTTTCTTCCCGGCTTGATGTGTTGAACCCGCGCGATGAACTCGGCCGGCTGGGCACGACGATTAACGAGTTACTTGAGCGCCTGGAATTGTCATTCAAGGAACAGCAACGATTTGTCGCTGATGCATCGCACGAGTTGCGCACGCCTTTGGCCATCCTGCGCGGCGAGACCGATATCGCTCTGGAACAGCCGCGCAGTCCTGATGTTTACCGGCAATCGCTGGCATTGATTAAGGAGGAGGCCGAGCGCCTTTCACGGATCGTCGAAGACCTGTTCATTCTGGCGCGGCAACCGCTCGACCTGCCGGCGATCATCAAAGAGTCCTTTGACTTGAACGAGACGGTCAAAGATTGTGTGCGCGCGGCAAACGTTCTGGCAGCCCGCAAGAATTTAGAATTGAAGCTAACTGAGGCGTCGCCGCTGATCTTGACTGGCGATGAACATCTGCTGAAACGGATGGTTTTGAATCTGCTTGATAACGCGGTGAAGTACACGCCCGCTGGCGGAGAGATTCGGGTCGAACTGATTGGGGAAAACGGCCACGCTCAGGTGGTAGTGCGCGACACCGGCATCGGCATTTCTGAAAGCGATCAGCTACACGTTTTCGATCGTTTCTATCGGGTCGATAAGGCCCGGTCCCGGGCCCTGGGTGGCGCCGGGCTGGGACTTTCCATTGTGCATTGGATTGTCGAGGCGCACGGCGGGACGGTCACCGTAGCCAGCAGCCTGGGGAAAGGTAGCGCCTTTACTGTTAAGTTGCCGACCGGTCCTGCATCTTACGCAATGCTTCAATAAATTTTCCGTCACTGAATTTCGCCGCGCCGGCTTTGGTGATCGTCTTCAATTCGGTGAACAGCTGCTGGTTAGTTTCTTTAAAGTTGAAGCACGATTTGCCTTGCATCCGCTTCTTCAGTTCCGGAGACATCGCTTTCAACAAATCCGGCGACGCGTAAACCGTCATCAGATAAAAGCTAACGTAGTTCTTGCCCAGGCGTACGCCGCCGAAACAAAGCGGCTGCTTGTTTTTCATGATGTGCCGCGTGTTCAGCAGATAGTACGTATCAGTATCTTGCGCGACATCCATCTTTCTGGCGTAAGGCTTCAGGATCGATTTCAGTTCGTCGAAGACGGTTTTGAATTCGGTTTTGTTAGGCATTGAGGTTAATCCTTTCCCAACCGCCAGAATTAGAGGACGGTCAGCTGATTAGGTTTGCGGACTTCTCCAGTATCTCAGCTCTGCGTTTTTCGCTCCGTTAGGAGCGAGATGTTTATAATACCTGCAATCCAACCTGATCAAGCTCCGTCAGGAGCGAAACAACGGCATCTATACAGTTGACCCACCAGAATCTAATCAACGGTAAATACGGTACATGAATCCGAAACAGCCGCTCGAAATTCATGTCGGTCCAAAGGAGCTTCCGAGAGAGTTGGGCGTCATGGTGTTCTATAAATATTTCACCCCTGACGGGGTGAGGAAGTTGAGCAGACGTTTAATCGCCCGCTTTCCAATCCGGAGGCAGCAAACGCCGGCGCCCGTCAGACGCGATCGCAATTCCCGGCTCGTCGAGGTCTTTTCGATCCCAAAGCTTGCATGTCACCTGGCGATGCGCCTGATCGAGTGCTTCACAGTAGTTCGTGTAAGTGCAGCGGCGCACTTCATCTCCGCCTCCCAGTCTCACCTTGAGAAACCAATCGGGGTCAGCCAGCGCCTGACGCGCCATTCCGATAATATCGGCGTCCCCATTCTGCAAAATCTGCTCAGCCTGCTCAAAGGTCGTGATGCCCCCGGTGGCCACAATCGGCGTCACAAATCCGGCTGTCTTGATTGCGTGCTTGATTTCAGCAACCAAAGGCACGGAACGCCCAAACGGGCCGCGTTCGTCAGAGAGAGTTGTCGGCATGCATTCATAACCGCTCTGGCCGGTGTAAGGGTAAACGGCCTGACCGACTTTGGGTTGTTCTGCATCCTCGAACTTGCCGCCTTTTGAGATCGAGAGATAGTCGAAGCCGGCCTTGGCGAATTCAACTCCAAAATAAACCGCGTCGTCGATGCGACTCCCGCCGGCAATCACTTCGTCACCAAGAAAGCGGACGCCAACCACATAATCCTTGCCCACGCGTTCACGCACGGCGCGATAGACTTCCAGGGGCAAACGGGCGCGATTTTCTCTGGGCCCACCGTAACCGTCTGCGCGATCGTTCAGGGCGCTCAGAAAACCCGCCATCGTGTAAGCGTGGGCATAGTGCAACTCGACACCGTCAAATCCGGCTTCGCGCGCACGCCTCGCGGCGCTCGCAAATATCTCCGGCAACACTTGCGGCAGCTCTTTTATGTGGGGCAGATCGGTATCCGTGACGCGCTCGCGATAACCGGAGCGCAGCGATTCAAGTTCGCGAGCATCAAGAATCTGGTCGAGAATGTCATCGTCAGCGGTCTGCAAGAACTCGCGCAGCTGAGATTCATCAGCATTCAGCCAGTATGAAGCACTTGTGACGCCTGAGATCGTTTGACGATGCCGGGTCGTGATTGTGAGAAAGCGATCAAAAAACTTAGTCCTTTCCGGACGGCGTTTGACTGCCAGGAAATCGATAATCTGAATGAACAGTTTTGTGCGGCCGTCGCTGGCTTCGCGAACTGTTTCGACGAGCTGTTTCAATCCGGGCAGGAACCGATCGTGGCCGATGCGCAACAGGGGACCGCTGGGGATGTCGCGGACGCCGGTGGCCTCAATCACAATCGCGGCGGGCCGGCCGGAGGCAAATCGTCGATACCAGTCGAGATTGTCCTGGGTTACGAATCCGTCTTCAGTCGCGCGCCAGGGGACCATGGCCGGCACCCAGGTGCGGCTCTCGAGTTCCAGCGATCCAATCCTAATCGGCCGGAAAAGCATTGAACCAGCCGCCTCTTCGGCCGTGGGCCAGAGGGTTACCGGAATGGGATGCTTGATCGGATTGGCGAACTTCCACATGGGCGAGATGACTTTATCATGTGAGCCAAAAGTTCGCGGCTCCGCCCCCTGATGTGCGGAAAGGCTATGCCTTTCCGTAGGGAACTCTAAAAAAAGATAAGAGGCTGTGCCTCGAATTGTTGGCGGGCGCAGCCCGGCGATAAAAACTAGGGCCCGGAAGGGCCGAGCCCTTCCGCACATCAAGCGGCAAAGCCGCATCATGATGCGGAAAGTCTGTGCTAAATTATCTGATGAACCGACTCGGAGAATCTTTTGACTGACAATCTTCTCAAATATCGATCTGAATTTCCGATCCTGGAAAAAGCGGTCTACCTGATCTCGCACAGTCTCGGCGCAATGCCGCGTGCGACTTACGATCGGTTGCATGAGTACGCGGATATCTGGGCTTCGCGTGGCGTGCGCGCGTGGGCCGAAGGCTGGTGGGACATGCCGGTGACGATTGGCAACGAAGTCGCCCGCATTATCGGCGCCGATCAAAACAGCGTCGTCATGCATCAGAACGTTTCAATTTGCCAGTCGTTGATTCTTTCAGCGCTGTTGCCGCCAGGCCGAGCTGCCAAACGAAACAAGATCGTTTTTGAAGAGTTGAATTTTCCCTCGGTGATGTATGTGTATGCGGCCCACGCTCGCGAGCATGGGTTGCGAATTGAGCGAGTGAAATCAGATGACGGCATCACGATGCCACTCGAAAGAATGTTGGCGGCGATCGACGAAGAGACACTGCTGGTTCCGATCTCGCACGTTCTCTTCAAGAGCGCATTTCTCCAGAATGCCAAAGCCATAACTGAACGGGCGCACGAAGTCGGCGCGATAGTCGTCCTCGACACTTACCAATCGGCGGGCACGGTTCCGTTCAGCGTGAAGGATCTCGGCGTTGATTTCGCGACCGGCGGCTCAGTGAAGTGGCTGTGCGGCGGACCAGGCGCTGGTTATCTCTACGTGCGGCCTGATTTGATCGATCGATTCGAGCCAAAGACCACCGGGTGGATGGCCCACGAACATCCATTCGCGTTTGAAACTGAAATGCATTACGCGCCAAACATCACACGTTTCCTGCACGGTTCGCCGGCGATCCCGGCCCTGTACGCTGCCGAGTCCGGCTACAAAATCATTAATGAGATCGGGGTCGAAGCAATCCGGGAAAAGAGTGTGCGGCAGACGCAAATGTTAATCGGGCTGGCCGAAGCAGCGGGCTTTCGTGTAACCAGTCCGAGCGATCCGGCGCAGCGCGGCGGCACCATTACAGTTTGGGATGACAATGCTGCGGCGATCACTAAGGAATTAATCAGGCGAGAATTCATCGTTGACTACCGGCCCGGCGCGGGCGTGCGCATCTCGCCGCACTTCTACACGAAAGACGAAGAGTTGGAATTAGTCATCGCCGAGATGAAGAAGATTCGCGACCAGGGCGGATTCGAATCGACCGGAAAAGCCGGAGCCGCGTTTTGATTGTTTGGAGTGGAACGTTTGCGCGGTCAGAGCGCCGCCTGAAGGCGGAACTCCAAACGAATAGAAACTCTCATGAAATTATTCCTTGATTCGCCGGACTTCCTGAGCACGGTTGCGTCGGAAACCGACAAGAATGTTGAGGCCGCGCGAGCCGTGACCTCCGGACTGACCGAAACCCAACTGAATTGGCAGCCTTCAGCGGAACAGTGGAGCATCGCGCAGTGCCTCGATCATCTCACGGTCGCCACGAATGAATTTGAAAAGTACTTCGAGCCTGCTATACAGCGCGCGCGAGAAAAGTGGCCGGTTACCAACTCACCTCGGTATAAACCCAGCATGTTGGGAGGATGGCTGGCTAAGCAAGTTAGCCCCGAAGCCCCGAGAAGAATTACGGCGCCAAAAATATTCCGTCCGGCCGTCTCGAATATTCCAGCTGCGCTGGAGAAGTTCGTGAATCAGCAGGCCAGATTTCTTGATTTCGTCCGTGAATCGACTGGTATCGATTACAATAAGACGCGCTTGCGCTCGCCCGTTACCCCTTTGATGCGTTACAGTCTGGCAGACGCATTTGTCATAACGGTTCTTCACGGTCAAAGACATTTAGCCCAGGCCCGTCGAGTTCGAGAAATGCCGCAGTTTCCAAAGGTCTAAGCGCGACGTCATGTCAGAAGAATACGGTCAAAACGCTCCGCTCTCTTACAACAAGTATCTGCGAGTACCGGAGCTGATCGATTTGCAGACCTGCTTGTCGTCGCCGGTGCATCACGACGAACTGCTGTTCATCACCGTCCACCAGGCCTACGAGCTGTGGTTCAAACAAATTCTTCATGAGATCGACGCAGCGGTCGTTTTGATGAAAGAAGATCGTTCAGTCGAGGCCGCTCAGGCTTTGCGTCGCGTCGTCGAGATCGAGAAACTTCTGATCGCTCAGATTCATATTCTGGAAACGATGTCTCCGGTGCGTTTTCTCGGCTTTCGTGACGAACTGAATCCCGCCAGCGGGTTTCAATCGATGCAGTTTCGCGAGATTGAGTTCTCATCAGGTCTCAAAGACGGAAAAATCGTGCGTGAGTTTCGCGCCGATGACTTTGCGCACCGCCGCCTCGAAGCCAGACTACAACAGCCTTCGTTGTCAGACGCATTCTTTGCGCTGCTGCGTCGTTCGGGGTTTGACACGCCGGCCAGCGAGGCGCCACTTGATACGAATGAGCGCGGCGGCAACTACGGCAAGCGAACCCGCGCCATCATCGAAATCCTCACCCATCCGGAACAATTGCATAAGGAATATCAGTTGGCTGAAGCCTTACTCGAACACGACGAATACTTTTCGTTGTGGCGATCCCATCACATCAAAATGGTTGAGCGCATGGTGGGCACCAAACGTGGCACCGGCGGTTCCCCCGGAGTAGGTTATTTGCAAACAACGCTCGACAAAAAATTCTTCCCCGAGCTGTGGGAAGCGCGGACCTACCTCGGCGTCAGGCACGACAATCAGGGTTGTCCGTTCGCGAAATAATCCACTAAACCTTCATGCCTGTCGAATTTCCTGAACGCTTCAACATGGCCGATTACTTCCTCTACCACAATCTGGAGGAGGGTCGGGAAAACAAAGTCTGCCTGTATTTCAAAGATCAAACCTTTAGCTACGGCGAAACGGCTGGTATGTCAAATCGAGTCGGCAACGGGTTGCGCGAACTCGGGGTCGAAATGGAAGACCGGGTTTTGATCGTCCTGCCCGATTGTCCTGAGTTCGTCTGGTCCTGGTTTGGAGCGGCGCGTATCGGCGCCGTGATTACGATGGTCAATCCGCTCCTGCCGGCTGAAGACTATCGTTACTATTTGGAATATACACGGGCGCGCGTGGCCATAGTCCACGAATCGTTTCTAAAGCCCATCATCGAGGCTTTGCCCGAGTCAAATCATTTGCGTTCGCTGATTATCGTTCGCAACGAAGACGCGATTGATGAAGAACCGCTCAGTGTCAAGAGTCCGGCGAAATTGGTGTACTTTTCAGAAGTTGTTGACGGGCAGTTGCCAGCCTGCCAGGCGGCGGAAACGCATCGCGACGACATCGCCATCTGGTTGTTCACCTCTGGCTCGACCGGACATCCCAAAGGCGCTGTCCACTTGCAGCACGATCTGCCCTTCAACACTGAGGTCTTTGCGAAACGAACGATGGGAGTTAACGAAGGCGACCTCACGGTTTCGGTTCCCAAACTGTTTTTTGGTTACGCGACGGGAACCAATCTCCTTTTCCCGTTCTCAGTCGGCGGGGCCGCCGCATTGTTTGCGGAAAGAGCGACGGCAGAAAAAATGTTCGACGTCATCGAAAGTTACCGCCCCACGATCCTCACCACGGTGCCGACGATGATCAATGGAATGCTGAATGTTGAAGATGCGAGCCGGCGTGACCTTTCCAGCCTTCGCTTTTGCTATTCAGCAGGCGAAGCTCTGCCAGTTGAGCTCTATCACCGTTGGAAGGAAACGTTTGGTGTCGAGATTTGCGATGGCATCGGATCCGCAGAGATGTTTCACATCTACATTACAAATCGTCCGGGCGATGTGAAGCCGGGCAGTCTGGGGCGAATCGTCGAAGGTTACCAGGCCAGCATCGTGGACGCAGATGATCACGAAGTTCCCACGGGCGAAATGGGTACGTTGAAAGTCAAAGGCGATTCGGCGGCGCTTTGCTATTGGAACGCGCATGAAAAATCGAAAGCGACCTTTGCCGGAGACTGGTGCACCAGCGGCGACCAATTCCACGTCGATGAGGAAGGGTATTACTGGTATCACGGTCGCACGGACGACATGCTTAAAGTTAGCGGCATCTTTGTCGCCCCGGGGGAAATTGAGAACTGTTTGCTTCAGCACGAGGCGGTGCTGGAATGCGCCGTTGTCGGTCATGATGACGGCGATGGTCTGGTTAAGCCGAAGGCCTTCGTCGTTGCTCGTGAGGGACATGAACCGGGCGAGCGTCTGGCCGATGCGATCAAGCAGTTCGTCAAAGATCGACTCGCCCTCTACAAGTACCCGCGCTGGATCGAATTCGTCTCCTCACTCCCGAAGAATGACCGCGGAAAAATCGATCGAAAACTGCTCAAGAGTTAGCGACGCCGTGCTGTTCATCGACTCCAAAGTCCGATTTTCACGGTGTTAGAGTACCAACTCTAGTTGGGCCTTCCTCAACCCTCAAATGCCCGACTAAAGCCGGTACTCTGACGCCCGCAATCCAAATCAGGTTTTCGGGGCTGGTGCGGCCCTACCAAATCACTCAATTCCCTTCGAAAACTGAGGATAATTCGCCCGGTTTATGGAATTGGATACCTACTAACCATTTCTTCCCTGCGAGAACGAAAGTGGGGCTTAACGGGACCCAACGGAATTCAAGAAGGGAAGAAGACAAGTGCAAAAACTGTTTCTCTTATTTGCTGCTGTAATTGTAATCGCATTGCCCGCGGTTTCATCAGCTGACACTATAACTTTTCAGGCTCCGGCGACCGCGCCCAATGTGGGCAGCGGAGGTTCCCGCCAATTTGATCTCGATCACCACAGTGCCTACACGTGGAAAATTGGGGGCGTAAATCTAGCCGGTAAGACTATCACGAGTGCTACCATCACCTTTCGCAATATCAGCAACTGGGACCGCAATCCGAACATGCTATTCGTTCACTTGCTGGATACCGCCAAGAACGCGGGTGTTGCTTCTTTTCAGGATGCTTCCTTAAATCAGACTCCAGTAACGGACATTCACGATGACTTTGCCGGCACGCGCTACGCCAACAATCCGCTGGTGGCGTCCGGCACGGGCAATACCTTCCTGACGCAGCAGTCATTTAGCATGACGGCAACGAATTTCGTCTACACGTTCACAGCAGACCAGCTTCAAATCCTGAGCACGTACTTCCTGAACGGAGGCGACGCCGCTTTTGGTTTCGATCCGGACTGTCACTTCTGGAACGATGGCATTGCCTTCTCGTTCACCACGGCCCCGACGGCTACACCTGAACCCACAACCATGGCTTTGCTGGGCACTGGTTTGGCAGGACTCTACTACAGCCGAAAGCGTAAGAAGCAACAGCAGGCTCAGGCTATCAACTGAAATATCGCTCGCGATTTGTCAAAATCAAAAAGCCGCGGACGCTCACGCTCCGCGGCTTTCTTTTTTGGTGGCACAGGCTTCAGTCTGTGTCCTGGGAAACACAGACTGAAAGTCTGCGCCACTTACCTTAATCTTCCTTCCAAATTGTAATCGCGTAATCTGCGGTAGAGCGTTGAGGGCGAAATGCCCAGAGCGTCGGCCGCTTTGCCTCGATGCCAGCCGGTTCGCTCCAGGGCGGCAATGATCTGCTGTTTCTCGATGTCGCGAAGTGAACCTGTGTTGGAAGGGCTATCTCCGGAAACCGTCACGTCTGGCTCGCCGGCCGTTTGCGGAGGAACAAAAGGCATGGAGCCGTTTGTGCGGGCCACCTCTGGAGGCAGCTCCCCTACCGTGATGCGACCGTCATTCGAAAGCAGCACTGCGCGCTCCAAACAATTACGCAGCTGACGAACATTGCCGGGCCAACTGTACGAGCGCAGGCTCTCGAGCGCTTCAGGAGCAACTTCGGGTGGGGTGGCCGTGAGTTGCTTGAGCATATGCTGCATTATGGGTTCGACGTCTTCGGGTCGCTCGCGCAGCGGCGCAAGATGAATCTGAAAACTGTTTATTCGGTAGAGCAGGTCAGCGCGGAAAGCGCCATCGGCGATTACCAGGTCGAGGTTGCGGTTCGTGGCGGCGACAATGCGAACATTGACTTCGACCTTGCGCACGCCGCCGACGCGAAAAAACGTTCGTGTTTCGATTGCGCGCAGCAGTTTTGCCTGTAAGCCCGCCGGCAGTTCGGTGACCTCATCCATGAACAATGTTCCGCCGTCGGCTAATTCGATGAGGCCGAGTTTGCGCGCTTTCGCTCCTGAGAAAGCTCCAGCCTCATATCCGAATAATTCCGACTCAAGCAGCGTTTCCTGGAATGCGGCGCAGTTCAAATCGATAAACGCGCCGTGAGCGCGATTCGACAGGCGATGAATGGCCTGTGCGATCAATTCTTTGCCGGTGCCTGACTCCCCGGTAATCAGTACCGACGCCTCGGACGGCGCCACGCGCTGAACCAGGCGAATTGCTTCGGCCATAGCTTCGGACTGGCTGATGATTTCGGGCGTGGCCGACTTGCGTTCGATTTGGGCGCGCAGTCTTTGATTATCAACGCGCAGATTTCGCTTTTCCGCGGCCTGGCGCACGCGCACATCGAGTTCGTTGATGCTGTAAGGCTTGGTGAGGTAGTCGTAAGCGCCGAGCTTCATTGCTTCAACCGCAGTTTCAATCGTGCCCTGGCCGGTCAGCATGATTACTTCCGGAGGGTTCGGTCGTTCATGCACGCGGCGCAGAAGCTCCATGCCATCCATCTGTGGCATGTTGATGTCGCATAGCAGCACGTCTACGTTACTTTCTTCCAGCTTTCGCAATGCGGCTTCGCCATCCGGCGCCGCCTGCACCCGATAACCCAGCCGTTGAAGTTCTTTCTGTAGGACGAGACGCAGGTTGGCTTCGTCTTCGGCGATTAATAGTCTGGCGTCACGCTGTTCGTTCACTGTTTATTACCCCGCACTTGGACCAATGGTACTAATCAGTCGCGACTGGCAACGTAATTGTGAAGGTCGTGCCCACCGCAGCTGTCGAGCGCACGTCAAGCCGGCCCCCATGATCCGATAAAATACCATAACAGACCGCGAGTCCGAGCCCCGTACCGCGGCCGATGTCTTTGGTCGTAAAAAATGGATCGAAAATTTTGGTCATGTTCTCAGGGGGAATTCCGATGCCGGTATCCCGAACTTCGATCAGAATTCGGGACCCTGATTGCGCGGCGCGCAGTGTCAGAGTACCGCCCTCGGGCATTGCGTCGATTGCATTGGTTGCCAGGGCCACGACGGCCTGTTGCAATTGTCCGCCATC
>Ga0070694_100000366_pt1 | contig 24246 bp, 19 predicted proteins | sample KBSK1251metaG_FD_65470 | JGI IMG/M metagenome (GOLD analysis project Ga0070694, IMG submission 65470) | Corn, switchgrass and miscanthus rhizosphere microbial communities from Kellogg Biological Station, Michigan, USA - KBS K1-25-1 metaG | ecosystem: Host-associated > Plants > Roots >...
CGAACCCCTACCTGCACGTGATCACGGGCGATTGGGAGTCCAAGCTCGTCCTGGCGGCCCTGGCCACGAACGCCTCGCGCATCTGGTACAAGAACGACTTCTTCACGTCCGAAGCGGCCCGCGACGAAGTGCTGCGTTGGCACCCGGTCCTCGTCATCACGGACAAGTACCTCTACAACGAGACGCCCAGCGCAGACACGTCGTTCCTCTCCAGTTCCCCGTACCAGGAGGTGGGACGCTCCTGCGCCGCCGGCGACAACCCGCCCGTCGTGCTCTACGCGGCCGCACGGGGAGCGCATACATGAGCGTCGTCGGCGGGGGACGGGGACTTGTCACGATCGTACTGCCGGCCAAGAACGAAGAGGCCGCCATCGGCCGCACCTTGCGCGCGCTTCCCGTGGGCACGTTGCGCGCCCTCGGCCTCGACATGGAAGTGATCGTCCTCGACGGCCACAGCAAGGACGCGACGGCCCGCATCGCCCGACAATGGGGCGCGACCGTCATCCTGGACCGCGTCCCTGGAAAGGGTTCCGCCCTGCGCGCCGCCATCGGAGCCTTCAACGGCGACTACATCGTCATGCTCGACGCCGACGGGACGTATGCCCCCGACGCGATCCCGCGCGTCCTCGGCCCGCTGCTTCGCGGCGAGGCCGACGTCGTTCTCGGCCACCGCCGGCGACTGCCGGGCTCGATGACGAGCCTCCACTTCGTCGGCAACAAGGCGCTCTCGCTCTTCGCGACGTTCCTCTACGGACAGACCTGCCACGACGTGTGCACGGGCATGTGGGCCTTCCGCCGCGAGGCCCTGCGCGCGATGCCTTTGCAGAGTGAACGCTTCGGCCTCGAGGCGGAACTCTTCTCCCTCACGTCGCGGCTTCACCTGCGCCTCGTCCACGTGCGGTGCGACTACCTGCCGCGCATCGGCGCCAACAAACTCTCGTTCGGCCACGACGGCCTTCGCATCGTCCGCCGCCTCATGCGCTCGCGCCTGGCGCCCTTGCCCAAGCGAGGCGCCTCCCTGGGCCGTCGAGGCGCGGAGGCCGCCCCGGACGGCGTCGGTCCGGAGGTGCGGGCATGAACACCCTGGGCCGCCTCTTCGTCGTCCTCGTCCTCATCGCGGGGATCCTGTGGGCCGGATTGAGCGTCGCGCTCGTCCGCAACTCCCTCTTTGGAGGCAAGGGCGTCCCCGACGTCACGAACTGCTCCGGGACCGCCGGCGGCAAGGGGCCCAACCTCGGACTCGAGGACTTCGGCCCGGGCCGCCCCCGGCTCCTTCAGGTCCTGGGCGACCCCGCCTCCTCCGGCCTGACCCAATGGCCCGGCGTCTTCGATTCGATGCCGACCGCGTACGACATCGACGGCAACGGCGTGGACGAGGTCATCGCGCAGAGCAACGACACGAGCGTGTACGTCTTCAACGCGGCCACGGGCCGCGTCCTCGCGAAGCTCCCGACGCTGTGCCCCGGCGGTTGGTACATCGACCACGTCCTCAACGGCGTCGAGGTCGGCGTCCTCAACCCCGGCGAGGCGCCCAGCATCGTCGTCGCCGACCCCGCCGCGTTCGTGACCGCGTGGCGTTACGTGCCCGGCGAGAGCGACGGCGACCACTTCACGTTCGAACGCGCATGGGAGCACCGCGTCGACGAGTGCTTCCGCAACCCCGGCATGGACGCGAAGCCGACGCTCGCCGACTCCGACGGCGACGGGACCCTCGAGGTCTTCGTCCAGACGGAGGAGATCGGCTTCTTCGCCCTCAACTCGGACGGTTCCGTCCGGTGGAAGCAATGCTGGGCCGGCGGCAACAGCGCCCCCGTCGTGGACGACCTCAACGCGGACGGACACCCCGAGACCATCGTCGCCTCCGATTCGGGGTTCCTCTCCGTCCTCAGCGCCGACACGGGAGCGCCCCAGTGGACGTTCGATGCCACGGCGTACGGCATCAAGCCGGCATCCGTCGCCGTGAGTCCCACCGTCGCCGAGCTCGACGGCGTGGCGCCCAAGGAGGTCCTCTTCACGGCACGCTACGCCCCCGTCGACGACCCGTCCCAGTTCCGGGACTTCCACATGGCCATCTTCGCGGTCCACCAGAGCCCGACGACGTGGCAGGCCGAACTCCTCTGGATGCGCCAACCCGCGTGGGCGCACCCGTTGAGCTACACTCACCTCATCGCGAGCGACGTCGACGCCGACGGCGCGATGGACATCTTCGGCATGGACTGGAACACGATCGGCCACTTCCCCGGCCACTGGGAGAACCTGGGCGACGCCCACGTCTTCCGCCTCGACGCCTCCGGCCAGGACGTGTGGGTCCGCGACGTCGAAGCCTGGTGGTCCAACAAGGAGATCGAACTGGGCGACGCCAACAACGACGGCGTCCCCGACCTCCTCGTCAACGGCGTGCGCGACGGCTCCGACGGCCTGTGGCTCATGGACGCCGCCTCGGGCGAACAGCACGACTTCTGGTTCGCGCGGCCCTGGAAGGTCATGCGCGGCCCCAGCCTCTTCGACCTGCGCCACGACGGCGGCGCCGAGATCGTCTTCCCCGTCGCGCCCGACGAGGCCTCGCCGCGCCGCGGGGCCCTCCTCATCCTCGAAGTCTCCGCGCCCAGCAGGTGAACTCCATGCATGCACAAACCTCACGTACGCTGCGCGTCGTCGCGGCGACCCTCCTCGCGTTGCCGCTCTTCTTCGCCGCCCTGCCAACGGGCTCGGCTGCGACGACGCGCGTCCTGGCCATCACGGGCGGCACCGCCCACCCCCAGGTGCCCTTCTCCGGCTTCGACGGCAACCCGCCCAAGGTGTACGACATCAACGGGGACGGGCAGCTCGAGATCATCGCCCAGAACGACAACAACTGGGTCTACGTCTTCGATTCGAGGACCGGCGCCATCCTCTTTGAGGCCAAGACGACCTTCCCCGCCGGCTGGGGGGCGCGCACGTTCAACGGACCCGAGGTCTCCATCCTCGTCCTGGGCGGCCAGGTCCACCTCATCGTCGCCAACTCGGCCGCGTACATCACGGATTACCGGTTCGACTCGGTGGGAACGAACGGCAAGTACTCCTTCACCAAGGTCTGGGAGCGTCGATTGAACGATTGCTTCTCGGGCCCCGGCTCCGACTCGAAGCCCGTCTTGGCCGACCTCGACCTGGACGGCCACATGGAGATCATCGCCTCCACGGAAGAACTCGGCGTCTACGTCTTGCGCGACACGGGCGCCATCATGTGGAAGCGCTGCATCGGCGGCGGCAACGGCGAACCCACCGTGGGCGACCTCAACCGCGACGGGTGGCCCGAGGTCGTCTTCGGCTCCGACGGCGGGATCGTGACCGCCTTCAACGGCCGCACGGGATCCACCTTGTGGAGCTTCAACGCACTCTCGACGTTCAACCTGGGCTCCGGAAGCATCCCGGTCGGCGTCGCCATCGGCCAACTGGACGGGCTGGACGGCAACGAGGTGGTCTTCGGCGCCCGCGACAGCCACGACGCGAACAACTGGTCGAACGACCACGCGCTCCTGGCGGTCCTCAACAGCAACGGCGGCCTCGTGTGGGGCCGACAGGACCCCACCGGCAACCCACTCACGTACACGCGCCCCATCATCGGCGACGCCGCCGGCGACGGCCAAGCCGAGATCTATTGGGGGGACTGGAACACGATCGGCCACAAGCCCCCTTGGAACGAGGCGGACGCGTGGAAGGTCACGGGTCCCGCCCACTTCTACCGCTACGATCCCTCAGGCAACATGGTCTGGCGCCAGTCGCTCGGCACGTGGTGGAGCAACAAGGACGTCCCCATCGCGGACGTGGACGGAGACGGCGTCCAAGAGATGCTCGCCAACGGCCCGGGCACGAACGGCCGCGACGGTATCTGGTACCTGGACACGCGCACCGGCGCGAAGGAGACCTTCATCGACACGTGGCCGTGGCAGGTCGCGCGGGCCCCGGTGTTGGCCGACCTGTGGAACTCGGGTACGATGCAGTGGGTCGTCGAGGTCGGCCCCTCCGACCCGTCCGCGGGCGGCCCCGGCATCCTCGTCTACGACACGCACGTGCCGTACAGCTCCCTCTGGCCGCACCTGCCGTATCCCACCGTCGGCCCGGCGCCCACGACGACCACGCCGCCGGCTGGAACCTTTGGCGCGACCTTCACGATCAAGGCCCCCAACGAGTGGTGGCAGGAACTCTACGTCCAACCCGACACGCCGCGCACCATCACGAGCGCCGAGGTGCAGGTCAACGATGGGGGCTGGGACCCCATGACGAAGAGCAGCTGGGGCGCGTGGACGAGTTCGTACCACACCGTGGCCGGCAGCAAGGTCGAGTTCCGTGCCACGGATTCCGCCGGCGCCACGTCCACGAGCGAGGCCTTCACGTGGATGGACGGCACCCTGTCGAAGCGCAGCGTGGGCGGCACGACGACCACGACGCCGCCTCCGACGACGTCGACGACGGGCTCGTCGGTCCCGCCGACGACGACCCCGACCACGTCGACCACGCCGCCACCCACGACGACCTCCACGACGACGCCGCCTCCGACCTCGACCACTCCGCCTCCGACAACGACGACGCCCCCGCCCACCCAATTCACGGCCACCTACCGCCTCGGCACCGGCGTCAACGAGTGGTGGGTCGAGGTCTTCGTCGACAACCCCAGCCAGCCCCTCTCGGACGTGCACGCGCGCGTGAACAACGGCAACTGGACGGCGCTCACGCTGCGCGACTGGGGCGCGTGGGCCAAATCGATGAACGCGCCGCGCGGGAGCCTCGTGCAATTCCGCGCCACGAGCGTCCTGGGCGCCCAGAACTTTTCTCAGACGTACGCGTGGCTCGTCGACCCGAACGCGAGCTTCACCGCCACGTTCCAGCCCCAGGCCGTCGGCAACGACTGGTGGGTCGAGGTCGCCGTCACGGCCAACCACCCCTTGGCGAAGGTCGAAGCGAGCGTGAACGACGGCCAGTGGATCGCCCTCGAGCTCAAGAGTTGGGGCAACTGGGCGAAGAGCTTCTTCGTCGCCAACGGCTCCTCCGTCAAGTTCCGCGCGACCGACACCTCCGGCAACTCCGTGACGAGCAGCGCGGTGATCTGGACCTAACCATGCGCGTCACCCTCGTCTCCCCCTTCGACCCCCATCCGGGCGCGGCGCAACGCCGCCGCGCCCACGTGGGCGGCGTCGAACGCGTCTTCGGCCACTTGGCGCGCGAGCTCGCGCGTCGCGGACACGACGTGACCCTCGTCTGCTCGAGCGAACGCGCCGCCCCCACACGCCACGAAGACGGCGTGAGGATGGTGCGCGCCCGCCGACGCTTCACGGTCCTGCGCGCCCCGGTGGCGCGCCTCGACCGCCACGTGCCGCGCGAGTCGGACCTCGTGCACGTGGCCGCGACGTACCCCTTCACGACGAACCGCGTCCTGGCCCACGCGGCGCGGGTCCAACAGCCCGCCATCCTGGACTTCCACTTCGAGCCCGCGCCCGGCACGCCCGTCGGAAAGCTCGCGGCGCGCGTGTACGGTCGGTGGGGCCCGCGCGCGTACGGGTCGGCGCAGGCCGTCCTCGTGCGCTCGCTCGCCTACGGACGCTCGTCGCCCAGCCTCGCCCGCGTGCCCGAAGAGCGGTGGCGCGTCCTGCCGAACGGCGTCGACACGGACCGTTTCCACGCCGAGGGCGTCCACGGCGAAGGCGACTACCTTCTCTTCGTCGGCCGCCTCGTCCCGTACAAGGGCCTCCACGTCCTGCTCAAGGCCCTCGCGATGCGACCCCCCGGCGTGCCGTTGCTCGTCGTCGGGGACGGACCCTTGCGCGGCCGCCTCGAACGCGAGGCCCGGCGCCTGGGCGTGAACGTGCGCTTCCTGGGCCACGTCAGCGACGAGGACCTGCCGCGCCTCTACCGCGGCGCCCGACTCACGATCCTTCCCAGCGTGACGCGACAGGAAGCCTTCGGGCTCTCGCTCTTGGAGAGCATGGCGTGCGGCACCCCCGTCGTCGCCTCGGCGCTGCCCGGCGTCGAGGAGGTCGCCCGCCAAGGCGGCCTCGTCGCGCCGCCCGGCGACGCCGTGCAGCTTGCGGAGACGCTCGCGGCGGCGATGGACGCCGACCTGCCCCGCGGCGCACGGCTGGCCGCGCGCATCCACGACGGGTACTCGTGGCCCGCCGTCGCCGACCAACTTGTCTCCCTCTACCAGGAAGTCCTCGACGCCCGACCCGGACGGTGACCCGCACGCGCATCCTCGCCGTGACCCCCTACTACGCGCCCGAAGGCGGCGGCCTCGAGCGGTACGCCCACGCCATCCTGTCGCGGCTCGTGCGCCGCGGGCACGACGTGCGCGTGCTCACCTTCACCCAGAACGGGGTCGACGGTTTCCAATGGGAGGGCGTCCCCGTCGGCCGCATGCGGCCCCGGCTGCGGCTCGGCAACGCGCCGGTGCACCCCCGCTTCCGCGCGCGCGTGAGCCAAGCCATCCGTTCCGCGTGGCCCGACGTCGTGCTGGCCCACACGCCCGTGCCGTACCCCGCCGAGATGGCGTACCTCGCCGCCGCACACAGCGGCGTCCCCTTCGTCGTCACGTACCACTCCGGCCGCCTGCGCGGCAGCACGCCCCTATTGGACGGGCTCGCGTCGATCAACCGCGCCACGCTCGAGCGCCGCATGATCGAGGGCGCCACGGGCCTCATCGCCGTCGGCCCCTACGTGCGCGACCACGCGTTGGCCTCGCGGCGGGACGCCGTCCGCGTCATCCCCCCCGGCGTCGACGTCCAGCACTTCCGGCCGGGCCCTTGGCCCGAGGAGCCGAACATCCTCTTCGTCGGCCCCCTCTCGGAATCGTACCGGTGGAAGGGCGTCGACGTGCTGTGGGACGCGTTCGAACGTGTCCGCCGCCAACGGCCCGAGGCCGTGCTGACCCTCGTGGGCTCGGGCGACCGGTTCGACGCGTTGAGGGAGCGCGCCGCCGGCCTCGGCGGCTCCATCCGGCTCCTGGGTCGCGTCTCCGAGGACGAGTTGGTCCGCGAATACCAACGCGCGCACCTCGTGGCCTTGCCCAGCACGACGGACGCGGAGTCCTTCGGCATGGTCCTGGCGGAGGCCAACGCGTGCGGCCGACCCGTCGTCGCCTCCCGCATCGGCGGCATCCCCGACTACGTGCGCGAAGGCGACAACGGTCTCCTCGTCGACGCCGGCGACCCGAGGCAGCTCTCCGAGGCGATCCTCGCCGTCCTGGACGACCCCGCCCAGGCGGCCCTCATGGGCGAGCGCGGACGACAACGCGTGCTGCGCGACCACGACTGGGACAACCTCACGCTCGAGACGGAGAACGTGCTCCTCGAATGCGCCCACCGCGTCGAGCCCCTCGTGGCCTAGGCCGTCACTGCAGCGTCGCGTGGCGCAGCGCTTCGAGGCGCTTGAGAGGATCGTCGCGCAGCGTCACGAGCCGCTCGAACGAGCGTTGGGCGACGTCGGGGTCGACGCGCCCGTCCAACGAGGCGGCCAAGAGGCGAAGCGTGCCGACTCGCACGCGCCCCGTCGGGTTGAGGACGAGGCGCCGGGCGCCTGGCACGTCGGCGGAGCGCCGCAGGTAGAAGACGTGGCTGAGGACGCCGTCGCGGCGGGCGTACTCGTCCAGCGAGGACAAGCGGGCGTGCGTCAACGCGACCGGGACGGCGTCCAGGAGGATCTTGGAGGCTTCACGCCACGCGTCCCCGGCGTCCTTGGGGGCCGCCTCGTCGGGGGCGACCTTGAACGTGTACGCCCATTCCAACCAATCCTGGACGGCCTCGAGGCCCTCGGGCGCCTGGCCGCGAAGGCGCATGTCCTCGAAGATCTGCCATCGTTCGCGTTGGCTGGGCGCGAAGTGCCCCGTGGCCAGGAGCTGGGCGTCGAGGGCCGCGAGGATGCCCTTGGCGGCCTGCAGGCGTCGCGCGTGGGCGTCGTGGGACTCGGTGACGAGGAGGAGGCCCGCGGCGCGGTTGACGAGGAGGCGGAGGCCTTCTTGGGGGCGGATGTCCTTGGCGTCCTGGATGCGGATGCGGCGCCGCACGTCGGCGCCCCAGAGGACGCGCGAGCGCTGGGCGGTCTCGTACCAGAAGATGGAGCGGGAGACGAAGGGCAGCCGCCACGCGCCGACGGGGGCGAGGTCGATGTGGAGCCCGAGCCGTCGTTCGAGGTCGGCCCTCACGCGTTCGTAGGGGACGCGCGGTCGTCCCATGCGGCGCACGGCGACGAGGTCGTAGTCGTTCTGGGGCGCGCCGCGGAAGGCGGCGCCTTCGCCTCGCGCGAAGCCGCCCGTGAGGAGGAGGCTGCGCAGGTGGGGGTCCGCCCGTCGGACGCTCGCCGTGATGACGTCCAAGTCGCCCTGGATGCGTCGGACGAGTCCGGGCGTGTCATGGATGGTGAAGGCCGTCTCAGGCATCGGCGAGGACCTGCGTCGGGACCGTCGCCAGGATCGGCACCGGGGCTTTGACCTCGACGGTGCGTGGCGCGAGGAGGCTGTGGCCTTCGTGGGAGGGCGGCGGGCTCAGGCCCAGGAGGTCGCAGAGGGTGGGGAAGGCGTCGACGAGGGGTCGCACGCCGGCGTCGCCGGGCTGGACGTTGCCGTTGCTCGAGGCCAGGAGCCCCATCCCGTGGTCCTCGTCCGGCCGGTCGGCGTATCCGTGCGCGGCCTGCATGCGCGTCGCGGCGAGGCCGGAATGGTTGGGGGCGATGAGCGTGCCCGGGTCCGCGGCAAGGATCCGGTCCCCGGTGGATCCGTCGCGGGGGATGCGCAATCGTGCCTGGTCGCCGGGCTCGAGGGCGCGCGTGCCGGGGACGAGGGGAAGCAGGGCTTCGACGGCGCGTCGGCCCCGCGGGGTCCGGTACCAGAATTGGGCGTACGTCCCGTGGACAAGGGCGACGTAGTCGCGTCCGGGGCGCGCATCGGCGCGCCGCAGGTGCCCGAGGACGTCCACGCGTCGGCGCACGGGCGTCATGCCGTGCGTCCCGAGGACGAGCAGGTCCCAGGATTCGTAGCCGGCGGCCAGGGCGGCGTGGATGTTCGCGAGCTTCTCGTCGAGGTCCCGGATGGGGCCACGGCGCAGGGCGTCGCTGCGCGGGCCCAGCGCGTGGCTCTTGCGGTCGATGGAGTGGAAGTGGGCGACGTAGAGGTCGAAGCGTTGGCGTTCGCGCAGTTCCTTGGCGAGCGTGTTGAACGTCCACTCGTCGTTGGGGCTGACGGGTGCGTCGAGGAACCGGAAGCGCAGGCCTTGTTCGCGGCACAGGTCGAAGAGGCTGGGGGCGCCGTACGCCCGGGGTCGGTAGGCGGGGGCGTCTTCGTCGGTGCGTCGGAGGAACGGACGGGACGAGGCGGGCAGGCGGTCCGGGTCAGGGCCATGGGCCGTGGGGCGCCGCGTGATCTTCGTCAGGGCGCGGCGGGCGGGCGCGAGCAGGCCGGTGGGACGAGGCCACGCGGGCCGCGCCACGGTCCGGGGGTCGAAGACGTACGCTCCGAGCGAGCCCGACGTGTCCGGGTAGCGTCCCGTGTACAGCGCGTTGCGCGCGTCGTGTCCGAGCGGGGCGTCGACGCGGCTCGTGCGGGCCTCGCGTGAGAGCCCGTGGAGGAAGGGCATCCAGTCGGGGTCGACGTAGTCGTGGCGGCCGGCGTCGATGGCGACGAGGACGGTTGCGTGTCTCATGAGTGACAATCTCCTAGGGGGTTTCTACTCGGGCTGGGGCGTGGGGATGATCGTGGGGGAGGGTCGGGGCGTAGCGCCTCGTGCCAGGACGTGGAGCCTCCACGCGGCGTAGCCGCCGAAGGGCGCGTTGGCGATGAGCCAGGCGAGTGCGACGCCGACGAGGCCGAAACGGGCCTCGAAGAGGGGCGCGAGGATGGCGAGGGCGAGGACCATCGCAAGGGGGAAGGCGACGAGGGCGACCGGCCGTTCGCGTGCACGCAGCCACGCGAGGTAGAAGTAGGAGGGGGCGACGACGATGGTGCTGAGGCAGAGCACCGCCAGGACGGGTCCGCCCTGGGCTGCGTACGCGGGAGGGAAGAGACGCAGGGCGTACGGCGCGAGGGCGGCGCCCAAGAGGGCGGCCGGCAGGACGAGCCATAGGTGGTGGTGGATGCCGCGCCGGATGGCCGAGGTCTGTCCCTGGTCGCCGTTGCGGACCATCTCGGCCAGGGCGCTGCGGCTCATGGCGGCCGAGGCGAAGAAGAGGAGGCTCGCGGCGGACCAGGCGATGCCGAAGTAGGCGGCGGCCTCGGGGCCGTCGAGTGCGATGACCATGGGTGCCAGGAGGAGGCCCGGGAGGAATTCGGCGGCGCTTCCGGAGATGTTGCGTACGGCGCTCGTGAGGAACTCGCGGCGGGGCACGTCGCGCCCTTCGCGCGCGGGGATGCGCGCGGCGAGGACCGCCGCGGCCACCGCGGAGAGGCCGAGGGCAAGCGCCCACGTGAGGGCCGCGACGTGGGGCAGCGCGAGGAAGAGGACGGGGAAGGGCAGGAGGAGGCGGGCGCCGGAGAAGACGAGGTTGCGCAGGAAGCTGCGCCGTGCGTCGCCTTCCGCGAGGAAGTACGCGTCCTGCAGCCACGTGATGACGAGGAGGGCCCCGATGGCGCCCACAAGGATCCAGCCCGGCGTGGCCATGCGTGTGACGACGCGCGTGAGGAAAGAAAAACCGGCGAGGGCGATGGTGAGGAGGAGGGCGAGGGAGCACCCCAGGAGCGTGCTCAGGCGAAGGAGGCGCATGGCTTGCGCGTGGCTGGCGCCGGGGACGGTGCGCAGCAGGGCCAGGTCAAACCCGGCCTTGCCGACGAGGCCGACGACGGTTCCCAAGGCCACGATGGCGTAGCCGAAACCGATCTGGTCCGGCGGTAGCGCCGCAAGCCGGGCCAGGAGGAACCAAAAGAGGAGCCCGGCTGCGGCGCCCGTTATCGTGTTGAGCATGAGGTAGTACGCATTGCGGTGTTGGCGCTCCGCCCAGTGTTCGGTAATGAACCGACGCCACCGCTCCAGGTTACCTCCTCGTGCCGCCGCCATCCGAAGACCCACCGTCTCTCACGCGTCCGCCAATCCACCGATGCCTCGACGCGGGTCGGCGCGAATCAGTGATGGAAAGCCATTCCGGCGGGAACGATTAATTGGGTTCCCGTACAACCTTCGAACACGCTCAGAGCCGCGCAACGCCCGGTCTCTGCAGCCCTTTCCGACCCTTGGGCTTCCCGTGGCCGCGTCGGGGTTTCGTCCTTGAAACGGCGGTCGGGGATCGCGGTTGCGCGCCCGTCGGCCAGCGGCTTCGCCTCTTGTTCCAAACGCGATATCCCATAGGCCGGTCGTGGACGAAGACGCCCATTGAAAAACCGGAAGCGGGGACGGCGGGGGATGGGGGTCCCCCGCCTCTCATTCCACTTCAACCTTCTCCGACGCCATCTTCCGTCGACGACGTGACGATCTGGATGGGCGTCTCCTCGACCGAGCCATACGCGGCCGAGGCCGTCACGATGCGCGCCTCGACGAGGCCGTCCAGGGCGCTCTGCATGGCGCCGACGACGTCCGTCCACGCTTGGGCCGCCGCGTCGATGCGGGCGCGCGTCTCCGACGTATATTGGGCGTCGCCGTCGACGCCGGCGTCGATGAGGGCGCGGACCTGGGCGTCCACGTCCTTTGCCGCAGTTAGGGATTCGTCGAGGGCGTAGCGGGTCTCGATCTGCGCGTCGAGGGCGCCATCGAGGGAGGCGGAAAGGTCGCCGTCGTTGCCGCCGACGAGGCACGCCTGCAGCCGATGGACGGCGCGGGCCTCGGCCTGCAGTTGGGTCGCGAGGCGCTTCTGGGCGCGGTCGGCGACGTCCAGGGACGCTTGCATCGTCGATTGCAGGCGCACTTGGGCGTCCGTGGTGGCGGCGCCACTGGCCTGGGCGGTCGCGTCCGCCGCTTGGTGGGCGCGCGTGAGGCCTGCGAGCGCGGCCTCGACGCGGCGCGCGGCGTCCAAGTGGGTCTTGAGCGTCGCGCGGGCGTTCGTCTGCATCGTGGCGGAGGCGTCGAGGGCGCCCGCGGCATGCCCCGCTGTCGCCGAATCCGCGGCGGCGAGGCCCGCCGCGTTCGTCGCGGCGCCGTTGGAAGAGAACCCGCCGAGACTGCTGAGGACGAGGGTCCCGGCGAGGGCGGTCATGAGTTTCGTGCGTGCCAAGAGGGTGGCGGGGTGCATGAGGTCACCAAGCGGCCACCTCGCGACCGGCGAGCATAAGGAGGTTGGATGCTGCTGGAAAAAACGGATCGACGATTCAACCGCGCATCCAGATTCGTCTTCAACGGGGTCCGGTTGACGCGGCTTCATGCGTTGGTGGACGCCGGTCCTCGCCCTCGTCCTGTTGACGGCGACGGCGCAGGCGGTCGACGCGTTTTCCCTGCAGGACCCCGTCGAAGCGGCGTCGTTCGTCGCGGCGCCCGCGACCGTGGGAGGTTCCGGCGGAGGCGCCGTCGTCGAATCGCGCTCGGCCGCGGGTCCCGTGCAGGTCGAGACCCGCGCGCGGTTGGCCCTGTTCGTGTCGCCCGTCGGGTCCGCGCGTGGCCCCGTCGATGGTTCGCCGCCTGTGGCGATCCCGGGCGCCGTGGCGGCCCTCTTCGAGTCCCTGCTCGTGGGGTTGGCTCTGGCCTACTTCGCCCGCGCCAAAGCGTGGATCCTCAGCGCCGGACCCCTCGCCCTCTTCACGCGCATCGAGAAGGGGCGGGTGCTCGACAATGCGACGCGGCAGCGCATCCATGACGCCGTCGAACGCGAGCCGGGGTTGACGGTCACGCAGATCGTGGACGTGTGCGGCGTGGGTTGGGGGACGGCCGTCTTCCACCTGCGCCGCCTGGAATCCCACGGGCTGCTCTCGAGCGAGGCCCACCGGCGGCGACGCCGCTACTTCCCCGCCGGCCGCGGGATCGCCAACGCGACGAAGTCCGCCTATTGCGAACTGCTGGACCCCACGTCCCAGCGCATCGCGGCGCAGGTGCTCGAACGGCCCGGGTCCGCCCAGAAGGACGTGTGCGCGGCCCTCGGCCTCAAGGCGTCCCACGCGTGCAAGCACCTCTCGGCATTGGCCCGCGCCTCGCTCGTCGAACCGCAGCGCCAGGCCAACCGCGTCCACTACTTCCCGACGCCCCACCTGGCGGACCTCCTCCGCCTCCTGGACGCGCCGGGCACGTGCACGGTCACGTAACGCCCTTCGGCCTCGAGATGTGGGCGGGTCTGGGAGCGCACATGGTCGGCGGAAGCAAACGGAGGTTCACGCCGAAGCAGGAGCGCGAGGCCGAACATCGAGGAAGGATACCGCGAGCGCGGCGTGTCCAGGAGGCCGCGCGTCGAGCGGCGTAGCCTCACGCGTAGAGGGGCGGCCCGGTCTCGACGAGTAGGCGGAACCGGGGCTCGCCGCGAAGGAACACGAAGTCGGGTTCGCGGCCGGCGCGGTCACGGAAGAGGGGCTCGGCGATGGCGGCCGCGAGCCACTCAAGGGCGGGTTCCGCCCGGCGCATGCGTGCGTGGGCGAGTGCGAGCAGGAAGGCGAGAGCCCGACGGTCGCACCCGTCGAGGCGGCGTGCGACGGGTTCCAGTTCCGCGACGACGCGCTCGGGGGCGCCCTCTTGGAGCCAGGTGGCGCCATAGAGGAACAAGGCGTTGACGTCCTCGGGGCGCTTCTCGAGGATGCGTCGGAGCCGGCGACGCGCCTGATCGGGGCGACCTTGGAGGAGGGCCGCCTCCGCGCCATCCAGCGCGTGCGTCCATCGTCGGCGCTTCCAGGCCATGCCCGACCAGGTGAGGACGCCGCCTGCCGTGACCAAGAAGAAGACCGGCAGGATCGGGGTCGGTATCCGCGCGCGTCTCGTGACGGCGTCGGGAGCGAACGCCACCGCTTGGCCGTCCAGCGTGGCTTCGGCGACGAGTCCGGTTGGCTCGACCGAGAGGCGTCGCGCGTCCGCGTTCGGCGCAACGGCGAGGGAGATGTCGCCTTCGAGGTCGAGTTTGTCGTCGGCGAACGTGAGCGGTCGGTCTCCGATCTGGGCCCGGCCTTGTGCGTCTTGCAGCAGGGCGCGGGATGCCCCGCCGAGGTTGAGGTTCGAGCCCGACACCCGTAGGGCGCCGACGGATTGCCGGACCTCGACGGTCGCGTTGGTCAATCGGATGGCCAGGAACTGGAGGTGGTCGTCCCGGAACGCCGCGGTCTGGTTGTCGGACCACTCGCCGCTTGGAAAATCATCCCGCGCGCCGGCGGGGTCGGTGATGGTGGCGTTGATGCCCCAGACGTACAGCCAAACGTCGCCCGAGACCGCCACGGAACTCCCGCCTTGGATCTGGGCCCAGGGTCGGCCTGCCGGGATGACGCGTTCGGCCGCGAGAGGATTCTCGGTGTCTTCCTGCGCCGAGACGCCGTTGATGCCGCTGCGCCAGGTTTCCTCGGTGGACGCGCGAATCTTCACGTTGCTCGATCCCACGGTGGCCGCGTCGAGGCCACCCGCGGAGGCGGGCGCGATCATCCAGTTCGCGTCGGTGTCCCATGCGGCGGCCTCCAATCGTGCAGTGGCGTACTCCCGAACCCGGGTCGCGTGCGACTTGGGGGCGTTCGCGGGGCCGAAGCCGGTCTGGTCCCACCTCGTGACCCTCACGGCGATGGTCTCCGCCTCCACGGAGAGCCGCGCGTCCGATCGGATGCCGGGAACGTGGGGCGCCCAGAGCACCATGGATGGGCCTCCAAGATGGACGGGCCCGTCTGCGGCGATGCTCTTGGCCGTCATCTGGCCGGAGAGGTGGGCTCCCGAGAGGGCGGCCGCCGCTCCCGGGAGCAGAAGAATGGTAGAGAACACGAGGGTCAGGCTCAGGAGGCGCGTTCGGTCTGCGGGGCGCAGTCCTCGGGGACGATGGTCGGTTGCCCGTTCGGGCCGATGATGATGCACGTGTCCACCACGTCGCCCGTCTCGTCGTCGACCGCCTGCACGGGCACCGTTGGTCCCGCGTCGGCCGGAAAGAGTCCGAGGTAGATTGACATCGCCAGCGCCAGCCAGATCATTCTTCGCGTTTGCATCGAGGTTTCCCTCGAGGCCTTGGAGCGCGGCAGGCCCGTGGTGGATTGCGGTCGGTACGGTCACCAGGGCGGCCTCGATGGGGGCGTGGGTGCGTTCGCAGCGGACGGGTCGTCCCCGTTCCAGCCGAGCATGTCGACGAGTTTGATCAACTTCGCCGTGGGCGTGTAGTGCCGGTGGGACCCGTGCGACCGGACGAGGAGGAGGCCTTCCTGTTCGAAGCCTTGCAGGTAGGCGCGGAAGACCTTGCGGCTCATGCCGATCTCGCGCAGGAGCTCCTTCTGGCGGATGCCGGGGCGTTCGAGGATCTTGTGGACGACCTCGTACGCGCGTTCGCGCCGCAGCAGCGTGAGGCCGGTGCGTTCTTCCTCCGTGGCCTGGCGCGGGAAGAAGTGGGTCGTGTACGGGCTCGAGTGGCGCCCGATGGCGCCCGCGCGTTCGAGGACGTACAGGTGGTAGCTCGCCGTGCCGCGCTTCATCCCGAGTTCGTCGCAGATGCGCTGCAGGTTCTTGCCAGGATCATGCCGCAACGCGTCGAGGATGCGTCCGCGATGGGCGTTCTTGTGCACGTTCTCGGGCATCGTCTTGGACCGGCGGACCATGCCGGCCAAGAGGTTCCAAAGGCTCTGGGCGACGAGACTCCAATCCATTGGACGCACCACACGGCCGAGGCCGGACGGTCGCGATGCCCCGTGGTGGGTCGCGACCGTCGAACCCAGGCGGGGGTAGTTAGCAAGGAATATGGACTTAGCGTTTTGCGTGGACAACCGCGGAGATGTTACCATGTTGACTAGAATTGTCCCATTCCGGGCGTGGAACCGGTCTCGCGCCCGTCGGGGCGGACACGGCCACGGCACGCCTAAGTACGGAGCGTCCATTTGCGGATTCCCGCCGGAGGTCTCCCATGGTCGCCAAGAAAAAGTCCCGCACCCGCAAGACGACCCGAAAAGCCCGCGTCCCGAGGCGACGGACGACCACGCCGCCCAACGGCGCCGCCCGCCGGCTCCAACCGGACGCATACCACACGCTCACGCCCTACTTGGCCGTCAGCCACGCCGGGCAGGCCCTCGACTGGTACAAGAAGGCCTTCGGGGCCAAGGAAGTGAGCCGCATGCCGGGCCCCGGCGGCCGCCTCATGCACGCCGAGCTACAGATCGGCGACAGCCGCCTCCTCCTGTCGGACGTCTTCCCCGGCTCCGACGTCCAGGACCCGACGCGCGTGGGCAACACGACGACCACGATCCACCTCTACACGAAGAACATCGACCAGGTCTGGCGCAAGGCCGTGGCCGCGGGGGCCGTCGTGACGATGCCGCTCGAGAACCAGTTCTGGGGCGACCGCTACGGCAAGCTGCGGGACCCCTTCGGCCACTCGTGGAGCCTCGCCTATCCGGCCAAGATGACGGAGAAGGAGAAGCGCCTCAAGCAGGAACAGGCGATGCGCATGCTCGAAGAGGGGCAGCACCCCGGCATGGAGACGAACGCGCGGGCCTAGTTCTTCAGCGCCGTGTACGTCGGCGACGGACCTTCCACATAGAAGACGCTCACGTAGAGGTCGAACGATTGTTGCAACGGGACGGAGACGCCGACCGTCGACTCGTCCTCGTCCGGGTTGGAGCCCGCGGAGACGAGCGAGCGGACGATGCCGCCCGCCGAGTAGAAGCGTGCGGCCTGGATCGAATTCACCTGGGCGCGCAGGACGGATTTGCCGGACAAGGAGGCCAGCACCTGGTCCTGGTCGCCGAAGCCCACGGTCTCCACGGTGAGGTTGAGTTGTTGGGCGAGCGGTGAACCGGCCTCCCAGACAAGTTCGAGGACGATGCCGGCCGTGTCGGGGCCGACGGTGAACTCGATCTTGGGCTTCGAGTTGGGGTCGTTGTTGCCACACTCCGTCTTGTACTCCTCCTCGACGACGATGACGCTCGCCTGGCAGGAGACGAGGCCCTTCTTGGGGATCATCTCCACGTGAGGGGTCTTGACGGGGATCGCTTCGAGGGTGAAGTTGAGGACGAGGCTCGAGTCCTCGGCCAACGTGACGCTCTTCGAGAGGGGCTTGTAGCCGTCAGCGTCGGCGACGACAAGGAGGGGCTCGCCGAGGGGGAGCGTCGAGAAGCCGTACCAGCCGTCTCCGTTCGTGATGGCCGTGGCGTTGGCGGCCTCGACGCGCAGGTGCGCTTTGGCGACGGGGAGTTGGGCGGCGTCGCTGACCCACCCCGCGAGCAGGTGCCCGTCACGGACCTCGACCGCGCTCGAGCCGGCCGTCTTCACGTGGCCGGGATGCGTGCATCCCGCGAGGAGGACGGCGAAGGCGACGAGCGCGAGGAGGCGGTTCGCCATCAGGTGTTCCGCCGGCGGCGCATGAGGGCGATCCCGAGGAGCGCGACGACGAGGAGTTCGACGCCGCTCGGACCGGGAAGGCCCTTGCCGCGGGAGGTGTCTTCCTTGGCTGCGCCGACTTCTTCGATGGCGGTGGCGCCCGCGGGTTCGTTGGCGCTCTGTTGGACCTTGCCGTCGCCGGAGATGATGACGGGCGGCGCGGCGAAGACCTCGCTCCAGCCGAGCATGTTGCGCAGCATCTGATTGCCGGAGTACGTCGTCGCGTAGTCGTCGAGGCCGTAGGGGTGGTAGAACTCCTCCGTCGGGTCGGGCAGGAGCGCTCCGATGAACTGGACCTGGCCGTTGTCGACCTTGAGGCGGCCCAGGCTCACGTCGGTGCCGCGGTAGCCCGTGCCGGCGACGTCGCCGCCGATGGCCTTGAACGCGTCCGCGTTGAGGCCCCAGATGGGCGAGTTGTCGCCCACGGCGAAGCCGAGGGGGACGGGCTCGTACGTCTGGCGGGCCTCGCCGCGCACGTCCTTGGCCAGGGCGTGGGCGCGGTCGAGGTTGATGGCGCCCGCGTAGCCGAGGGTGACCTTGGTGGCGCCCTTCGTGAGCCCCGAGAGGTCGAAGAAGTTGAGCGCGGAGTCGGTGAGGACGAGGTTGCCTCCGCCGCGGACCCAGTCGAGCACCATCTTGATCCGGGCCTCGTCGGGGGCGCCCGTGGCGAGCGTGTTGCTCTTGGCGTCCCCGGCGACGAACTGGTTGATGGCGCTGCCGGGGATGACGAGCGTGTCGTACTGCTTGAGGAGGTCCGGCGTGAGGCGGCTGGCCATCGCGAGGTGGACGACGCCCGGCTTGTCCCCGTCCTTGACGAAGGGCGCGAGGTCGTTCCAGAACTTGGCCGGCCGCGCCCGGACGGGGTTCGCCGTGGAGTACTGCCAGTGGTCGTCGCCTGCGTTCACGTCGGCCCAGCCGCCGGGGGTCGGGCGCGCGTTGCCGTTCTCGTCCTTGTCGTCGAGGTTCGTGGCGACGTACTGGGGGGCGAGGACGAGCGTCTTCTTGCCGTTCGTCTCGTAGCTGACCTGGACGTCGAGGGCGGCGGCGTCCATGAAGGACTTGACGATGTGGCGGACGCTGTGCACGTGGTAGTCGTTGAAGAGGGCGCCCGCCTCGTACTGGCTGTCGACGGTGATGTGGTTGTAGGCCATCTCGATGTCGTAGCCGGGCGCGTTGAGGCCGCTGGATTGGGCGAAGAAGTCGCCGGAGAAGCCGGAGTCCGTGTACCCGATGGCGTCCCAGACGGTGGACCAGTCGCTGAACTCGCCGGAGCCGACGGCCGTCGAGGGGGAGCCCGCGGGCTCGCTGGCCTGCTGGGCCGTGCCGAGGACGGTCTTCCACTCGGTGAAGTGGGGGTCGCCGTTGAGGCGCTCCTTGAGGGTCTCCGCGAGGCGCGTCGAGCGTTGCATCTCCTGGGGCGAGAAGCTGCCCGCGGGCATCATGATCGCGATGAAGTTCTGGTGGTTGAGCATGCCGTGGATGTCGATGGCGTAGTTCCAGCGGTGGCCTTGGACGAGCCACGCGAGGTAGCCCTTGGCCTCGGGTTCGTTCACGGCGATGCGGCCCGAGCCGGGGTTCTGCAACTGCCACCCGATCGTGGGCATCTGGCGGTTGAGGTCGGTGCCGTTGCCGTTCGTGCGGCAGAAGAGGGTCCCGCAGAGGTCGGCCGAGGCTGCCGCGTAGGGCATCTCGTCGTGCATCCACCCGTCCGCGTTGGGCCACAGGAGGTAGACGCGCATGAAGTCGAGGTAGTCGCCGTACGTCTGGACGTTGCCGCCGCCGGGTTTGGCGAGCGCCGAGGGCATGCCGGCGCCGTTCTGGACCGTCTCCTTCGCGATACCCTTGCCCGCAGCGAGGTCCTCAAGGACGCGGAAGCCGCCTTCGCGGCCGCCTTTCTCGTTGCCGTGGATGCTGAGCATGAAGAGGACTTCGAGGCGGTCCTCCATGGGGACGGGACTCTGCTTGTTCGTGATCTCAGCGATGTAGATGGGGAAGTGGTCGAGGGTGCCGCCGGGCGTCTTCGGCAGTCCGTACGACTCGGAGACCTTGTGCAGCGTGACGCGGTCGGGGTACTTCTGGGCGATGTACTTGATGCCGGCCTCGTACTCGGGGAAGCTCACGAAGTCACTGGCGTAGCCGGTGCTTCCGTCGGCGGCGTACTCGGGCCGCGCCATGGCTTCGGGGAAGACGCGGCCGGTGACGGCCTCGCACACGTCGGGTTGGATGACGGGTGGCACGCCCACGACCGGCGACACAGAGCCCGCGCAGTACGGGACCCCCGGATTCGCGGACGCGGGAGCCGAGAAGATCGCGAGGACGAAGACCAGCGCCAGGATGACGACCGTTGACCGCATGCTAACCCACCACGAACGTGGGCATACGACGCCTGCGCCCGCCTTTAATCCTTATTGCACTCCGCCCACCCACTGCTCAAAAATGGGCGTTGGGGGGAGAGGAGGGGTGGCGGCCTCGCGCCGCCACCCGCGACCGGCTCAGAAGAGGGGGTCGAGAGGGTCCGTCACGGGGTTGGAGCCCAAGATCCCCGTCGAGGGCGTGGGTCCAAGCGGCGTCGGGAAGCTCAAGGGGTCCGTGGGGCTGCTTCCCGCCTCGACCTCGGTGCCGTCGCCGAAGAGGTCTCCGTCCGTGTCGGCATCGAGCGGGTCGCTGCGGTACTGGAGGACCTCGGCGCTGTCGTCGAGGCCGTCGCCGTCCGTGTCCGCATCGGCGCAGTCCGTGCCAAGGGTAAGCTCTTGGTTGTCGTAGAGGCCATCGAGGTCCGTGTCGCTGCTCGTGGGGCTGCAACCGGCCGCGACGTCCGCGCCGTCCGAGAGACCGTCGCCGTCGGAGTCGGGGTTGAGGGGGTTCGACCCGTACGCGTGGACCTCTTGGCCGTCGGAGAGGGCGTCGCCGTCCGAGTCGGCGTTGAGCGGGTCGGTGGCGTACGTGTGGACCTCTTCGCCGTCGAGGAGTTCGTCGTTGTCCGTGTCCGCGACGCTGCAGAGCGTGCCTTCGGTGACCTCGTCGGGGTCGACGAGTCCGTCCGTGTCGGTGTCACCGGATAGGGGGCTGCAACCGGCCGCGACGTCCGGGCCGTCGGCGAGGGTGTCGTCGTCCGTGTCGGCGTCGAGGGGGTCGGAGCCGTGTACGTTCACTTCGGCCCCGTCTGAGAGTCCGTCGGAGTCCGTGTCGGGGTTGAGCGGGTTGGTGCCGTGGAGGTTGATCTCGGCGCCGTCCGAGAGGCCGTCGTTGTCCGAGTCCGCGTCGAGGGGATCCGTGCCGTACGTGTGGACCTCGGCGCCATCGGAGAGTCCGTCGTCGTCCGTGTCGGCGTCGTTGGGGTCCGTGTGGTAGGTGACGAGTTCCTCGAAGTCGTTGAGGCCGTCGTTGTCGGAGTCGTCGCCGTTGCAGTTCGTCCCGAAGGCCACCTCGGCGCTGTCGGTGAGGCCGTCGTTGTCGGAGTCGGGGTCGTTGGGGCTGCAGCCGGCGGCGACGTCGGCCGCATCGTTGAGGCCGTCGTTGTCCGTGTCGGCGTTGGTGGGGTCCGTCTGGTAGACGTGGACCTCGTCGCCGTCCGTGAGGCCGTCATCGTCCGTGTCGGGGTCCAGGGGGTCCGTGCCCAGGAGGAGCTCCTCGACGTCCGTGAGGCCGTCATTGTCTGAATCCAGGGGATCCGCGGCGGCCGTCGTCGCAAGACAACTGGCGGCCAGCGCGAGCGCAATAACGATTCCAACGTGCTTCATGGTTCCAACCTCGTCCGCGTGGGGGAAAGAGAGAGAGGCGGGGGCGTTGCCCCGCCGAGGAAGCCGCCCTAGAAGAGCGGCTTGATGGGGTCGAGCACGGGGTTCGACGGGACGAGCCCCGTCGAGGGCGTGGGGCCGACGGGGGTCGGCACGCTCAGCGCGTCCTTCGGGTTGCTCCCGCCGGCCACTTCCGTGCCGTCCGCGAAGAGGTCGCCGTCGGTGTCGGGGTCCGCCGCGTCCGTCTGGTACGTGTTGACTTCGGCGCCGTCGTTGAGGCCGTCCTCGTCGCTGTCGATGCTCAGGGGGTTCGTGTGCCAGACGAGGACCTCGTCGCCATCCGTGAGGCCGTCGTTGTCGGTGTCGGCGTCGAGGGGGTCCGTGCCGAAGGCGTTGACCTCCGCGCCGTCAGAGAGGCCGTCGTTGTCCGTGTCGGGGTTGAGCGGGTTCGTGCCGTACACGTTGACCTCGGCGCCGTCCTGGAGGCCGTCGTCGTCCGTGTCGTTGTCGAGCGGGTCGGTCCCGTACACGTTGACCTCGTCGCCGTCGGAGAGGCCGTCGCCGTCGCTGTCAGCGGCCGCGCACGCGGTCCCAAGCTGGACCTCCGTCGCGTCGCCGAGGCCGTCGCCGTCCGTGTCCGGGTTGAGCGGGCTGCACCCGGCCGCGAGGTCGGCGCCATCGAGCAGGCCGTCGTCGTCCGTGTCGGCGTCCGTGGGGCTCGTGCCGTAGACGTGGACCTCCTGGCCGTCCGTGAGGCCGTCGTCGTCGGAGTCCGCGTCGAGGGGGTTCGTGCCCCAGACGTGGACCTCCGCGCCGTCGGAGAGGCCGTCGCCGTCGGTGTCGGGGTTGAGCGGGTTCGTGCCGTAGATCACTTCTTCGACGTCGGTGAGGCCATCGTTGTCCGCGTCGAGGGGGTCGGCGGTGACGACGGCGGAACTCAGCACGAGTGCGATGCCTAGGGTCCAGATTGCCAGCGTTGTGCGCATGTGGGTTTGTCTCCGATGGGGATTTCAAAACAGGGGATCGTGATCGTCGGTGAGGGGGCTCCAGTCCGGGGACCTTCGCCTCGTGGTTGGGTGAAGGGGGAGAAGAGAAGGCGGGGCCGCGCGTCGGCCCCGCCAGGTGCGTGCTCGTAGTGACCAGCGTTGGTCCCTACAGCGGCCCTAGAAGAGCGGCTCGAGGCCGTCCGTGAGCTCGCAGGTGCCCAAGCCCAGCGCGGGCGTGGGGCCGACGGGCGTCGGGAGGCTCGAGCAGTCCGTGGGGCTGCTGCCGCCGAGGGCCTCGGTGTTGTCGCCGAAGAGGTCACCGTCGGTGTCGCGGTCGAAGGGGTCCGAGCCATAGACGAGGACTTCGGCGCCGTCGTTGAGGCCGTCGTCGTCCGTGTCCGCGTCGAGGGGGTCCGTGCCCAAGGCGACTTCAGCGCCGTCCGAGAGGCCGTCGCCGTCGCTGTCGCTGTTGGCGCAGCCGGTGCCGAGCGCGAGTTCCTCGGGGTCCGAGATGCCGTCGCCGTCCGTGTCGGCCGACGTGGGGCTGCAGCCCGCGGCGACATCCGCGCCGTCCGAGAGGCCGTCGCCGTCCGTGTCGGTGTTCAGGGGGTTCGAGCCGTACGTGTTGACTTCGGCGCCGTCATTGAGGCCGTCGCCGTCGGTGTCGGGGTTGAGGGGGTCGGTGCCGTAGACAAGGACCTCGTCCGTGTCCGTCAGTCCGTCGCCGTCCGTGTCCACCACGGCGCTCGAGGTCATCGCGAAGAGCGAGGCCACGAGCGCGAATCCTACGAAGGTCGCTAGTTTGTTCATTTCACCAATCTCCTGGTCTTCACCAGTTTGCGCTCCGATCGGGAGGCAGGCCTCGGACAGTTCATCCTTACAAAATCATGCGCCCCTACACTTCACACGATTCGATGATTCGGGTTCGCATCGCCGCTTTCGTTTTGCCATGAAGGACGAGGTGTTACGAGATGCGTGTTCGTCGCGGGCCCGGCCGCGGAACCCACGGGCTGTTCATGCGGAGCGAGCGATTTACTCCGTTATGCATCGAGGAGTTGTGGAGGAATGAGCGTCGCCCGGTCCGTGCACGTCGGGGCGAAGGTTTCGCGTCGTAGAAACTTAGTCGATTCGGTAACATCCATCTTAGAGTGTACGCATGACACAGCGTGGCACGCTGCGGCTAGGACGGCTCGTCCCAGCGCTGCAGGACGCGGGCGAGGACGGCCTTCTCCTGGCCTTGCGCCTTGGCGTGCACCCGGCGAAGGATGAGCTCGGGCGTCGAGCGGGCCCGGTGCTGGAGCTTGGGTTGGCGGTCGACGATGAGGTTGAACCGTTCGTCGAGGCCCACGGCGTCGATTCCATCGATGCGCACGGGCGTCCGCGTCCGGCGCAGGACCTCTTCGGGCAGGTGGGTCACGAGGACGCACATCGAGTCCGTGCGCGCGATCTCGTCCAGGAAGACGCCGAGGATGCGGCCAGCCGCCTCCAACTCGGTGATGGCTTCGACCTCGTCCAAGAGGAGCAGCTTGCGCCCCGGGCGCGTCACAGGCGGGAAGAGCTCGCGCAGGAAGGACTCGAGGGCCCCGGCATCGGCGCTCCGCGCCCCGGCGAGGATGAGCAGTTCGTCGAGGACGGGGATCTCGGCCCGGTGGGCGGGCACGGGGAGTCCCCAGTGGTGTAGGATGGCCAGTTGCGCGACGAGTTCGAGGAGGCTCGTCTTGCCGCCGCTGTTGGCGCCTGTCAGGACCGCCACGGGATGGTCGCCCCCGACCTCGTACGAAATCGGCTGGGGCGCGGCCTTGCGCGCCAGGCGCAGGTTGATGGCGCCGTCGAAGCGGAACCGGTGCGAGACGAGGGCGGGCGTCGCGTGGAAGGTTCGCGCGTAGAGGCCGAGGGCGAAGTCCGCGTCGAACTGGAACCAGGCCGCGAGTTCGTCGCGCAGCGCCTCGCGCGATTGCGCGACGACGCGCGCGGCGGCCTGGGCGGCTTCGAAGGCGCGTACGGCGGCGACGCCTTCCACCTCGGCGCGCAGGCGTTCGACCTCGCCCTCGTCGAGCCGCAGCGGCAGCCCGTCCGCGAACGGGTCGGCGCGCCGGCCCGTCAGCTCCTGGAACCTCG
>Ga0070694_100000373_pt1 | contig 24085 bp, 10 predicted proteins | sample KBSK1251metaG_FD_65470 | JGI IMG/M metagenome (GOLD analysis project Ga0070694, IMG submission 65470) | Corn, switchgrass and miscanthus rhizosphere microbial communities from Kellogg Biological Station, Michigan, USA - KBS K1-25-1 metaG | ecosystem: Host-associated > Plants > Roots >...
TTGGCCCGCGCTTCTTCGCGCCGGAAAGAGATGGCCATTCGCGGCGCGCTGGGTGCTGGCCGTGGGCGGATAATCAGACAACTACTTACCGAGAGCATGCTCCTTTCGGCCATCGGAGGCGTGGTCGGATTTCTTATCGCGATCTGGGGCACGCCGCTGCTGGTTTCTTTTATTCCGGAAAAAGTTCCGCGCATTCACGAAATCAGTGTCGATCTGCGCGTGCTGGGGTTTGCGTTTCTTATTTCGCTTCTCACCGGCATTGTGTTTGGCCTCGCACCGGCGCTGCAAGCATCACGAATTGATCTGAATGAGTCGCTCAAAGAAAGCGCGAGGGGAACGACCGGAGGTTTGCGCCAGAACCGTCTGCGGGCCTTTCTGATTGTGTCGGAAGTTTCGCTGGCCGTGATCCTGATGATCGGTGCGGCGTTGTTGACCAAGAGTTTCGTACGCTTGATCGACGTAAAGCCCGGCTTCGATCCGTCGCACACGCTGACCATGGAAGTCTCGTTGCCAACCCTGCCTCCGTCAAAATATGCAAACGACGAGGAGCAGGCGGCTTTCTTTCAGCAATTGCTTGATCGTCTCAATCACTCGCCGGATGTGACGGCCGCGGGAGCCGTGCTCAGTTTGCCGTTGACGGGCGCCCAGGAAAGCACCGACGTATTCATCGAAGGCCGACCCAAGCTCACGGCTGGTGAACGACCCAATGCGGATTACACGATCGTGACTCCCGATTTCTTTAAGGCGCTCCGGATTCCTTTGTTGAGAGGACGGCAGTTCAGCGACCTCGACCGCAAGGATGCCACGGCCGTGATCATTATCAATGACGCCTTGGCACAGCGGTATTGGCCGAATGAAGACCCGCTGGGAAAGCAGATCACGGTCGGCTTTGAAAAGTCACCGCGCGAGATCGTCGGCATCGTGGCCACTATCAAGCAGACAACGCTGAGCGCCGGTGGCAGGCACGCAATGTATTTGCCGCACCTTCAGCGTCCGACCGGAGGTATGTCGATCGTTGTCCGTACCAGCGGCGATCCGATGTCGCTGGTCGCCTCAGCGCGAACTCAAATCCACGCGGTGGACCAAAGCATTCCGGTAACGAACATCAGGACGATGGATGAAGTCTTTTCGGAGTCAGTTGCGCAGCAACGTTTCTCGATGTTGTTGGTCGGATTGTTTGGCTCGTTGGCGTTGGTGCTCGCAGCCATTGGCATCTATGGGGTGATGGCTTATTCGGTCACCCAACGCAAACACGAAATTGCGGTGCGGATGGCCCTGGGTGCGAAGAGCAGCCGGGTCTGGCGGATGGTCCTTAAGGATGGATTGGTGCTGGCGTCGCTGGGTGTTGGCATCGGCCTGGGCGGTGCGTTCGCGCTAACCCGTCTGATGAGCACCCTGCTGTTCGAGGTGAAGCCAACCGACGTGCAGACCTTCGCGACGGTTTCGGCTTTGTTGATTTTGGTAGCGATCGTGGCATGCGTGGTTCCGGCGCGGCGCGCGACTAAGGTCGATCCGCTCGAGGCGCTTCGGTGCGAGTGAGTGGCACAGACTTCAGTCTGTGATTGCTCTTGGCGGTGTGATGAAGAGAGAAAGAAACACAGACTGAAGTCTGTGCCACTGTTGGAGTTAACGACATGGACACCCTAATCAAAGACATCCGCTTCGGCATTCGCAGTTTGCTGCGACAGCCTGGTTTCGCGGCAGTCGCCGTCATCACCTTGGCCCTTGGGATCGGGATCAATGCGGCGCTCTTCTCAGTCGTGAATGGCGTGCTGCTGAATCCTCTGCCGTTTCCTGAGCCTGAGCAACTGGTGACCTTCGATCAGAGCAAGCCCAACTTTGAGACGGGCGCAATTCCTTATCCGAATTTTTTGGACTTGCAGAAAGAGAACCAGACATTCTCGGCGATGACGATCCTGCGATCGCAATCGTTTAGTCTGCTTGGCTCTGGCGAGCCGGAACGTGTCAGTGGTCGCTATGTATCAGCGGACTTTTGTGTCGTCTTTGGGATTAAGCCAATCCTCGGTCGCGCGTTCGCCCCACGTGAGGACGAGCCCGGCGTCGGGCCGGTCGTGCTCATCAGTAACGCGCTCTGGCAGCGGAAGTTCGGGGCCGCTCAGGACATTACCAGCAGGACCCTGATTCTGGATGACAAATCGTTCGCAGTCATCGGAGTTCTTCCGGCCGACTTCACACTCTTTCGCAATACCGACGTGTTCGTGCCGATCGGACAATGGAACAGACCGCTGAACAGTCGCAGCGCCGCCCTGGGTTTACATGGAATGGGAAGGCTGAAGCCGGGCGTCACCATTGAGCAGGGAAGAGCAGACCTGAATCGAATAATGCAGAACCTGGCCGTGACCTACCCCGAGACAAACAAGGGTAACGGGGCGACGGTCGGATCGCTCAAAGAACGAGTGGTTGGCGATATTCGCGGCACCCTCTGGTTATTACTGGGCGCGGTTGGTTTTGTGTTGCTGATTGCCTGCGTCAACGTGGGCAATCTAATGCTGGCGCGGGCGACCAGTCGCCGGCGTGAATTCGCCATCCGCGCGGCACTCGGCGCCGGTTGGTGGCGGCTGGTGCGTCAATCTCTGACCGAGAGCATGTTGCTGGCCCTGGCTGGCGGCGGGTTGGGGTTGGTCCTTGCCAATTGGGGCACGCAGGCGGCGCTTGGTGTTCTGCCGACGACCTTGCCGCGCGCGAGTGAAGTGCATCTCGATTACCGGGTCCTGATCTTCACGATCGGGGTGACGCTGTTGAGCGGGATTCTGGCCGGGATTGCTCCGGCGCTGAAGAATTCCAGGTGGCGTTTGTCTGAGACGTTGAAGGAGAGCGGACGCGGCAGCACTTCACGATGGCGAGCCCAGACGGTTCTGGTCGCTGTCGAAGTGGCCCTGGCGGTGGTCCTGTTAATTGGCGGAGGGCTAATGGTCCGTAGCCTGCGCGCGCTTTGGAATGTCGATCCGGGATTTCGCGCCGACAATGTTCTGACCTTTGGACTCAACTTGTCCCCGTCTTTGCGGACTGCCAATCCTGAAACAATTCGCAACACGCTCCGCCAATTGAGCGCAGACATTAATGCTACACCGGGAATCCGCGCCGCATCGTTTTCTGCCGGCGCTTCGCCCCTGCAGGGTGAAGACGACCTTTTCTTCTGGATTGATGGCACACCAAAGCCCGCCAGTCAGAGTGAAATGCACATGGCTTTGATTTATCAAGTAGAGCCCACCTATTTGACCGCGATGGGAATTCCGTTAAAGCAGGGACGGTTTTTTGAAAACCGCGATGACGAAAAGTCGCAACAGGTCGTGGTGATCGATGACATTTTTGCGAACAAGTTTTTTCCCGGGGAAAACCCGATTGGAAAACGAATCCGTCAGGGTGATGACGATCCCCAAACAATCGTGGGCGTCGTAGGTCATGTCAAACAGTGGGGGTTGGATTCCGACGAGAGCCAGACACTGCGAGCACAACTCTATGAACCTCTCCGGCAGTTTCCGGATACTTCGATGAGCGGACTGGCCGGCGGAGTTGGTGTCGTGGTCCTGGGTGACGGGTTGTCCTCAAACCAGTTCGATGCTATTCGGCGGACTATTCAATCGCAGAACATCGAGAACGTAGTTTTCCGGCCGCAGACAATGAATGAAGCGATTGCGCAATCATTGGCGGAACGCCGGTTCGCAGCGATTCTGCTGGACTCGTTCGCAGTCCTGGCGTTGCTGCTCGCCAGCATAGGACTTTACGGGGTCATCTCGTACCTGGTGGGTCAGCGAACGCAGGAACTCGGAATTCGCATCGCCCTCGGCGCGCAACGCAAAGACGTTTTGAGTCTGGTGCTCGCGGACGGAATCAAGATGACGCTAGCCGGCGTGGGCGTGGGCCTGCTCGCTTCATTAGGGCTGACTCGCCTGCTGACGAAGATGGTTTACGGAGTGAGCACCACCGATCCGGTAACGTTCGCGGTGATTGCCGCCTTGTTAATTTTTGTGGCTCTGCTGGCGTGTTTGATACCCGCGCGGAGGGCGACGAAAGTCGATCCGCTGACGGCACTCAGGTACGAATAGGACAAATTAGGACGCATGGACCGATTCGTCCCATGCGTCCATTCAGACATAGCGACATGGACACATTAATTAAGGACATTCGCTTTGGAGTCAGAAGCCTTTTAGCGCGCCCCGGCTTTACGTCCCTCGCCGTGCTCACGCTGGCAATCGGCATCGGAGCTTGTACCGCGATCTTCAGTGTTGTCGATGGTGTCTTGTTGCGACCTTTGCCATACCCGGACGCCGAACGGATCGTGCAACTTCGGGAGGTCAATTCGCGCGGCACACAAATACAGTTTGCCGAACCCAATTTTCGAGATGTGCGCGCCCGCAGCCGCACACTCGAGGCTGTTGCTCAATACAGCGGTGAGGTCACCACCGTGACCGGAGGCAGTGAACCAGTTCGGGCTCTGACCTTCGCCGTGTCCGGCGACTTCTTTCAGGTGCTCGGAAGTCAGCCGATCATGGGCCGCACTTTTCTGCCTGAAGAAAGCAAACCCGGCGGGGCGCCGGTGGCCGTGGTCAGTTATGGCTTCTGGCAAAAGCTCCTGGGCGGAAGATCGAATCTGTCGGGAACAACAATTCGGATCATGGACCAGAACCTCACAGTTGTCGGAGTAATGCGGGCTGGTTTTACTTTTCCTCAGGACGCCGAGATCTGGGTCCCAAGAGAATTGTTCCCACCAGAGACCTCGCGATCGGGCCACAACTGGAGGGTGATTGCGCGCGTGCGACCCGGTGTCCAGACCCCAGCCGCGCGCGCCGAAGTCAGCGCCATCGGGAAACAGCTCAAACAGGAATTCGGCAAGGACATGGACACCGTCGATTTCACTGCGGTCCCGCAGCAAGAGTACCTGGTCGGAAATGTTCGCCGCCCCCTGATCATGATTTTCGTGGCGGTCGGATTCCTGCTGGCAGTGGCTTGTGCCAACGTCGCAAATCTGGTGTTGGCCCAGGTGACGGCGCGGCAGCGCGAGTTTGCGGTGCGCTCAGCTTTGGGTGCCACGCGCGTGAGACTGGCGCGCCAGTTCATCACCGAGAACCTGCTGCTGGCTCTGGCCGCCGGGGTAATCGGCGTGCTCCTGGCGTTTTGGGGAGTGGATTTGTTGCTCAGCTTGAATCAGCAAAGCCTGCCGCGCGTGAACGAAATTGGAGTAAGTGCGAGAGTTGTCGGCTTCACCCTGGGCCTCTCGTTTTTGGTTGCGGCGCTACTCGGAGTGGCGCCGCTGCTGCGCTTTTCGACCAGAGATTTGGAAACCAGTCTGCGTGAGGCCGGCAGCGGCGCCCGCGGATACGCGGGCCGGCAGATGCGAAATGTTTTGGTAGTCACGCAGATGGCCTTGACCCTGATTCTGCTGGTTGCCGCCGGGTTGGTGGGAAAGAGCTTCTATCATCTGTTGCGAATTGATCCCGGTTTCCGCACCGAGGGGGCCGTGGCGATGGAGTTATCGCTGCCCAACACGGGCCTGGACGAGCAGCGCTACAAACAGTTCATGCAGTCCTACCAGCGCTTGATGGAGAAGGGCATCGCGCCTGACGTCACCGTTTCTCTCAGCGCCGACGAAGAACGACAGAGACTTTTTCAAAAACAACTGCTGGAGCGTTTGAGCGCAACTCCCGGTGTCGTCGCCGCCGGCAGCATAAACAGACTGCCACTGACCGGCGGGGCAGGCTCCGGAACCTTTCTAATCAACAACAACCCGGGACGGCAGGGACAGGCGGATTATCGTCTGACCAGCGCGGGGTATTTTGCTGCGATGCGGATCGCTCTGTTGCGAGGTCGAACTTTTGATCGAAGCGACGAGCCGAACGCGCCCCCTGCGGCAGTCATCAGTCAGTCGATCGCTCAAAAATATTGGCCAAACGAAGATCCGATTGGTCAAACAATTCAATTCGGAAACATGGATGGGGACCTGCGCCTGTTGCACATCGTCGGCGTGGTGGCTGACGTGCACGACGACGGAGTCGATAAGCCGGTGACGCCGACAATCTATGGAAACGCATTCCAGCGGTTGCCCATGTCGAGCTTGACCGTGGTGGTTCGTGGTCACGGTGAACCTGCGGCGCTTATCCCGGCAATGCGTGAAGCGGTTCGATCGCTGGACCCACAACTGCCGCTCAAGTTTCGCACCCTGGACCAGGTCTTTTCCTCCTCTTTGGATCAGCGACGCTTCAGCCTGGTGATTTTCGCTGTCTTTGGGATTGCGGCCCTCTTGCTGGCGGCCATGGGGATTTACGGCGTCACCAGCTATGCGGTGGCGCAACGGACACAGGAGATCGGAGTGCGCATGGCGCTGGGCGCGCAACCCCGAGATGTGCTGAAGCTGGTGCTGAGAAATGGGATGGTGTTGGCTTTCATTGGTGCGGCGATTGGAGTGGCCGGCGCCTACGCAGTTACCCGCGTGATGAGGAGTTTATTGTTCGAGGTTGTGCCAACCGATCTGGCAACTTTCACAACGGTTTCAGTTGGTTTGATCGCGGTGGCCCTGCTGGCTTGTTTGATACCGGCGCGCCGCGCAACGAAAGTCGATCCGTTGGTTGCGCTTAGGTACGAGTAGGACGAATAGGACCAAGGGGACCCATCTGTCCCATAGTTCTAAGGAGACAAGACTCATGGCTGGCCTTTATCAGGACGTCCGTTATGCCATGCGCATGCTGCGTAAGAACCCGGGCTTCAGCGCGTTGGTAGTGCTGACGCTGGCGCTCGGCATTGGCGCTAATGCGGCGCTTTTTTCCGTAGTCAACGGCGTGCTGCTCAATCCGTTGCCTTACCCGGAGCCTGAGCAGCTTGCCGCGCTCAACCAGCGCTCGAATTCCGGCACGAACGCGATCTCTTACCCAAATTTTCTGGACTGGCAAAAAGAGAATCACACCTTCTCCGCGATGGCCGTTTCGCGCGGGTCCAGTTTCGCGCTGGTCGGTACGAGCGCTGCCGAGCGGGTCAGGGGGCGGCGCTGCACAGCGAATTTCTTCGCTGTCCTCGGCGTGAAACCCGCGTTGGGCAGCGATTTCGCAGCGGGCGAAGATGCCCCTGGTGCCGCTCCGGTGGTGATGATCAGCGCCGAGCTTTGGCAGCGTAGCTTCGGCGGGGTGCCGGATGTCGCGGGCAAAAGCCTGACCGTGGATGACCGGAGCTACACGATTGTGGGCGTACTCCCGGCGAGCTTTACGCTCTATCGCGGCACCGATGTCTATATTCCGATGGGCCAGTGGAAAAATAGCGGGTTGCAGAATCGCGGCGCGGGTCTGGGTTTGCAGGGCATTGGCCGGCTCAAACCGGGCGTTACGCTCGCGCAGGCGCAGGCCGATCTGGACGGCGTAATGCGCCGTTTGGCGGAAGCCTATCCCGAGGCCAACCGTGGCATGGGCGCGGCGGTCGTCCCGCTCAAGGACAGGTTGGTCGGCGATGTCGGGCCGAATCTGTGGCTGCTGCTGGGTGCCGTCAGCTTCGTGTTGCTGATCGCGTGCGTGAATGTCAGCAATCTGCTGCTGGCGCGCGCAACCGGCAGAACGCGCGAATTCGCCATTCGCGCCGCGCTGGGTGCAGGGCAGTGGCGTTTGCTCCGTCAATCGCTCACCGAGAGCATCCTGCTGGCTTTGGCCGGTGGTGGGTTGGGCTTGCTGCTCGCTGCCTGGGGCACGCGCGCCGCACTCAACGTGCTGCCTACAGCGCTGCCGCGTGCCGACGAGATCGGGCTTGATGCGCGGGTTTTGCTCTTCACAGCATCCATTTCTTTGCTCACGGGTTTAATCGCCGGGTTGGCTCCGGCGCTCAAAACCTCGCAGTGGCGTTTATTTGAAACGCTCAAGAAAAGCGGACGCAGTGCTGGCGGCGGGTGGCGTCGTGCGCATGGCGTCCTGATCGCGGTCGAGGTGGCGCTGGCGCTGGTCTTGCTCATTGGTGCGGGCTTAATGATCCGCAGTCTGAGCGCGCTCTGGAATGTTGATCCGGGCTTTCGGGCCGACAACGTGTTGACATTCGGACTCAGCCTTCCACCCTCGATGCGGGCTGCCAGCGACGAAGCGAAACGCGCTTCCATGCGCGACCTGAGCGACCGCCTTAACTCGATGCCGGGCGTCAAGGCGGCTTCACTCAAGGTGGGCGGCACTCCCATGCAGAGTGATGACGACCGGTTCTTCTGGCTTGAGGGCCAGCCCAAACCCGCGAACAAAAACGAAATGCAGCGGGCGCTGGTGTATTGGGTCGAACCTGGCTATCTAGCGGCTATGGGCATCCCGCTCAGACAAGGCCGCTTTTTCACCGCCCAGGACGAGGCGGGAACTCGGCCCGTCGTGGTGATTGACGAGATCTTTGCCCGCAAATATTTCCCAAACACAGACCCCATCGGTAAGAGCATCAACGTGGGGGACAAGCGAGGCCCATTAGAGATTGTTGGCGTTATCGGACACGTCAAGCAGTGGGGGCTTGATGCGGATGACCAGCAGTCGCTCCAGGCGCAACTTTACGAACCGTTCCGGCAGGTGGTGGGCTGGACTTCTGAGGTCGGCGCAGTGGCGCGGGTTGAAGGCACTCCGGGCAAAGCGGCGGCATATTTTGATGGCCTTCGCCGTGTTGTCCAAAGCCAGCACAGCCACAACGTCATTTACGAACCGCAGACCATGAATGAAGTAATTGCCGATTCGCTCAGCCGCCGGCGCTTCGCAATGATTTTGCTCAACGCCTTTGCCGCGGTGGCACTGGTGCTCTCAAGCATCGGTATGTACGGCGTCATTTCCTATCTCGTTGGTCAGAGGACCCAGGAACTCGGTATCCGGCTCGCGCTGGGTGCGCAACGCAAGGACGTACTACTGGTCGTGCTGAGTCAGGGCATGAAGATGACGCTGGGCGGCGTGGCGCTCGGGTTACTTGCTTCCTTAGGACTCACGCGCCTGCTCACGAAGATGGTTTACGGAGTGAGCACGACCGATCCGGCAACGTTCGCGGTGATTGCCGCCTTGTTAATTTTCGTGGCGCTGCTGGCGTGTTTGATACCGGCGCGGCGAGCGACGAAAGTCGATCCGCTGACTGCTTTGCGGTGCGAATGAGTGCACAGACTTTAGTCTGTGATTTCGCTCTTGTGCGTCGCTGGTGTCGGAAGGGAACACAGACTGAAGTCTGTGCCACTGAAGGAGGAGCATGAAGGGATTTTTCAAAGACATTCGCTATGGCATCAAGAGCCTGTTGAAACAGCCGAGCTTCCTTGCCGTCGGCGTGCTTTCAATCGCCCTGGGAATCGGTGTCAACACGACGATCTTCAGTTTTATTAACACCGCTCTCTTTCGGCCGTTGCCTTTTCCTGAGCCGGAGCGTCTCGTTCGTCTTTGGGACGGCAACTCTTCTTCCTACCCGGACTACACCGCGTATCGCGATGAAAGCAAAGTCTTCTCCGGCCTTGCCGCTTATGCGCAACGCCCTTTGAACTTGAACATTAATGGTGAATCCCAGCGTATCTGGGGCGAGATCGTGACCGGCAACTACTTCGACGTGCTCCAGGTAAAGCCGGAGCTCGGGCGTGGTTTTCTCGCGGAAGAAGATCGAACCGCGGGCACGCATCCGGTCGTGGTTATCAGTAACGCGCTCTGGCGTCATCAATTCAGTTCGGACCGGTCGATCATCGGCAAGGTCATTAACCTTAACAACCGCTCTTACACGGTGATCGGCGTCACGCCGGAGAGTTTTGCCGGCGCGACGGTCATCTCGCGGCCCGATCTGTGGGTGCCGATGATGTCGGAGCCGCAGATTAATCCCGGTTCGCGATCGCTGACTTCTCCGGACGAAGGTTGGCTAATGATGCTGGGGCGTTTGCGACCGGACGCGAACCTCGCCGGAGCACAGGCCGTTGTTGAGACAATTGCCAGCCGTCTTCACCAGGAACGGCGCGCACGTAATTCAGGACCGGAAGAGCGCGGTGGCCGCGTCGTGGCGGTGGTGGCGGCGCGCGGTTTGATGGTTCCACCGCAAGGCCAGGCCCCTGTGTTTCTCGTCGTCGCGATACTGATGACGGTGGTTAGTCTGGTGCTCATGGTTGCTTGCGCCAATGTCGGTAACATGCTGCTCGCGCGAGCGGTGAATCGGCGCAAAGAGGTTGCGGTGCGACTCGCGCTCGGCGCCGGACGTTGGCGCATCGTGCGGCAGATGCTGACGGAAAGCGTGCTGCTCTCAATTCTCGGAGGCGCGGCGGGATTGTTGTTGGCTTCGTGGAGCACCAGCCTGCTCGCGAAGCTTCTACCGCAGTCATTCACCGGAAATTCGATTCCGCCGGACGTGAGCCCGGACGCGCGGGTCTTCGTCTACGCGTTTCTGTTGTCGGTCCTGACCGGCCTGATCTTTGGCCTGGTGCCGGCGCTGCAAGCTTCAAAGCCGAACGTCATTGCGGCCCTGAAAGATGAACAGCTGTGGTTTGGCGCCGGGCGTCGCAGGTTCAGCCCTCGAAATTTACTCGTGGTCACGCAAATTGCCGTTTCTTTACTCTTGCTCATTACCTCCGGGCTCTTCATCAGAAACTTGCGAAATACCCAGCACGCGCAACCGGGCTTTGAACTGGATAACGCCCTGATGATGTCGTTCGATCTCGATCTGGCGAACTACAACGCTGCGCGCGGCAAGATTTTTGAAGATCAATTATTGGCGCGAGTCCGCGCTCTGCCACAGGTGAGCTCGGCCTCACTGGCAGAGTCCGTGCCGCTAAGCGGCGGCGGAAGCAAATCGCCACTCTTCGTTGAAGGCGAATCGGCGCCAGATCAGTTGGATGAGGCCTCTCTGCTGTCGCACAACACCGTGGCCCCTGATTACTTCCGAGCGATCGGAATTCCGTTCTTACGCGGCCGCGATTTCAATGACCGCGACACCTCTTCAAGCCCCGGCGTAATCATTGTCAATGAAACTCTGGCGCGGCGTCTGGCCCCGGACGGCAATGCCCTCGGTAAACGGCTGCGCATGGATTCTCAGGGCGACTACCTTGAAGTTATCGGTGTTGTGCGCGATGCGAAATACGATCAATTGGCAGAGAAGCCCGTCTTCTTTGGTTATCGTCCGCTCAGCCAGCGCTACCGTGGCGCGATGACTCTGCACGTCCGCGCCAACACCGATCCGCTCGCAGCAGTTAGTCAGGTGCGGGCCGAGGTCCGTGCTCTTGACGCGAACCTGCCGCTGACAAACGTGGAAACAATGCAGGAGCACATGCGCCTGCTGCTGGCGCCGGCCAGGTTATTGGCGCTGCTCTCAAGCGCTCTGGGAGTGTTGGCTCTGCTGTTGGCGGCCATCGGGTTGTACGGAGTGATGGCTTATGTCGTCGGCAGCCGCACGCGCGAGATCGGAATCCGGATGGCCTTAGGCGCACAGACGAGTGGTGTTCGCAGACTCGTAATTGGACAAGGTCTGAAGCTGGCGCTGATCGGCATAGCTCTCGGTCTGCTGGCGGCGTTTGGGCTGACCCGAGTTTTGCAGAGTGTTCTTTATGGCGTGAGTGCAAATGATCCTTTGACGTTCATTGGCGTCGCAGTTCTGTGGCTGGCGGTGGCGTTGCTGGCCTGTTACGTCCCGGCGCGGCGGGCGACCAAAGTCGATCCGTTAGTGGCGCTGCGATACGAATGAGTGGCACAGACTTCAGTCTCTGATTTCGTTTCTCTGCGTTGCGATTTCGGAAAGAAACACAGACTGAAGTCTGTGCCACAGAAAAGAGGAAATTCTCAAAATGATCGGCAGCATATACCAGGATTTACGTTATGCCTTCCGCATGATGCGTAAGAACCCGGGATTCAGTCTGATAGTCGTCGCGACCCTGGCACTGGGCATTGGCGCTAATGCCGCAATGTTCTCGCTTACCGATCGTGTATTACTGCAAACACTGCCCGTTGCGAATCCGGATCAGCTGGCCGTGCTGGTAACTCGATCCCCGGCTGAGTCGGAGGGAGATGATTCCTTTTCGTACCCAATGTATCAGGACTTGCGCGACCGTAATGACGTTTTCTCAGGCGTGATTGCGGGCGGCAGCGTGGAAATGAATGTCAGTTACGGCGATCAAACCACGCGCGTTTCTGCCGCACTTGTAAGCGGAAACTATTTCGATGTCCTGGGCGTGCGCCCCTACGCCGGCAGATTGCTGACGCAGGATGACGATCGCAATCCCGGGGCGCATCCAGTCGCGGTGATCAGTTACCCCTTTTGGGAAAGTCGATTCGGTAAGGATCGATCGATCATTGGAAAAACCATCCTGGCGAATGAACACGCGGTGACAGTTCTCGGCGTGACGCCGCCGGGTTTCTACGGTCTGTATCTGTCGTATACGCCCGATGTCTGGGTGCCTATGATGATGACGCCCGTCTTTAATCCATTACCTCCGACGCGTCTCACCAAACGGGGGCATCAATGGCTAACGCTAATGGGGCGGCGCAAAGATGGCGTGTCAACGGAGCAGGCGCAAGCGTCTCTGTCAGTTCTGTATCAACAAATCCGCGCAGCCGAGGCACAGCAGTTAAGCGCCACGGTGACTCCACGCCAGAAGGATCGATTTTTGGCCCGACAGATTGTGCTTCAGCCCGGTGGCCAGGGCTTTCAGGGCCTGCAACGCGAGATGCGCACCTCGCTGTTGCTGTTATTTGGCGCCACCTGCGTGGTCCTGCTTATCCTCTGCGCCAACCTGGCCAACCTGATGATGGCCCGAGCCACCGTGCGCGCGCCTGAGACAGCGGTGCGTCTGGCGTTGGGCGCGGGCCGCCTGAGGCTTCTTCGTCAATGGCTGACCGAAGGCTTGCTGCTCTCTCTGTTTGGCGGTGTGGCCGGGGTGTTTGTGGCGCTGTGGATCAAAGCCGGACTGATGATGTTTGTGCCGGTGGAGACTCGCGGCAATGTCAACGCGCCGTTCGGATGGCGGTTCGTCGGCTTTGTCATGCTGATGTCGATTCTGGTCGGCTTGTTGTTTAGCCTGGCGCCGGCGGTGCAGGCGGCGCGAAGTGCCTCGGCGCCTTCGCTTCAATTAGAGACCAGAAGCTTTACCAGCGCGGGCCGTTTGCTGAGTCTGCGCAGCGGTCTGGTGCTTTTGCAGGTGGCGCTCTCACTGCCGCTCCTGATCGGCGCGGTGCTTTTGTTGCGGACGCTGCAGAACCTGCGCGCTGTGGATACCGGCTTTGGCCGGAGTAACGTGCTGTTTGCGAACGTCAATCCCTCCTTAAACGGATACCCGGCCGAGAAATCACGACTCTTCTTTGACGATTTGCTGGCGCGCACGCGCGCACTACCGGGCGTGACCGCCGCCAGCCTGGCGACCGATACGCCTTTGTCAGGAGGTTGGGATCGAAGCGGAATTGTGGTCGAAGGTTATACGCCGCGCGAAGACGAAAAGATGAGCATCGACGTGACGTATATCTCGCCTGATTATTTCAAGACCCTGGATGTTCCGCTCTCCAGCGGGCGCGATTTCAATCTTCAGGACACAGTCGGAAGTCCGCCGGTCGTTATCATCAACGAAAAGATGGCGCAGTACTTCTTCCCCGGACAGAACCCAATCGGCAAGCGAATCGGGCTGGAGAAGGTTCCGGATATGACCATCGTCGGCGTCGTGAAGGATGCCAGGTACGTCAATCTCCGCGAGCCGATGCGACGTCATTTCTATACGCCTGTCATGCAGCAGAAAAACCTTACGGGCCTGATGCTGCACGTCGGGACCAGCACCGACGCTGGTTCAATTGCCGGGGCGGTGCGCAATCAAGTGCGAGAGATGGACCCGCACCTGCCCTTGTACAACATCAAGACTCTGGCCAGAGAGATCGATCAGTCATTGATTCAGGAACGACTTGTCACCTGGCTCGCCACCTCGTTCGGCGTGCTGGCCACGTTACTGGTGGTCATCGGCTTGTACGGTGTTTTGAGTTTCTCTGTCGTGCGGCGCACGCGCGAGATTGGCATTCGGGTGGCGCTGGGCGCGCAACGGCGCGATGTCTTTCTCATGGTGATCAAACACGGAATGATTTTGGTGTTCGCGGGCGCATTCGCAGGCGTAGGAGTTTCTCTGGCGCTGTCGCGATTGATGAGCGGCTTGTTGTTCGGCATTTCGCCGACGAACGCAGTCACTTTTGTGGCAGCGGCGGCCGGATTGATTGTGGTGGCCCTGGCTGCGTGCTACATCCCGGCGAGGCGCGCAACCAAAGTCGATCCGTTAGTGGCTCTGAGATACGAATAGGACCAATAGGACGAATAGAAGCTGTACGTCCCATTCGTCACTTATCCCTGGGAAACAGACTATGGAGAGCTTAATCAAAGACATCAGATTTGGGATTCGAAGTCTACTGAAGCGTCCGGGTTTCACCGGCTTGGCCGGAGCACTGGGTCTGCGAAGTCTGCTCGCGGGCTTCCTGTTTGAAGGTAAGGCGACCGATCCGGCAACACTTGTTTCCGCAGCAATAGTTTTGATCCTGGTGGCGTTGCTCGCGTGCCTGATACCGGCCCGGCGCGCAACGAAAGTCGATCCGCTGGTGGCGCTTAGATACGAGTGAGGGCATTGCTGATTGCCAATTTTTGATTGCCGATTGGCCAGAGGCAAGTAGCTACAGAGTCAGTACCATCCGCGTAAGCGGATGGGTTAAGGAGATCGCGGTCGGAAGCTACAGAAGTCTCATTATTCCATTCGCTCACGCGAATGGTACTGACTCGGTCGATCACGCGAATGATAGTGGCAAATCGGAAATCGGGAATGGATTAAGGAGGGTACGAGAGATGGGTACATTCGGACAGGATGTTAAGTATGGAATGCGCATGCTGCTTAAGTCACCGGGCCTGAGCATTGTGGCCACTATTGCGCTCGCACTTGGAATCGGAGCGAATACGGCGATTTTTAGTGTGGTGAACGCCGTCTTATTGAAGCCGCTGCCGTTTCCCAACTCTGACGCCCTGATGCGTGTTTATGAACAGGACCAAACGCGCGGTGTTCTCCGCGGAGCCTACTCGTATCCAAACTTCTTTGATCTGCGCGAGCAGAATCATGTCTTTGAGCACGTCGCCGCTTATCACGATGGCGATTTTATTATGACCGGCCGTGGCGAGCCCGTGCGTATTTCGGGCGGCGTGGTCACTGCCGATCTCTTTTCGGTCTTGGGAACCGCGCCGGTGTTGGGCCGAACCTTCCTTCCCAATGAAGACAAGCCAACGGAAACCGGACGCGTGGTCGTGCTGAGCGAGCGACTGTTTGCCAGCCGATTCAATTCAGATGCGAATGTGCTTAATCAGCAGATTACTTTGGACGGCAAGCAGTACACGATCGTAGGAGTGATGCCGCACGCTTTTGAGTTTCCCATCCAGAACGAACCGTTGGACCTTTGGACCACGATCGCTGACGATGCGGCGGGCGATTCACCGGTTACCGCTCAGCGCGGGGCGCACTTTCTCCGGGTAATCGCTCGTCTTAAACCCGGCGTGACTGAGTCTCAAGCCCAGGCCGAGGTGGACACCATTGGGGCGCGGCTCGAGCAGCAATACCCCGACGAAAATACTCACAAAGGTATTCGGGTCGAATCCGCATTGAAAGCCCTGGTGGGAGACATTCGGCCGGCATTGCTCATTCTGCTGGGAGCAGTCGCGTGTGTGCTTCTAATCGCCTGCGCCAACGTCGCCAACCTGCTGCTCGCTCGCGCCATGACGCGCCACAAAGAAATGGCTGTGCGTTCAGCGCTGGGCGCCAGCCGAATGCGGGTTGTGCGTCAGTTGCTGACTGAGAGCGTCCTGCTTTCGCTCGCCGGCGGCGTGCTTGGTTTGGTTCTCGCCGTCTGGTGGTCCGACCTGCTGATCGCTCTGGGTAAGAAGGACATTCCCCGCGCTATCCAGATCGGACTCGATTGGCGCGTGCTGGGATTTACGCTCGCCGTATCGGTTTTGACGGGACTGGTTTTTGGTTTGGTTCCGGCGCTGCATTTGTCGAAAACGCAATTGACTGAATCGCTAAAGGAGGGCCGCGGCGCCGGCGCTGGCGCAAGGAAGAATCGGGTTCGCGGCGTGCTCGTGGTGGCTGAGCTCGCCATCGCGGTGGTCTTGCTGGTGGGCGCGGGATTGTTGATTCAAAGCCTCTGGCGGTTGCAACACGTCAATCCCGGCTTACAGCCGGAAAATATTCTGACCTTCAACCTTTCATTACCGGACGTACGTTATTCATCTGAAAAGCAGGTGCGGTTTTACCGCGATCTAATGGCGCGCATACGTTCTTTGCCGGGGGTGCAGTCGGCGAGTGCCGTGATGCCACTGCCTTTGAGCGGCGACCGTATGGGCATCTCTTTTCAAATCGAAGGCCGGCCGGTGGCTCCCAGGGACGAGCCCTCAGCCGACGTATTCGTCGCTGAAACGAATTATTTCCGCACCATGGGTATCCCGATTATCAAAGGCCGGGATTTTGAAGATCGTGACCAGCACACTTCGACGCCGGTCGTGATCATCACTGAAGCATTTGCGCGGCAGTATTTTCCCGGTGAGGATCCGGTGGGAAAACGAATTCACCCGGGCATTAGCACCTGGGACGATGGAGATTCAACCATGCGCGAAATCATCGGCGTTGCCGGCGATATTCGCAACCGGGCGCTCAACACTGAACCAAAACCCGCCTATTACATGCCGCAGTCGCAACTGCCGTTCACTCAATTGATAGCGGTGGTCAAGAGCACGAATGACCCGAGAGCATTGACCGGTACTCTCACTCGTGAAGTGAGAGCGCTGGATCCCGAATTACCGGTCTTCAGCGTCAAAACCATGGAGGAGTACATCTCTTCGTCGGTCGCGGCGCCGCGCTTCAACACCACCTTGCTTTCCATCTTCGCGGCGGTGGCGCTGGTCCTGACGATCATTGGTTTATACGGGGTCATGAGCTACTCAGTCGCGCAGCGCACCAACGAGATCGGAATACGCATGGCTTTGGGAGCTCAGACGCGCGACGTCCTGGGCCTGATTGTCAAAGATGGGATGAAGCTGGTGCTGCTGGGTTTGGTGCTGGGCATTTCCGGAGCGCTCGGCCTAACGCGTTTGCTTTCGAGCTTGCTTTTTGGCGTTACGACGCGCGACCCGATGACTTTCGTCGCCATCGCGGCGCTGCTGTCGGTCGTGGCGATACTCGCTTGCTACATACCCGCGTGGCGAGCGACCAGAGTCGATCCGCTCGAGGCACTTAGATGTGAGTGAGGTCATTGAGGATTGCCAATTGAGTGCGGCGGAGAATGCCTCTCATTTACACCGTGGCTTTAGGTGATATGTGGAGGTTGCGAGCAAGTTAGCACCCAAGGCTCACAAAGCCTCGCCTTGGGCTTACCTCTGATCGCTGCTCCGCAGCTTGGTGAACGTTCACGTCTCATATCGTGCCTGCCAGGCGATTGAGGCGGTTCAGTTGCCGGTCGAGCCGCACGAGGAAACCGTTGAAACGGTTCTCACGAATTTGCAGGTTTGATCACCGGGCTGAAGCCCGGTGTTAATGAGAGTAGGACTCTCAGTTTGCGGAAATCTTTGGGCCATCAAGCAGAGGGGAAAATCATGTGGGGTGTGCTTAAACAAAACCTGAGTTACAGCATACGGACGATGCTGAAGAATCCGGGCTTCGCCGCGACAGCAGTCCTGACCCTGGCGTTGGGTATCGGCGCGACGACTGCCATCTTCAGCGTTGTTTATGCCGTTTTTGAACCGATGCCCTATTCCAATCCCGATCAACTGGTCATGGTTTGGTCGATGGCGAGAGGGAATCGGAATTCTGTGTCAACGGTCGATTATCTCGAGTGGAAGCAGCGTAGCTCTATGTTTCAGGGCATGGGGGCATGGAGCGGCGGATCATTCAACATCGGCGCCGGCGACAGACCCGAACAGGTCGCGGGCTCTTTGCGCACACCGGGGTTTTTCACGATGGAGGGTTTGCCCTTCATGCTGGGCCGCGATTTCGCGCCTGAAGAGGGTCAACCTGGTCGAGATCATGTAGTCATCCTTAGTAATCGATTGTGGCGCCGTGACTTCGCGGCAAACCCGGACATCGTCGGCAAAGACATCCGTATGAATGGCGAACCCTATACCGTCGTAGGAGTTCTGCCACCGGGAATTCACGATCGTTTCAATTCACAACTCTGGGTTCCGCTGGTAATCCAAACAGACGCAACGAACCAGGCGATGCGCTCTGTTTCGGTGATGGCCCGTTTGAAGGACGGCGTCTCGATTGCTCAGGCCCAGTCAGAGATGAGCGCCATTTCACAGCAGTTGCAAAGTGAGCGCCCAAAGGCGAATCCGACCGGTGTCAGCGTGCAGCCTTTGCACCTCAATTTTCTTACCGATGCGACCCGGCGCAATCTCTGGCTGTTACTGTCAGCCGTTGGGTTTCTCTTACTGATTGCCTGCGTCAATGTCTCAAATCTATTGCTGGCGCGCGGCACTTCACGGCAAAGGGAAGTCGCGTTGAGGGCAGCGCTTGGCGCCTCAAGAAGCCGACTGTTCACGCAGTTCATTACTGAAAGCCTGGTGCTGGCGGTGCTCGGTGGGACCGTCGGTGTGCTACTCGCAGGAACAATCATTGATTTTGTTCAGGCCGTTATGCCACCCGTGGGAACGATGTTGCCTTCCGAAGCAAATATCAGGATGAGTGTGCCAGTGCTGATCTTCACGGTGGCGATCACCACGTTAGCGGGTCTGCTGTTCGGATCAATGCCGGCGTGGCAAGCAACCCGACTCGACCTCAACGAAGTGCTCAAGTTGGGAGGTCGCACCGGCGGTGGTGGTGCGCGACGAACGCCGCGACGCGTCCTGGTCATTGCCGAATTTGCGCTGGCCCTGACACTGCTGGCGTGTGGCGGGCTGGCGCTCAAGAGCTTCTGGAATTTGACACGTATCGATCTGGGGATTCGCACGGACCATGTGCTTTCGTTTCGGCTACCGGTGCCCGAACAGCGCTTGAAGGGACCCGACCAAATTCGATCCTATTACCGGCAAATGCTGGAGAAAATTCAGACCGTGCCCGGCGTCCGCAACGTCGCGGCGATGACGGGGACGCCTGCGGGTGGTTCCGACGGGGGCGCACGGTTCGGGATTGCCGGACAGCCATTGCCCAATCCTGCCGAACTTCTCCGTTCGTCATTTCAAAGGGTCACGTCCGGGTACACCGACACGATGGGCATTCGCGTTGTCAAAGGGCGCAGCTTTGATGAGCACGACACTGAGACGAGCATGCGAGTGGCGATGGTCAACGAATTCTTTGTGAACCGCTTTCTGCCCGGAGTCGACCCGCTTCAGCAGCGGATCGTGATGAGTGAACAGCGGCCTGGCGAGCCGCCCGGCAAGCCCGTCGAATGGCAGATTGTCGGCGTGTTTCACAACGTCCGCGGCGCTGGGTTTCGTGAAGATTATCCAGAGATCGATGTGCCGTTTTGGCAAAATCCCTCGCCGCGAGTTTCGGTAGTGCTACAGACCGACGGTGAGCCGAAGGCAGTCATCAACAGCGTGGCGGCAGCAGTTAATTCAGTCGATCCGGACATGCCTCTGGCCGGTGTCAGAACCTTGGATGAGATCGTCGGTGAATCGTTAGCTATTGATCGATTCAGCGTAGTGCTGTTTGCGAGTTTTGGCGCCTTGGGTCTGCTCCTGGCCGCGGTCGGTATTTATGGAGTCATGGCTTTTGGAGTTGCGCAACGCACTCACGAATTCGGTGTGCGACTGGCCCTGGGCGCGCCGCGGCTTCGGGTCATACGGCTGGTCTTGAGCGAAGGAACGGCCCTGGCCGTTATCGGCGGGCTGATCGGTTTAGGCGGCGCTTATTTGATAGGGCGGATGATGCAAATCACTCTGTTCGGGGTGCCGGCCCTGGATGTCCGAGCGTTAAGCGCGGTCTTTCTTCTTTTACTTAGCTCTGCCTGGTTGGCCTGTTTGATACCCGCCTGGCGCGCCAGCCGGATCGAACCACTCGACGCACTGAGGCACGATTGATCATGGACACAATCTTCAAAGACATACGCCATGCAATCCGCAGTTTGTTGAAGCGGCCCGCGTTCGCAGCGGTGGCCGTGATTACTCTGGCCCTCGGGATCGGCGCCAACACGGCCATCTTCAGCATCATCAATGCACTCGTGATCAATCCGCCTTCGATAACCGATCCCGATCGCGTAGTGGCGCTTTGGAAGACGCCGATCGGCAAGCGAGAGGAGAACTTCGTCTCGTACCTGGATTGGCAGGACTGGCGAACGCGCAACCAGAGTCTCGAAGACATTGCGGCTTACAAGCCGAATTCTTTCACGCTGTTAGAAAATGGCGAAGCTGAAGAAATTCAAGGCATGCGGGTTACCGCGAATTTCTTTTCCGTGCTCAAGATCAAACCGGTTCGCGGGCGCGAGTTTACCGGCGAAGAAGAGAAACGCGGCGGTCAGCCGGTAACAATCATCAGTTACGAATACTGGCAAAGTAGATTTGGCGGCAGCGAATCGGTCTTGCACCAGCAGATCAGCCTCAACGGTAAGTCGCATACGATCGTTGCCATTCTGCCGCCCGGGTTCGAGTTTCCGCTGTCAGTCAAAGATCCGCTCGTCTGGACCACGGTAGCGGGTGAAGGATCCAACCTGGCAGAGCGAGGCGCGCAGGTCCTCAAAGCTGTCGGCCGTTTGAAGCCGGACGTCTCGATTGAGTCGGCTCAGGCTGACATGAGCAGGGTCGCTGTGAACCTGGCGCAGCAATATCCGCAAAACGATCGTGATCAAACAATCACGTTAATCAGTGCTCATGAACAGATCGTCGGAAAGGATATTCGTCGCGCCCTCTGGCTGCTGCTGGGCGCAGTGGGTTTCATTCTGCTGATTGCCTGCACCAACATGGCGAACCTTTTGCTGGTGCGCGCGAGTACGATGCAGAGAGAGATTGCCATTCGCACAGCGCTGGGTGCGAGCCGTTGGCGCATCGCGCGTCAATTGGGGGTAGAGAGTCTGCTGCTGTCGGTTATGTCGGGGGGCGTCGGCGTGATGCTCGCGATCTGGGGCCTGAGTGCCATCAAACTTTATGGCGCTGGACAACTGCCGCGGATCGCTGAGGTCCGCATTGATGGCCGCGTTCTGGTCTTTACCCTGGCAGTCTCAGTCTTCACCGGCGTGTTGTTTAGTCTGGTGCCAATCCTGAAATCTTCTCACCCGGATATCAATGAGGCACTCAGGGCCGGCGGTAGAGGATCGTCTGCCAGTCGTAGTCTGCGATTCTGGCGCGACTCGCTGGTAGTTGTTGAAGTCGCTTTGAGCTTGATCCTCCTGGTTGGGGCCGGCTTGATGATCAGAAGTTTTGCCCAACTGGCCAGTGTTCCTCCGGGTTTCGATCCGACGAACGTGTTGACCGGTCGCATCAGCATGACCAGGAAAGACTATGTGGAGCATGAACAGCGAGTCTTGTTCGTTAACCAAACTCTGGAACGGCTAAAGGCTCTGCCCGGCGTGGAGAGCGTGGCCTTTGCTGCCCCGATGCCTTTCAGCGGCAACAACGTGGGATCGGATTTCGCGATCGAGGGACGACCAGCACCTCCACCGGGAAGCGAGCCTTCGGCGAATAACCGGAGTGTCACACCTGATTACTTCCGGGCCATGAAGATTCCGCTGCTGCAGGGACGTTATTTCAACGAACAGGATCGGCATGACGGTCTGGGCGCGGCGATAGTGAATCAGACATTTGTGCAGCGCTACTTCTCTGGTGAAAACCCGATCGGCAAACGCATCTCAAAGATCGGGGCCAATCAAAACGAAGGCGACCCCGAACAATGGGAAATAGTCGGCGTCGTCGGCGACGTGCACCACAGCAGTCTTACTAAAAACGCTAATCCCGAGATTTATCTGCCTTATCAGCAAAACAGTTGGAACTGGGGAAGCTTTTTCATTCGCACCGGCGGAAACCCCGAATCGCTGGCGGATAATTTCCGTCAACAAATTAAGGCCGGCGACAAGAGCGTGACGGTCTCGAAAGTACAACCTCTCAGCAGCGCCATTTCCCAAACCATCACCAAGCCGCGTTTCTACACCTTTCTATTCGGCTTGTTTGGCGCAATCGGTTTGGTCCTGACGATGACCGGTGTGTACGGCTTGATCTCGTATACCGTGTCGCAACGCACTCAGGAAATCGGGATCCGCATGGCTCTGGGCGCGGACCGCCTGAGTGTAGTGGGCCTGGTTTTGAGGCAGGGACTCGGGCTTGCGCTCACCGGGACCGTGATTGGGATCGCCTTGTCATTTGCGCTGACGCGAATGATCGTCAGTCTGCTCTTTGAGATTAGACCGAACGATCTGGCAACCTTCGCCGGCGCTGCGATGGTCCTGCTGGCCGCAGCGCTGCTGGCCTGTTACGTCCCGGCGCGGCGAGCAACGAAGGTCGATCCATTGGTAGCGTTGCGTTACGAATAGGACGAATGGGACCAATGCGGCCGATGGGTCCTATAGGTCCCAAAGGTTTAAGGAGAAATTTCATGGACGCAATATTCAAAGACATCCGCTATGGAATCCGTAGTTTGTTGAAGCGGCCCGCCTTTGCCGCGGTGGCCGTGATCACTCTGGCCCTCGGGATTGGCGCCAACACGGCCATCTTCAGCGTGATAAATGCCGTACTGTTGCGGCCCCTCAGCTACGAACAGCCAGAGCGGCTGGTGACATTTCGCTCAAACCAATCGGCGCCTGATCTGGAGGACGTCATCAAGGCCAGTCGCACCTTCACAAAGTTTGGCGGCGAAGTGCTCGCGCCGCTGGCTTACACGGCCGGAGCTGAACCGATCCAGTTTCAGGTTGGTCAGGTTACCGGCGGGTATTTCGATACGCTTGGGGTTAAAGCTGAACGCGGCCGGTATATCACATCGGATGACGACAAAAATGGCGGGCCATTTGTAGTGGTGCTTGGTCATGAACTCTGGCAACGTCAGTTCAATGGCGATTCTCAGATCCTTGGCAAGACGATTCCGTTGAGCGGCAACGTCTACACCGTGATCGGCGTGATGCCGGCAGGATTCAAATCGCCGAGAGAAAATGCCGAAGCCTGGACGCCGGTGCATATTTCGAATCCGGTAGCTGCTAACTTTCGTAGCGTTCATTTCCTGCGGACGTATGCACGACTCACGCCGGGAGTCACACTTCCCGAAGCCAGTGCGGAAATGCGTCTGATCGACCAGCAACTGGCGACGCAATACCCGGCCGATAACAAGAATCGCAGCACCGCGCTGATTTCCTTACAGGAAAGAATCGTCGGCGAGTCACGACGCGCGCTACTGATCCTGTTTGCGGCTGTCAGTCTGGTTCTGCTGATCGCGTGCGCGAATTTTGCGAATCTGCTTTTGGCGCGAGCGGCTGAACGCGGGCGCGAGATTGTCATTCGCACAGCTCTGGGCGCGGGTCGTTGGCGCATAATCCGGCAGCTGCTGACCGAGAGTGTTTTGATCTCTTTGGCAGGCGGCGCCGTCGGTGTCGTGATTGCCTGGTGGGGAACCAGCCTGCTCATCGCGCTCAAGCCGGAAAACCTGCCGCGTTTGCAGGAAATCGATGTAGACCTGCGCGTATTCGGCTTCACTCTCGGAGTCTCGATCCTGACGGGTCTGATCTTTGGGCTGCTCCCGGCGTGGACAACTTCTCGGGTCGCTGCCAGCGAAGGCTTGAAAGAGAGCGGCCGAAGCTCCACGTCGAGTCGAGCACAGCAGAGAGTGCGCAGTGCACTGGTCGTGGGCGAGTTGGCGGTGGCGCTCATCCTTCTGGTTGGCGCCGGTCTGCTGGTCAAGACTTTTTGGAAGCTGCGCAATGTCGAACCGGGATTCGCTCCGGATCACTTGCTCACCATGCGGGTAGAGCTACCCGAAACTCGTTACCAGGACGTTAACGAACAGACTCGATTTCGCAGCCAGGCAATCGCGAGCATCAATTCGTTGCCAGGGGTTCAGGCCTCGATGGTGAGCGAACTGCCGCTCAGCGGTGACTCGCTGAATCATGATTTTGTGATCGAGGGCCGACCGCCAATCGCTCCGGGCGATGAGCCCAGTCTGGAGACGCGGAGTGTGCTGGGTGATTACTTTCACGTCATGAAGATTCCGATGCGCAGCGGTAGA
>Ga0070694_100000376_pt1 | contig 24006 bp, 17 predicted proteins | sample KBSK1251metaG_FD_65470 | JGI IMG/M metagenome (GOLD analysis project Ga0070694, IMG submission 65470) | Corn, switchgrass and miscanthus rhizosphere microbial communities from Kellogg Biological Station, Michigan, USA - KBS K1-25-1 metaG | ecosystem: Host-associated > Plants > Roots >...
CACCCCTCCGGGGTGCGGTCATGACTAATGACTTTTTCCGGTGGTCTCCGCGGACTCCGACCACCGGCTACTTTCTGGCAACCCTTCAGGTTGCTGAGGTCAGTCAACTATATGAATGCTTTTGCGAGCCTTGGGTCATGGTCAGTTATGTGTTGAGAGCCGCGAAGCGGCGACAGGGAGTTCACAACACCGGCCGCGTTGATTACCAGTGATCACTGTCACCCATTCGGAGTCTGTCGGAAAAAAGCATTTCTCCGTGCAAACTCTGTGGAACTCTGTGTCTCTGTAGTGAAATTGCTGATGAAAACATTCACCGCGGAGGCACGGAGATCGCATAGAGAACCACAGAGATGAATTTTCCGACAGACTCTTCGGGGCTGGATCACCTGGGACGTTATTGACCCGAGGCGCAAAGCCTCACGTTGGGCTTAATTCTGACCGCTGCTCCGCACCCGGTTGAATGTTCATGTCTCAAATCGTGTGCGCCAGAAGAGCAAACGGTTCTGCTGATTCTTTTTGCACCCGAGACCAGATTCTAACCCAGTCGTGCCGCGCTGAAATTGCGGAATGTTACGCTGATGGTTCCAACCGCGACCGAATGTCCCGGACTCTCGTCAGCAGATCATTCTCGTTAACAGTGGTAAGGCGGTTTTCACGATAGATTTCCTTACCCGCAACGACCGTCAGAATCACATCGCGGCCGGATGAGGAAAAGATCAATGCATCCACTGGACTGCTGGCGGGTTGCTGGTGGTGACTATCCAAACTGACGACCGCAAGGTCGGCCTGTTTTCCTTCTTCGAGGCTTCCGATGCGATCGTCCAGTCCCATTGCCCTGGCGCCGCCGAGCGTCGCGGCGTAAAGCGCCTGTTCCGCGTTGATCGAATCGGCGTCCAGATCGAGCCGCGTCAGGAGAGTTGCGAAGCGCGCCTCCTCAAGGATGTCGCAGGTGTTGTTGCTCGCTACTGAATCACTCCCCAGGCCAACATTGATTCCGGCTTTGATGAACTGTCGAAATGGCGCACGGCCGTGACCAAGTTTCGCGTTTGACTTTGGGCAATGCGCGACGCCTGCGCGCTCAGCCTTGATTAGTTCAAGGTCTGCTTCATCGACGTTAATGCAGTGCGCAAGTAGCGGCCGGGCGTCGAGCACCCCGTGCCGGCGCAAGTATTGAATCGTCGAAACACCGGGCGCGCGCCATTCAATGCCTCGCGTTTGCAAGCCATCAGCAAATGGTCCGGTGCCTTCAGTCAAAAAAGACCGCTCGGCCTCTGATTCGGCAGCGTGCATCATCAATGGCAGACTCTCGTCGATTGCGAGGCGCGAAATCATTTCAAGTTGGGGCCCGCTGACAGTGTAAGGCGCGTGCGGGGAAACTCCGGCGCGCACCTCCGCTGTTTGCGACCCGAGCATTTCAGCTACCTGATCGCGAAGCCTGGCAAAATTCCCCGCGGCGAGCTCTGCGTCCGGTCCGAACGATTCCTGATAGACGATGCTGCGCAGGCCAATCTCCTTGAGCGCGCGCATTGACTGCACGGCAAAAGAACTGGAGTCGCCAAGGCACGTAATGCCGGCGCGCGCGGCCTCGATGGCGCCGCACATCGAAGATACAAACAAGTCTTCGTTGGTCATGGCCAGGCGGGCGATCGTTAGTTTTCTCAACCAGGCGAAAAAATCGCTTTCCTCGTTTTCAAGGAACCCTCGCATGACCGTCAGCTCCAGGTGCGAGTGCGCATTCACGAAACCGGGCAGCATCGCCGAATCCCTGAAATGGGTTACCGGCGCATCCGGAAAGCTTGCTTTAATCTTTGAAATTGGACCGACGGCCATGATGGTTGATCCTTCGATCGCGATCGCCCCGTCATCGATCGGTGGCGAAGAGATCGGCAGGAGCCAGCGCGCTGAATAGATGAGAGCCATCTGTCAGGAAAGTAACACAGGCGAGCGTGGATGCGAGCTTAATCCGAGGCGGATCCGGTAGCCCCCTGGACTTCGGTCCCGATTTCCGGAAGCAGCTTTATCAGCCGGTTATTAGTTTCGAGCGAAGTAACCACCCCAAAACGAAGTTCATGACGGCCGTCTGAAAGGTCGAGCACACTAAAGTCGTCGAGTCGCAGTCCCTCACTCTCAAGCAGGCCATGCAAACGAGTCAGCGAATCAGAGATGTCGGTCGTCTTGAGCTGGTATTTGAATAGCCGGCTGCGGCGGATGAAAGCGCTCTCGATTTTGCGCAATACTACCAGCACAATAATGATTAGCACCGTCGTCATCACGGCCACCGTGAACATGCCTTCGCCGACGGTGACCCCCACCGCACCCAGGACCAAAATCGTGGCCGCAGTCGTCAGTCCCTTGATCGAGCCCCGAGACTGGAGAATCACGCCGGCGCCGATGAAGCCAATTGCGGTAACCACCTGCGCGACCAGACGCGCAGGGTCCGTGTACGGCGCGCCGCCTCCGATGTGGCGCGAAACGATCATGAATAATGTTGCTCCCACGCACACCAGAACGTTGGTGCGGAGCCCGGCCGGCTTGTGACTGATTTCTCGCTCGAGTCCGATGGCCCCGCCACAGAAGACGGCCACCAGCAACTTTATAGCGATGAGTACTGTCGGTGAGATATCTACACCTCGTTATCAACCACGGTCACGATCTTGCTACGAACCGATCGCCTGGACAACGGGTTAAAGCCGAAAGTTTGGTCCGGCCGACTTCACTCGCCGGTAACGCTCCAAAATTGAGGTCACATAGGCGCGGGTGGAAGCAATATCGATTCGCGCAATAAATTCCTGTTCATTGAGTGGCCGAGCGCCGGTTTCGACGCGGTTCCAATCGGCTGCTCGACTCGGCCCGGCATTGTAAGCCGCGAGCATGCGCGCTTCGCGTCCCGGCGTGCCCTGGTAAGTGTCACCGGCCTTTTCCAGATACCAGCAGGCAATCTGAATATTTCGTTCCGGGTCGAGTAACAGTGCATCGGCGTCCATCGGTTTGCTGGCGGTAAGCAGCGCGCTGTTGTTGTCGGCGGCCCATTCGCGCGCCACCACCGGAGTAACCTGCATCAGGCCGATTTCTCCATTGCGACCTTTTTTCCAGGGCCGGAAGTAGGTCTCTTCGTAAGCAATGCTCCAGACCAGGTCCGGATCGACGTGATGGCGAGCAGCCTCGCGCGCAATCACGGCGTCGTATCTATGAATCCAGTATTGATCCAGGAAATAGAGGCCACACCCAATGACGATGAGCGTGATGAGGATGATTGCGATTCGCTTCATTCAATGAATGGGCGATGCGGAGCGGGCGACGGAGCGTTCCGATCGAAGTTAATTAGCTCGCGAGAAACGCGACCAGAAGTTGCTTGTGGAACTGGCGTGGTCGACGCCCTCGTAGCGAAGACGCAGGGCCTGTTCATCAAGCACGTGGCCCTGAAGCCAGACTTCCGCGGACAGTGTCGCCCCGATCTCCAATGGTCCACCGGTCAACGCGCGCGTGTTGACGAGCACTTCAAGTTTCAATCCGCCCAGATCCAGATATACCCAGTACAGCTCACTGCCCGAGAGAGGATTACGCAGAGGCTTGAAAGCGATCACCTGACCGCGAAGGATCCAATCGTTTTCGTGAGCCGCGCGTGAAGGCACGGCTCGTTCAAGGGGCAACCAGCGCGTGTTCAAGTCGCGAGTGCAGACACGCGCTCGATAGGCCAATCCGCATAGTCCCACGTGCAGGGCCGGCGCGCGAAATCCCGCGGTGCCGACCTCGGTGAGATTTTGCAGCTCGAACAAGACTTCGGTGTCAGTGCCGTCGCAGTAGCCGTGAATTACTGCCTCGCCCTCTTCGTCATATTCCGTCAGGGCCCAGGGACCGATGCGCTGAGTGTAGCGGGCGCGAAAACCCGGGCGGCAGTTAGCGTAAAAGACGTCGCCCGTCTCTGATTCGTAGAGCACAGTCCAGACTTCCAACCCCTCACCCAACTTCCAGCAGCGCCCGTGCAAAACGGCTCCCCGACGCAGGATTTGAGTAGGCTCCCCCTGATTTTCCGCGCGTTCAGCCAGGAAATTGATGGCTTTCTCGCTGGGAATTTCCAATCCGATTGTCTCGAAAGTCGCGTCCATAACGGCAAACAAAAGAACTAAGAGCCGGTACGTCTCCTTTGGTTAATCTCCGGCGCATCGGCCTCATCAATTCGCGGTGCGCGTTTCACGAAGCCCCGAATATTTCGCTTCGGCCCATGCTTAGGTTGCGAGCCGGAGCGAACCATCTCCGCAAAAAGGTCAACGTCGTAGTCAGCTTCCCGCGACATTGTTTCGCGAATCTTGTGCAAGACGGTTAAAAATTTTGGGCGACGATACACGTGAAAAACAAGATTCGAACTTGAAGTTCAGGACTCAGAATAAAAGAAATGTCTGAAAGTTCAAATTCAAAAATCCACTATTCAAAATTCAACGTTACGATTAGAGCAGGCAAGAACAAAAAACACGAACCTCAAAAAACTCAAAACGTGAAACTAAAAAACTCTCAGCGCGCTTCCATCTCGGTTCCTTCTGAGACCAGAAACTCGGGAGTCACGATCATGGGAACAAAAAATCCGGCGGCGGTATTGAATAAACGAATGCGTGCTTGTCGCCGGACGTTCGCGAGATGACCGAAGTTCCATGTAACTAGATAGTCGATTTTGTGAAACGATGCAACTGCTACATGCAAAGCATCAGCAATATATTTTCGATGAAAGATTCCGCGCGAGACATATCCTTCAGCAAGAATCGCAGCTTCCTCCGCGAGTTCGACCTGTTCGAGACCTTTCACGAGTTTCAAATACGCAGAGCGATGCGGCTCGGACACGCGTTCCAGTTCGCGCACTACCAGGGGCGATATCACCGCGCGATATTCCGACAATTCATGTTCCCACCAGCGGATAGTTAGATCGCGTCGGAAGGGTTCACCATTATCCAGATAGGCGCCGATGACCGAGGTCTCCAAATACGTGCTGGGTTTCATGGATGTCCTACTGTCTGGTCGACGTGTCGGGTGAGGGATTTGTTTTTGGCGAGGGCTCAGACTCCAGGGATTCGAAACGTACTATGCCTCGTTCGAAGTAAAAAAACACGCGGTAGTGACGGAGGAAGTTTCCGCCCAGAATTCCGCTTTGCAGGAATCCGGCAGTTTCATTTACCGGATCGAGATCGAGGACTGCGGCGTCAATCTTCTCACGGCTGTACGAGCCAATGGCCAGCCTCGGGATTGAGGCAATCTTGACGTCTTCAGCCACCCCGGCAGCCCCGAACACCCGCATCGTGCCTTTCTTGATGAATCGCTGGACCTCCTCGAGCGCGGCGGTTTTTTCTGAAAGGACGGAAACGGTCGCCCCGGTATCGATGATGAAATTAAGAGGTTTGTCGAGGCCGTCGATGGTGACCTCGCCGCTCAAAAATCCGCTGGCCGTGGTGCGAATCGGAAGGTTGATTCCGGGCTTTGATTGCGGAACCTCAGTTGAGACAGGCTTGGCGTCCCCGGCACTTGCGGTAGTGTCCGGGGTGTCGCGCGAAAGAGTCAGATTATTTGTTCCGTAATCGACAACTGCCATCAAACGACTAATCGCAGCGATGCCCAGGTAGCCATCCACCGGATTTTTTTCGTCGAAGAAGTGGCGAATATAAACCGGTACATTGGTAACCCGAACCTCTCCGATTTCCAGTGAGCGAAGGTAGCCGTAAACGATTTCAAATCGACCGCCGCCGCCGACCGCGCGTGCCATGCCCCCGCGGGCGACGGGTTTAATCCCGAGCCTTTGCGCGGTCTCTTCCGATAACACGGACATGCCAGAGCCGGTGTCGAGCACAAAGCGTAGAGGTTGTTTCTGACCGTTAATGCGAACCTGCAAGATCGGTCGATAGTCAGGGGTCTCGAACGAGACTACCGAGCGGTTGCCGGCATCCAGGTTATAAAGTGATCCTTGCTGCCCGAGATAGCGCAGAAAATCTATGAGGCCCCGAATGCGCGCGCGCCGATCCGCATCGGTGCGGGGGGCGATGATCAGGAAGCGCTCGTAGGCATCCGCCGCTTCCTTGTAACGCTCAGATCGTGCGGCGGCCTGACCAAGATTAAAGAGGTAGTCGGGTTCATTTGGGTCGATCGATGCCGCCCGGCGCAAACCGAGAACGCACGGGATCATGCGATTCTCGTAGTAGTCAATCATGGCCAGCCCGGCAACGGCCATCGCCTCATTTTCGTTAAGGGTCAAAGCGGTCCGAAATTCCTCGACGGACAAACGGAAATCGCCCGACGCCAGAATCGCTGAACCAAGCAGTGCGTGCGCCCGGGACGAAAGCGGATCGATGGCGACTACTCGCGCAGCGTGATCGAACGAATCTTGCAGGCGTCGCTGTTTGAGTAAGGCTCGACTCAGGCCCAGACGGGCTTCGGTATCATGATCGTCCTTGGCCAGCACTTCACGATAAATCTGCTCCGCCCGTTCAAAATCACCGGAACGCAAAGCTCGCTCGGCGCGGTTGCGGGCCTTCTCGTTGTCGGCGCCAAACGTCACAAACGCCGCGGTCAGACTAATGAAAACCACGCCGGCCGTTAAAGGCCAGAACTGGCTTCGCCGTTTGAGTTGAGTTTTCATGGTCCGCCTATTTCAAAATCTCCCCGGTCTTGGTCGACCAGAGCAAGAGATCGAGTTCGTCAAAGTCGATTCCCGTATCGGCAGCAAATCGTCTCATCCGGTCTTCAGTTTCGAGGTAGCGGCCTCGGCTTGTCGGTGGCTTCGGTGAATCGATCACCTTTAGTTCGCACAGGCAGCGAACAATGTGCTTATCGAGAATGCCGTATCCTTTGAAGCCAATATTGCGCAAAAAGTGGCTTGACTCTTTATAACCCAAGCCTTTTATTCGCGGCTCCCTGGCCAGCCAGTCACGTCGCTCCATGGGATCGCGAAAGCTGTCCAAACGCCGGCGGAGCTGCATCGAAAAGGACTCTTCCAGATAATCACGTGTGACAATTACATACCCCGGCCGCGCGTTGGGGAAGCGGTGCGCTCCGGCGGCTACCAGCGCTCTAGTCATTTCGGCCTGGGCTCCGGTCTTAAGGAGCGGCCTCAGCGCATCCACTGAGCGCAATCCCATTTTCGCTGAAGCCCCGGCGGTGAAGATACAGTAGACCATTTCTTCCCACAGCCGGCTGTCCGAAGCGGTTTGCCACACCCGCCGAAATTCACGAAGCCGCGCGCGGATTTCTTTTCGCCGCTGGGCGTATTCCGTGCGCAAACGATAAACGGTGACTGGATCGCGGTTCTCGCTCACAAAACTTCAACGAGAAGATTCTAGGTGCGTGTTTGCAGCACTGTCAATGAACTTTTCGCTAACCAGCGCTCAGCGAAAGCATGTGCATCCTGATGCAAGCTCGCCGCATCGAAAGTTGGCTGCGTCGCCGGTCTCAGGCCCGCAGGTTCGTGTTATGATAAATAGATTCGCGCCCGCGGGGCGCGTACTTAATTAGCATGTCTCAGTTCCTCCGCAAAGCTTTCTTGATTATGTCGGCGAATGTTGTCGCCGCGGGTCTCGCCTTCTCACAGAGTTCTCCTCCGGTTAACACTCCGGCCGAAGTCAATCGTTCTCAGGCTGCGCCAATTGCCGGTCAAACGGCGAACACATCGACGATGACGGCGGTGGCCCAGCCCGCTTACCTGACTCCGATCGGAGGCTTTCAAGGCGTCCTGGCCGAAACGGTTGAAGGATTAACGATTGCCGCGCAGTCGCCGGATGACAGGTTCAATCCTGCGTCGGCAGTAAAGCTGGCGACGGCTCTGGGGGCGCTCCAGTCGTTCGGACCTGAACACCGATTCATGACAGGTCTTTGGTCGACAGGAACCCTCGACAAATCGACCGGAACGCTGAATGGCGATCTGGTTGTGACCGGACGCGACCCGTCTTTCCACTATGAACATGCAGTGATGTTGGCTCGTCAATTGAATGACCTGGGAATTCGTAACGTTACGGGCAATTTGATTGTGGCGCCAGGTTTCACGATGAACTTCGCCTGGTCGGCGCAACGCTCGGGCGAAGATTTTCTTGAGACGCTGGATTCGGCGAGACGATCGGGAAACGCGACCCGGGCCTGGCTTGACGAACGGACGCTTGTTGGCGACACCCGGAGTTTGACTAGTGTGCCCAGCGTAGTCGTTTCCGGAGTAGTGCTCGTGGGATCTGCGCCGGTTGGCGCGGTGGCCCTTTTGACGCACAAGTCCAGCCGGCTGGTAGACGTTCTTAAGGCATTACTGTGCTACTCCAACAACTTCATGGCTGAACGAATCGGCGAGATGATTGGTGGGCCAACAGGTGTTAGTTTGGCCGTGACAAAAAGGCTAGGCATCAACCCGGATGAAGTAGCACTCTCATCAACCAGCGGTCTGGGAGTTAACCGCGTGACACCGCGCGCGATGATGAAGATTCTGCGCGGACTGCGCGACGAATTAGCGAGAAATAAACTCACGCTCTCAGACATTCTGCCGGTTGCGGGAGTGGATCCCGGAACTCTCGAAGATCGTTACACCGACCCGCTCGAGCGCGGCAGCGTGATTGCCAAAACCGGAACCCTGGTGCGAACAGATGGCGGGGCCAGCTCACTGGTTGGTCAGATGAAGACCAAGAGTGGGCGGGTCGTCCTGTTCGTGATCATGAATCAACGCGGCAACGTTGTTCGTTTTCGTCAGAATCAGGATGAAATTGTAGCCGCCATCCAGAATTCCCTGGGCGGGCCGGCTGCCTTTGATTATCATCCGCTCACTCTGTCGATGCGACTGGCGAATTCCCACAACGCAACGGCGAAGTCCCCGGGCGAGTACGAACCCAAAAACTAGCCGCAGCGCCGGCGCCACCCGCATTAGCCAACCTTCTTCAATACCCGATCTGTCAGGCTGAAAGACAAATTGTCAGCCACTGTGTCAGTCTGAGTACCTTCAGGCTGAGCCGCAAATTACCCGTTCAATAACGTTAGAATTTCCCTCTGCATTTTTCTCTTGAAAGCGAGAGCTTGGCTGGCCCTGGCGTCGCAGCTTTCGAATCGGGCGGAGTTGTCTTTGGTGATGTTTGGGCGAGAGCGTCTGACGCGGGCGTGACGCATAGCGCAAGCGACACCACCACAATCGCCAATTGAGGAAGATCCAGAGTGGGGGACCTCAACTTCATATTTCAGTATCGGCTTGATTCCGCCCTTGGATGCTTAATCTAGAATAAAGGCTGGTCGCACGCAAATTCTTTGGCTTGACACACCGCGCCTCGCAGTTAATGATGCCGTGGCAGTGATCGAACTGATGTGAGTTAAATACGACTGACAACTGACTGCCAACTACTGACGACTTCTGTTCATGCCTGACATCCTTCTGGTCGAAGACAAAGAAAGTTTGCGTCGCGTGCTGCGTCTGACGCTGGAGCATGCCGGCTATTCCGTTACTGAGGCCGCGGATGCCCGCGAAGCCAGCAACCAAATAACTCGGATTCCGCACAAGATTGTCTTGACCGACCTGCGCATGCCCAATGGTTCAGGTCTGGACGTTTTGCGTGCTGCCAAAAATGCCGACAGCGACGTCCCGGTGATTGTCATGACGGCTTACGGCTCAATCGATGAAGCTGTGCAGGCGATGAAGGATGGCGCGCATGACTTTCTGCAGAAGCCCGTCGATTCAAATCATCTTCTATTGTTGGTTGAGCGGGCGTTGGAGCAATCACGTCTGCGAACAGAGAACATTTTGCTGCGCGAAGAATGGTCGAAGCACTACGGCTTTCCGAGAATTCTTGGCGAATCTGAAGCAATAAAAGGCGCCGTCGGCGAGACACAACGCGTGGCCCAGACTGAGGCGACGGTGCTCCTTTTGGGAGAATCAGGAACCGGCAAGGAGCTGTTCGCGCGCGCAGTTCATCATCTTTCCAACCGGCGCGACAAGCCGTTCGTCGCCATCAACTGCGCGGCGATTCCCGAGACGCTGATCGAGAACGAACTTTTCGGGCACGAGCGCGGCGCGTTCACCGGCGCGGGCGACCGGCGCCTGGGTAAATTCGAATTGGCATCAACCGGCACGGTGTTTCTCGATGAGATCGGCGAGTTGCCGCTGACGGTCCAGGGAAAGCTGTTGCGAGCCATCGAGGAAAAATCGATCGATCGGATTGGCGGGAAGGCGACTATTCCGGTTGACGTGCGAATCGTGGCGGCCACGAATAAAGATCTTCGCACAGCCGCTGACAAAGGTGAGTTCCGCAGTGATCTCTTTTTCCGCCTCGCGGTTTTTCCCATCGACATTCCGCCGTTGCGCGAACGCGGCGACGATATTATCTTGCTGGCGCGACACTTCGCTGCTGAACTCGGAAAAGAGTTGCGTGGCCGGGAAGCGAGGTTAAGCGAATCAAGCGTACAAGCGCTGCGCTCCCACCGTTGGCCCGGCAACGTGCGCGAGTTGGAAAACACGATCGAGCGTGCCTGTATCCTGGCAGACTCCGCCGAGCTTCAACCGAAAGACCTGGGGCTTCATGTTGATACTCAACGTGAAGCGACGGCCTTTGGCTTTGATCTTTCCGGCACCCTCAACGAGGCCGCCGAGCGCGCGGTGCGCATGGTTGAGCGGCAGAAGATTTCCGTCGCTCTGGCGCAATGTGATGGGAATAAGACGCGCGCCGCCGAAGTGCTCGCGGTGAGCTATAAGACACTCCTGACAAAGATTAAGGACTATAATCTCTAACCAATGAGTGATGAGCAGGACCGCAGCCCCGATTCTCAATCCGTAATTCCCCAGTCTCCAGATCCAAACAGAGCGCCCCGGACGGTGTCCTCGGTGGATGGTCCTCTCAATGCTTCCGAAATCGCCGGCGAGACAGTTGCGACCGTTGGCGAGGCGACCGGTCGTTTTCCCCGGCCCGCTACGGGCGACGGGGCCAGCACCGGCAAGCACGCGTTTTTGGTCGGCGCCGGCATTCTGACTAGCCGTATCGTCGGTGTCATTCGGCAGCGGGCCCTTGCTCACTACCTCGGCAATTCCGACGCGGCGGGCGCGTTCAACGCGGCCTTCAGAATCCCAAACTTCCTGCAAAACGTTTTTGGCGAAGGCGCGCTTTCGGCATCATTTATCCCCGTCTATGCAAACCTGTTGGCGCGTGGGGATCAGAAGGAAGCCTCACGCGTTGCCGACGCAGTGCTGACGATGCTGGCGTTGGTCATGTCTGTAATCGTGCTCATTGGAGTGCTGACCACGCCGTTCTTTGTAGGGTTGTTCTCGTGGGGTTTCGATCCGGCTACGCGTGAGCTGACCACCCAACTCATTAAGATCTTCTTTCCCGGTGCAGGACTTCTCGTGTTGTCTGCGTGGTGTCTGGGCGTCCTTAATAGCCACCGTCGCTTTTTTTTGTCTTATACGGCGCCGGTGGTTTGGAACCTGGCGATTATTGCAACTCTGATTTGGTTCCGAGGACGGGACGATTTTCATCTGGCCACTTACACCGCCTGGGGGTCCGTCGTTGGCAGCGCGTTACAGTTCGGCGTCCAGTTGCCGACGGTTCTGTCTTTGATTCGCCGACTTCGGCCCGTACTTGATATCGCGACAGAAAATGTTCGGATGGTTCTTAGGAATTTTTTTCCTGTTTTCATGAGCCGCGGAGTGATCCAGGTGTCGGCTTTTGTCGATGCCATGCTCGCCGGCTTAATTAGTCCCCAGGCGGTCACCGGGCTGGCCTTCGCTCAGAGCCTTTATACCTTGCCGGTCAGCTTGTTCGGGATGTCAATCTCAGCGGCTGAACTTCCTGCGATGTCGAGCGCCCTCGGATCGCAAGAACAAATCGCCGTTCAATTGCGACATCGTTTGGACGACGGGTTACGACGCATCGCATTTTTTATCGTGCCGTCAGTAATGGCTATGATGGCTTTCGGTGACGTTATGACGGCGGCGCTATACCAGACGGGAAGGTTTGGGCCCGCAGATGTGACTTACGTCTGGGGAATCCTCGCCGGGTCCACGATCGGTTTGCTCGCGTCAACCCTGGGACGATTGTACGCCTCGACCTATTACGCCTTGCACGACACGCGCACGCCTTTGCGATACGCAATCATCAGAGTCGTTTTGACTATCGGGCTTGGATATCTCTGCGCGATTCCGCTGCCGCACCTGATCGGCATCGATCCGAAATGGGGTGCGGCGGGTTTGACGGCCTCAGCCGGCGTGGCGGGTTGGATTGAGTTTGCCTTGCTGCGACGCTCACTTAACCGCCGGATCGGCCGCACGGGCCTGCCGGCAATCTATATTGCGAAGCTTTGGGCTGGAGCGTTTGCCGGCGCGATGGTGGGTTGGGGCATAAAGCTTGTCCTGCCCTCACTTCATCCGATTATCGTAGCTGGATTAGTTCTGGTGCCGTACGGTTTGATTTATTTTGGAGTTACCGCGCTGTTGAAAATTGGTGAAGCAAAGGCATTGGTCAACCGTCTGACCAGAATCCTGAAAAGGTGAGTCAATTACGCCGTTCCGCTTCCCGTTAATGGCTCCGCGCTGATTTGGTAACGCTCTAATTTGAGATAGAGACCGCGACGCGTAAGCCCAAGTTCGCGAGCGGCACGAGAGATATTGCCTTTGTGCCGGCGCAAAGCATCGGAAATCATACGCCGCTCAACTTCCTCGAGTGCGTCGGCCAGCGTGGCGTTTTCCAAAGGCACAATTTCGGCTCGGCCAGTGTTGCTTCTCGCCAAAACGCTGACACTGGCGGGCGGCGCCAACGGCACTCCCATCTGTCTTAGTTCAGGCGAGAGCTGTTCGGGCGTTATCACGTTGCCGTTTTCAGCTCGCGCCACGATCCGCTGCACTTCATTGCAAAGTTGGCGGACGTTGCCGGGCCAGTCACCTACCATCAGAAGGTCAACGGCTTGCGGCGTCACGTGAATATCGTGCCGGCCGAATTTCGACGAATAGTGGTTGACGTAGTAATTGACAATCGTGGGGATTTCAGAGCGCCGCTCTCTCAGCGGCGGCACGCGCAGCCGGATCACATTCAGACGGTAGTACAGGTCCTCGCGAAAACGACCCTGGGCAACCAACTCTTCAAGATCGGTATTTGTCGCGGCAATAATTCGAACATCAATCTTGGTTGGCTGCTGTTCTCCCAGTGGCTGAATCTCGCCTTCCTGTAAAAAGCGCAGCAGCTTCGGCTGGACATCGAGAGGCAGGTCTCCAACTTCATCGATAAAGAGGGTTCCTCCGGCAGCTGAACGAATAACGCCGGGCGAGTCCGCTACGGCTCCAGTGAAAGCGCCGCGCCGGTGTCCGAAAAGATAACTTTCAGAGAGCTCCTTGGGGACGGCAGTGCAGTTGAACGGGACGAAAATCTTATCGCGACGTGAAGACAAGGCATGGATTGCTCGCGCGACCAGTTCCTTGCCAGTTCCTGACTCCCCGGTAACAAGGACTGTTACGTCGGATGAACGAATCTTGTGAACTTCCTCAACCAGCCGAGTCATGGCCGGGCTGGAGTGGATAAACCCAGGCAACATTTCAGTCCCGACCGCGCCATCTTGGTTCTCCTGCGTTTGACCTGCTGAGGTGCGAGCACGCAAGGCACACAAATCCATTCCGAGTTCGACGACTCGCAGCAGCGGCTCAAGCGGCAAGCCGCCGGAAAGTTCCGCTGATTCACGGGGTGAGATTAGGAGAGTCGCCGGCAGAGAGTTTGCCGACTTCAGCGTGATAAGTTTTGCGTCATGTTTCGCCGAAAAACGATCACGCGCCGCGTCGCTACTGAGATCCGCAACTTCGTCAGCGATTTTTGTCGCCTCGGTACTGTCATAGCCGTGAGCGACCACAATGCTTTGCTTTTGCTCTTCGTCAGGCTCAATGACCATCACATGTTTGGCGGTAGTCTCTTGTCGCAGCACAGCTGCCAGTTCGCGCAGCAAAAGCGCTCGCGATGCGACCGCTTCCGCCAGTCGCAAGGTGATCAGTTGGACCGCAGCTTCGCGCTGCCGATCCTGCTGTGGTTCCGTTTTATCATGTTCGGCGAGGGTGCGTTGGGCCAGTTCGAGATCACGCTTGGCTCCGAGTTCGCGAAAGGTATTTACGGCGCGCGTTAGATGCTCAGCGGCGAGTTCTGGTTGAGCCTGGGCATAGGCACGTCCCAACTCGTAGTGCGCGCGGGCGCTGCGATAACGATCGCCAAGCAAGTCGAAAATTGAAGCACTGCGTCCAAAGTGTTGCACCGCGGCGGTTGGGTCAGAGCGGGTCAGGGCTAACAATCCCTGAAGGCGTTGGGCCTCCCCAGCCAATCCAAGGTCTGATTCCGAGTCCGATGTCTGCTCGACGACCGCCTGCAAGTTGGTGGCGCAATAGTCCAGATTGCCGGTCTGAAGAGAACTTTCAGCCAGCAGCAGTTGTGATTCACAAATAGCTTGTCGATCCGCTATACGCTCGGCTACCTCAAGCGCCTGATGTGCCGCGGTCAGCGCCTCAGCGCTGTCGTTCATAGCAATCCGGCAGCGCGCAAAAGTCCGCAGTGCTTGGCATGAATACCACTTGTTGCTTTGTTCGTTAGCCATTGCGACTGCCCGGCGGAGGTAATCGGCCGCCTCATCGAGATCGCCACGCAACATGCGCAACTCTCCCAATGAATCAAGAATCATGGGTATCTCTTTGGCTTGCTCATCAGCCTCGGTTGCCACGGCGAGCGCACGCTCGATCGCTTCCTGGGCCGCATCCCACTTACCCAGCAGCATCAGATTTATGCCCAGATTGTTATAACCAATAGCCGCGAGTCCTTTGTGTTGCGTGCACTCGTAGTAGCCAATCGCCTTTTGGAGATAGTGGACGCCTTCGTGAGGTCGCTTCAGGAAGAAGCAAGATCCGGCCATGTTTGAATAGATCTTGCCCAGCAGGAATGTAGAAGGATGATCGCCTATCAACTTGAGCGCCTGCTCAAAGTTTTCCAGTGCAGATTCGAATTGGCCTTCATGCTGATCCGCAAAGGCAACTCCAAAATAGGCTTCGGCCAAACCCCGCCAATGTCCGCTTTGCCGGTAACAGTCCAATGCCCGGCGGGAGTTGTCGCGAGCGATCGAATATTCATTAATCGTCCGGTAGACCCGGGCAATGGCGGCGTAAATTGGGCCGGCGGGTGCATTGTCTTCATCCGGCAATTCGCGCAGCGCCGCCTGGAGCAAAGCAATTGCTTTCGGATGATCGCCGCAGTAGTTAAGTGTAACGCTGATCTGAACGCGCAGTCTGAGAGCTAAATCCGGCGGCAAGTGCGCTCGGCCCTCAGGCGTCTCGTATGTCGCGATTGCGGCCAGCGACTCCTGATGCCGACCGTGCATCTCCAGCGCCAACGAGAGCGCCAGGCGCGCTTGCGCCAAAGTCACTGGCTCGTTGCGGGCTTCTGAGATGAGTTTCGCCGTGCGGGATTGCGCCTCGACCGAGTGTCCTTTGTCGAGCAGCAAGTTGATGTCGGCCAGCTCTTTAGTATGTGATTCGGGTGACGATTTAACGGCTCGTGACCTTAGTCTCACCCGGGCGCGGGCGAGATCGACCACGGATTCATCATGAAAATCGGTTTTGTTGCTCAAACGGCCGCACTCCTAAAAGCTTGGGCGATTGCCCGGCAGTCCAAATGGACCCTTCACGGAATAACTCTTAGTAAAGTTCGAATGCACGTTACTCTTCACCGCGAACTTCCTAGAAACCGAGAATCAGCCATGCCAACGCCGCGAAATGCAGTCTGGAACATGAAGGTACCACAGCTTCTGAGGACCGTCGATAACGGCTGGGATGGGCAAGGAATCCCCCCACGCATTCTTGGATATTAAGGCTGGTTGGAAAACAAAATGCGGCGATCCGGATTCGGATCGCCGCATTTCAAAGGCCGCACGCTGGGTCCAGCCACTACATAGGATTGTCCAAAATAACCTCGGGTGGCATGGACGAAGTGTCATCGCCCTCGATATCAGCCGCGGAATCAGCGCTAAGCACTCCGTCAGCGGAAAGAACACCATCGGCCGAAAGGACACCGTCGGCTGCCAGCACGCCGTCGGCTGCCAGGACGCCGTCAGCGGACAGCACACCATCGGAAGCCAAAACGCCGTCAGAAGCCAGCACTCCACTACTGATGAACACCGCACCGTCACTAATCGTAAGGCCGTTGCTCGTCAGAATGTTTTCACCTATCAGGACACCCGTTGAGAGCATGGTCGCGTCTGAAGCGAGGACACCGTCGCTGCTTAACACGCCGTCGACGATAAGGACACCCTGGGCATAGACGCCCTGGTATTTAGTAATCAGATCCAAACCTTTAGCCCAGTTGTACTTGAAGACTACGCCCTGCGCCCATGGGAAGGTGTAACCCGCAACTGTTGACTGTGCGGAAGGAGCCGCTGCCGTTAACAGCGAGGCGCCGACGTTTGTATACGAGGTCAGATCGGTGCGAACGAGTTTCGCGAGTCGCACCGATCCTTCGATGTTCAGTTCTCCGGCCCCCTGTTCGAGCATATTGAAGCCGGCCAGAGGCTGCGCAGTGTACTCGAGCAACAACTTAACCATGTTTGGCGTCAGCTTAGGATTCGCTTCGAGGAGAACGGCAACGGCGCCGGCTACGATCGGGGTTGACACCGACGTACCGCTCAGCCGCATGTACCGGTTATTTACGTTGGCGAGCGGGTTAACGCAGAGAAATGGGTTCTGGGTAACGATTTCGTTGCCGGGAGCGGAAGCGCCGACGATCTTGTTTCCCGGCGCCACCAAATCAGGTTTGATTAAGTTGTCGTAGTGTTTTACTCCGCTCGAGTCTGTGTAGTAGCTGCGGGTTGGTCCATGCGAGCTGTAAGTAGCGACAGAGTCGTCTTTGCGGCTGTTGGTACCAAAAGTATTGGCGGCGCCGACCGTAATTGCTGATGGCTCGTTACCCGGCGAGTGAATCCGACCGTAAACTTTGGGATGCAAAGCATCTTTGCCATTGTTTCCAGCGGCCGCCACGACGACGATGCCCGCATCAACCAATTTTCGAACGGCGCGACAGACGGCGTCGTTTTTGTAGGAATCTACAGCATCCGCGCCAAGACTCATGTTGACGACCCGAATGTTGTAAGTGTTGCGGTAGGTGAGCACTGCGTCCAGAGCGCTTAGGACGGCGGAGGTTTTTCCCAAACCGTGCGAATCGAGAACCCGGAAATTAATCAACTTGGCTCCGGGGGCGACACCGCCGTACGAGCCCGCCGGCGCAGCAATCATGGAAGCCACGAAGGTTCCATGACCGTAATAGTCCTCGGTCGTTCCCTGACCAGTGAAGTCCTTGCTATAGACGACGCGTCCCGAAAGGGCTTGATGTTTGGTCGAGATTCCTGAGTCCAGAATCGCAATACCGATTGAGCTGCCGTCGAGGTTCGCGTTGCCCGATTGCGCGAGCATCGCATCTTCGCCCGTCGTTGCTTCGACGTGGCCCAATCCGGAAACGTTTCGATCAAGTGAAACATATTTCGCGCTGCCGCTCTGAGCCAGCTTCGCGATCGCCTTGGCTGGCATGTCAACCACCAGCGCGCCAAAGCGGTTCATTTGACCTGTGATGATGATGCCGTTGGCTTTAAGTTGCTCTCGCACGACAACACTGTTGGCATCACTGACTTGCAAAATCGCCTTCACCCGTTCCGGAGCGTTTGGACGGGCAATCATCTCTCGCAAATCAGGTGAAACGTTGTCACCGGCGAATTCGTCACCGCTTGTTTTGTCTTTGGCTGAGTCTGTCTGTTCACTTTGTTGACCGTCTGTGCTGGATATTTCTTCCGCTTTGACCGTCGCAAATAATCCCGCCAGTGACTCTTCGCTGGCAACATTCCGTTGGAAGGCTATGTCGGTTGAGGCGCCGAATAGTTGGATTTGACCGTTAGCGGTGGCATGACGCAACAAACCAGAAGCGGCGCCATTAAAAGCAGCGTTCGGTCCAATCAGTGATTGAATCGGGTCGACTATGAGAATGACTCGGGAGTTGGAATTCGCGACATCAGAGAGGATTGCTGAAAGTATGCTCGTTAGTTCACCGGCGTTGCTCGCATCGTGAAACAGCGAGTCAAGATTCAGTTTAAACAGCCGTTTGCCGGCAAGTTCTTCCGGAACGTCGCCATGAACCAGCCGGCGCGCAACGCCGATCATTACTACATCGCGAGTTGCCTGGGACTCACTGATTACAACGGGATTGTTCTTGCTACCGGAAGCCAGGATCTGGATCGCGCGATTGGTATCGCCGGTCCGTTCCTCGATGTCATTGAAACGACCCTGCTCGGCCGCGGCGCTGAGATCGGTTGCATATTTGAATAATGAGTTCTGGGGGGTGCGGCGCTCATTACCCTGTGCTCTCGCGCCTTCGGTTATGACAATGCCGGCGAGCAGCGACATGGAAATGCCAATTGCCGTCAGCCACCGCCATCGATTCGTTTGGGTTAGTTTCCCTCTGGCCATCTTCGAAAGCTCCGGTTCTCTCGGTGTCGTGGGCAAAATTACAGGGGATGCCCGCGGATCAAATTACAAGGGTCGTGCCAGAGGCTGAATGAGCGTTTTTTGGCGGTTTTAGGGGGTTTGACGAATATCCGGAGTTGCGAGCAGGTCAACTTGAAAGAGCCTTCAATCAGTTTGACCGCTATCTGACCGGCCGCTCAGATGAGCCTTTTTTGCTGAGTAAACGCTTCAGAAAAAAATCTGGAGAACCTAGAGCATTGTTTGTTTAGATAACTATCCCGAAAAGACGGATCGGTTGGTGCAGCGGCGGCGGCGGGGCAAGAAGTCCCGGGCAGCCGTCTATTTTTTGTCTCCGGCAGCCCGCGCCTTATCCACGCCACTTGCCAGCACCTGCCCTCGCCAAGCAATTGACCCTCTAGCAATCTTCTCCGTATCATCGCGGCGTGCAGCCTGTTATTTCATCCGTGCAGATGCGCGATATCGATCGCTTGACGACCCAGCGGTACGGAGTCCCGTCGCTAGAGTTGATGGAAAACGCAGCAATCGCGGCCGCTCGATTCATAATCGATTCTTATTTGGGTGATTCCAGGAGTGCTCTGATTTTTTGCGGTAAAGGGAACAACGGTGGCGATGGGGCGGCCGTCGCGCGCTTGCTCGCAACCGCTGGTGCGTTGGTTGATGTCGTATTAGTCGGCAAAGTTGAAGAGACGCGAAGCGACGCGCGGATCAACTTTGAGAGATTACGAAGCTGGAAAAAAGAAAGCGAATTGCGGGAAAGCAGGCAAGCGGCCCCACCCGAGACGGGCACCATAAGCTTTTTTGAATGCGATTCCGCAAGCGGTTGGGATCAACTGGTGGCGACGGTTCTAAACGCACCGCATGATGTCGTCGTTGACGCGCTTTTCGGAACCGGGCTGACCCGATCAGTCGAAGGACTGCATCGCAAGGTTGTTAGATATCTGGCTGGATTGCGTGACCTTCGTGACGTACCACCACATCGATTCTCACACATCGTTTCCATTGACATCCCCTCAGGCCTCAACGCCGATTGCGAGAAACTAATTGGCGAAGCTGTCCGAGCTGATGCCACAGTTACTTTCACCGCGCCAAAGCGCGCAAATGTTTTGCCGCCGGCCGACGGTTACAATGGGAAACTGGTGATCGCCGGTATTGGGTCGCCCGATGAATTGATCTCGGAATTCAGGACCGAGCTATTTGTGAGTGAGACCGGCGATGCGCGCAGATGGTTAATAAAAACAAGATACGCGACTGACTCCTATAAGAAAACGCACGGTCATGTTTTAGTGCTCGCCGGTTCGCGCGGATTCACCGGAGCCGCGGCTTTGTGCGGTAATGCTGCTATGCGCGCAGGCGCGGGTCTGGTGACGGTGGCGACGCCCGATTCAGCCCAGCGGTTGGTAGGCACGCAAGTAATGCCGGAAATCATGACGACATCTCTGGTAGAAACGGATCGAGGTGCAGTAAGCGATGAAGCTTTGGACTACGCGCTAAAGTTTGCCGAGCGTGCAGACGTTATCGCAGTTGGACCGGGACTTTCTTCCGAAGATGATCGCACCCGGACTTTTGTGCGGGGGATTGTCGAGCAGCGAACGACGCCAATCGTGATTGACGCTGACGGCCTCAATTGTCTGGCGCCATGGCCGATCGATTTACGAGGTTCAGATGAGCTTCCGATTGTTCTAACTCCCCATCCCGGAGAGATGAGGCGGTTACTCGGCTCAGATAACGCGTCATCGCTCGATGATCGGGTGACGATCGCGCGCGAGTTTGCAACAACCTCCAAAGTGATTCTTGTATTGAAGGGCTCTCGATCGATCATCGCTGCCCCGGACGGGAGAGTCGTCGTCAATCCAACGGGCAATGCCGGGCTCGGTACCGCTGGTTCCGGTGATACGCTGACGGGTGTGATTGCCGGGTTCCTGGCCCAGGCCTACGGGACCTTAACGAAAGAAGCGGATGCCTTCGACGCGGTCGTCGCCGCTGTTTACGTCAGTGGCCTGGCCGGAGATATCGCCGCCAAGAAACTGGGAATGCGGGCAATGGTAGCATCTGATATTCGCGAACACCTGAGCGACGCGATTCGCTCACTTGATCCCATCGGCGAAACGCCGTCAGAACTCGTTGGGTAAGATGTGCTCATGCTGAGGCAAGCTGCGGCTTTAATATTACTCTTCTGTTTCGGCCAGGGAATCGACGGTGCTCAGGGTGACGAGTGGATTAAAGTCGCTCCCGTGGGCGGGGGCTTCTCAGTCATGATGCCGGCAAAGCCTGAAGAGGAAACGCGCCCCGGCGATGATTTAACTGTACACTTGTTTAGCGCCACAACGGACAAGGCCCTCTACACGGTAGCGTACGGTGATTATGCGCCCAGCGTGCGTTTCAACGTTGATGATGAGCTTGCGGCCAATCGCGACAATTTTCTCAAAAGAGTGGACGCAAGTTTGAAAACCACAAAACTCTTAACTATGGATGGGCGAAAGGGCCTGGAGTTTACCGGCGAAAACGCTCAAGCCTCTTTCAAGAGTCAGGTTTTCATCTTCGGAACTCGCTTTTACCAAATCGCAGTCGCCGTTTTGAGAGGGAAAGGCGAGGCTGAAAACTCAGATAGATTCTTTGCGTCTTTTGAATTCACCAGGGCCGAAGTGCGACCTAAACCATGACTGCACCGACGAGTATTTCTGCACGCGAATTTGTTTCCAGGAGCGAGAAGGACACATTCAATCTTGGCGTTCGACTCGGTGAGGAGCTGGCCGGTGGTGAAGTCATTCTTCTTGATGGCGCGCTGGGCGCAGGTAAGACGGTACTCGTCAAGGGACTTGCCCAGAGCCTCAGGATCGATTCGGAAGACGTAACCAGCCCGTCATTTACCCTCGTAAATCCACACCAGGGCAGTTTGTTGCTTTACCACATCGATCTTTATCGACTCGATGAGGGTGCGACCGCGGCGCATGCCGTTGACCTGGACGAAATCCTGACCGACGAGAGGGCGGTGGTAATTATTGAATGGGCAGAACGGCTGGGCCGCTACCCTTTGCCCCTGAATGTTTGGCGGATTTCAATCGAAGGTGATGGCGACGATCCGCGTCGCATTTCGATTACGTGCTAGAATCAAAGCACAGGGAGACTAACTAAAATGCCATATCCGGAAATTATGATTAAACCGTTTCGCGAAGATCTTACGCGCATCGGTGTCGAGGAATTAAGAACGCCCGAAGCAGTTGACGATGCCGTCAAAAACACGAGCGGGACGCTGATGATTGTTGTTAACTCGGTTTGCGGATGCGCCGCAGGGAAAGCGCGCCCCGGGATTGCGCTGGCTTTGGGTCACGAAATTAAGCCTGACAGGGTCGCAACGGTTTTTGCGGGAGCAGACATCGAAGCTACCGACCGCGCCCGTGGCTACTTCAAGGGCTACGGTCCGTCTTCGCCCTCAATCGGTATTTTGAAAGACGGCGAGCTTGTTTACATGATGGAGCGCTACCAGATTGAGGGGCGCGGGCCTGAACAGATTGCCAACGAGTTGACGCAAGCGTTCGATAAGTTCTGTGCGCCCGCAACTATGGCCGCTGTTTAATTTGTGATTCGATCAATCTCGCGATCGAAATCAATTACGTTCCGATGAAAACCGATAGCTGGCGTTTTCAGATTCCATGTCTGGATACGCCGGTTTAATTCTGCGGATTTTAACTTAAAATCTTCCCGGGCCTTTCGCCATCTGACTTCCGCCGAATGGGAATTTTCGGTGTGCCGCGCATTCTGCAATACCGTCCACAGGCGGGCCAGTGTATTTCTGGCGGCGGCAATTTCAGCCTCGATGTCTTTGCCCTCCTCAATCCAGGCGGGAGCAAAACCAGCCTGGCGCAGCATCCGATGGGCCATGCGCCAGTCAGGATCTTCAAAGGGATTCTCGGTGAGATCGATAGGTTCCCCCTTGCCCGAGAGATTCTCAAATTCGCCCTCGTCCATGGCTTCGCGAATCTTTCGATCGATTAAAGATTCCCAGGGTTTCATCACGTCGTTGCGGAGTCAGTACCGGGAGCGGTAGCGACCGGGTCGCAGGTTGCCGCAATCGAGATTGCCAAGATTGTTTACCCGGTCGCTACCGCTCCCGGTACTGACCCCAATCCTCATCAATAAGCTCTAAAACGACAATCGTTCATTTACAGTTCCGTGCGCAATTGTTTGCTAAGAATTGCTACTAACTGATTATGCTATGATCCGGCTGATGCCTGATGGAGAGTCCCTCTCACTTAGTACTCCAATTCTCAGTCTCGCTGAGACCGGTATTGGTCGGTTTGGTCCTCAGAGCGCCCGAAAGCTGGCGATTGCATTGGCACAAGTCACTCTCGGAAAGGATACCGATAAGGTTACGGTGGACGACTTGCTCAACTATCTTCCGACTCGTTACGAAGATCGTTCCAGCATGGTCGAAATTCGTCACTTGTATCATGAGCGAGAGGCGTCGCTGGACCTGACTGTTCAGCTGACTGGCCAGCGTCGAGTTGGTCCGCGGCTTTTCATCTTCGAGATCAATGCAACCGATCAACACCGGACTGGTCCTCAAGTTGTCATACGATGGTTCGTTTCTGGGTGGCGCGGGAAAGAAATAATTCAATATCACCAGAAGAGATTCCCGCGTGGAGCCCGTTTCATTGCATTCGGAAAATGGGAGTGGGACAAGCGCGGCACTTATTTACTCAAATTGAACAAGCCTGATGAGCTTGAGCTCATTGGCGGCACTGATGACGAGGCAGACAACATCGGAACGGATCCAGTTTTGACGGCGATTCACGTAGGAAGGCGGGTTCCAATCTATCGCAAGCTCGGCGATTTTCGCAGCAAGCAACTCCGCGAGATCATGCACCGGTTGCTCAATCGGGTCTCCGATGAGGCTATTGAAGAAACGCTCCCAGCTGATTTGCAGTCGCGCCGCAAACTCATTGGCCGCGCCCAAGCGCTCCGTCATATCCACTTTCCAGGAGACGATGCCTCACTCGACGACTATCACAATGCCCGCAGTCCGGCGCACCGGCGTCTGATATTCGAAGAGTTGTTCTGGCTGGCCCTCGGTCTGGCCCTGAAGCGAGGCCAGCGCATCAGGGAAAGCAAAGGCGCCAAAATCAAGATCGACGACGCGATCAAGAAAAGGATTGCGTCGGTGCTGCCGTTCAAACTCACCGACGCTCAGCGCAAAGTCGTCAAAGAGATTTTCCGCGACATGAAGACTGACGCGCCCATGAACCGTCTGTTGCAGGGGGATGTGGGCAGCGGCAAGACAATTGTGGCTCTGATCGCAATGCTGACGGCGATGGAAAATGATTATCAAAGCGCCTTGATGGTCCCGACAGAGATCCTCGCCGAACAACATGCGCGAAACCTGAAGCGCATCCTGGCGAAATCGCCCTATCGAATCGAATTACTTTCCGGATCGCTGAAAGCTGCCGACAAGAAGCGTCTGCATCAGGCGATGGCCAACGGTGAAGTGAATGCCGTCGTGGGGACGCATGCTTTGATTCAGGAAAGTGTCAGTTTCAAGAATC
>Ga0070694_100000377_pt1 | contig 24002 bp, 20 predicted proteins | sample KBSK1251metaG_FD_65470 | JGI IMG/M metagenome (GOLD analysis project Ga0070694, IMG submission 65470) | Corn, switchgrass and miscanthus rhizosphere microbial communities from Kellogg Biological Station, Michigan, USA - KBS K1-25-1 metaG | ecosystem: Host-associated > Plants > Roots >...
TCGGCGTGCGTCGAGATCGAATCGAAGCCGATGTAGGCGAAGAAGATGAGCGCCGCCCCCGCCATCATGCCGAGCGGTTCTCCTCCCACCCCCGTCTGGCCGAAGATCGTCTTGCCGAAGAAGGCGAGGCCGGTCAGGCCGAACGGCGCGAACGGATGCCAGTTCTCCGGCTTGACGTAGAACGCGCCGACGGCAATGACGAAGAAGACGATGACCAGCTTGACGCCCACCATGAGGGCGTTGAATCCAGCGCTCTCCTTGATCCCTTTGACCAGGATGATGGTGATGATCGTCGCGATGCAGATGGCAGGGAGGTCGAACCAGGTGCCGGTCATCGGAAAATGCCCGGTCGACGGGTCGTAGTCGAACGGGGCGTTGGTCACGACGGCGGGCAGATGCACGTTGAACTGATCGAGGAGAGCCTGGAAGTAGTGCGACCACCCGTGCGCCACGGCCGAGGACGCGACCGCGTACTCCAGGATCAGGTCCCACCCGATGATCCAGGCGAACAGCTCCCCCATGGTGGCGTAGGCGTAGGTGTAGGCCGATCCGGCGACCGGCACCATCGAGGCGAACTCGGCGTAGCACAGCGCCGCGAAGATGCAGGCGATGCCGGCGAAGACGAACGACAGCATCAGCGCCGGGCCGGTCTTGTCGTGGGCCGCGACGCCGGTCAGGACGAAGATGCCCGTGCCGATGATCGCCCCGACCCCGAGGCTGGTCAGCGCGACCGGCCCGAGAACGCGGCGCAGCCGGTGCTCGCCGGCCATCTCCTTCATCAGGGTCTCGTACGATTTGGTGGCGAACAGCCTGTTGGCCATGGGGTCCCCTCGCAAAGGGGCACCCGCCGCTCAGCGCGGGGGTGCCCGACCGGGATCGAACCGGGCCAAGCCTATCATTATTAATGCCGGACGGGCCTTCCGACCGGGGATTACGAAGCCTTCCGGGGACGTCCGGGCCCCAGGTGCTCCTTGAAGAAGGCGAGGGTGCGCGACCAGGACAGGGTCGCCGCCTCCTTGTTGTAGCGCGCCTCCGACGTGTCGTTGTGGAAGGCGTGCTGGACGTCCGGGTACAGGTGCAGCGTGTACGTCTTCCCGGCCTTCTTGAGCGCCTCCTCGAACGCCGGGATCCCCTCGTTGATGCGGGTGTCGAGCCCGGCGTAGTGCAGGAGCAGGGGGGCCGCGATCCGGCCGACCTCTTCGGTTCCGGGTTGCCGGCCGTAATAGACGACACCGGCGTCCAGGTCGGGGGACCGGACGGCCAGCTCTCCCACCATCCCGCCGCCCCAGCAGAATCCGACCGCCCCCACCCTGCCGGTGCACTTCGGGTGCTTCTCGAGGAAGCCGACGGCGGACACCAGGTTGCCCGCGGTCATCTCGGGATCGAGCTTGCCGATCAGCTCGCGCGCGGCGTCCTCGTTCGCGGGAGTGCCGCCCAGGGGAGACAGCAGGTCCGGCGCCAGCGCGAGAAACCCTTCGAGGGCCGCGCGGCGGGCGACGTCCTCGATGTGGGCATTGAGGCCGCGGTTCTCGTGGATGACGATCACGGCCGGGGTCTTGCCCGCCTTGCGCGGGCGGGCCATGAAGGCCGCCACCTCGCCACTGCGTCCCGGATAGGTGGTCCGGCCGCTCTCCAACCGGGAATCGTCGGGAGGGACGATGGCCGCCAGCGGCCGGCCCGATTCGAGGGCGGGCAGGACGGCGATGGCCGCCGCCATGCTGCCGGTCAGCCGGGCCAGCCGCGCCAGGAACACCCGCCGGTCGAGCGGCGCGTGCGTGTACTCGTCGTAGAGATCGATGATCGCCTGCGTCATGTCGGACTATCAGCCTAGCAGATCGGGAGGGCGGGGGGAACAGACCGGCGGGACCGGAGACTCCCTCGCGCCCGCGAAAGCGACGGAGAGCCCCGGTCCCCCCGGTGTCATGCCATGGACGGCGACGCCATCAGAGAGGTGGTTGCCAGGGAAGGAGCGATCCGGCTGCTGGAGTTGCGAGGGTGGCTCATGCGGGACCTCCCCATCGTTGAGCGTCGTCGATCCACGGCGATGACACGCGAAGAAGGTACGCCCGTCGCGCGGCCGGGAACATCGGGTGAATGACCGGTTTTCGGGGGATGAAACTACCGGATCGTGAAGGACGTCATCGAGATGGAGCCCATCACCACGCGGTCGTTGAAGAAGGCGGCGGCCTCCTGGGCACCCTGGACCGCCAGCACGTAGAGCAAGGGCAGGTAATGCTCCGGGGTGGGGATCGCCAGCCGGGCGTCGTGACCGAGCCCCGGGTAGTCCACCAGGGCGTCGTGGTCGCGCGCCAGGATGCGCCGTCGCGCCTCGTCGTTGAAACGGATCGCCCAGTCGTAGCCGTCCGGCCGGTGGTAGTCCATGACGCGCAGGTTGTGGACGATGTCGCCGCTTCCCAGGACGAGCACCCCCTCGCGGCGGAGCGGCGCCAGCCGCCGGGCGAGCGCGTAATGGGCCGACGGCGGGAGGGAGGCGTCCAGGCTCAGCTGCACGACCGGGACGTCGGCGTCCGGATACATCGCGAGGAGGACGCTCCAGGCGCCGTGGTCGAGCCCGCGCTCGGCGTCCAGGCCGGCCTCTGTGAGCCCGGCCGCGGCGTGTCCGGCCTCCGGGCGGCCGATCAGCCCGGCGACCGTGCGGGCGAGGGCCGGCGAGCCCGGTGCCGGGTAGCGGACCGCGAACAGCTCGTCCGGGAAGCCGAAGAAATCGTGGATCGTCCCGGGCCGCTCCGCCGCCGTGAGTGAGACTCCGTTCGTCTCCCAGTGCGCCGAGACGCACAGGACCGCCTCGGGGCGGGGGATTCTCCGGGCCAGGTCCGACCAGCCCCGCCGGAACTCGTTGTCCTCGATGGCGTTCATCGGGGAGCCGTGCCCGACGAAGAGCGCCGGCAGCCCGGCTGCAGCCGTCATTCCGGAGCGCCGTCGCTAATGGCAGTCGCCCGTCGACGGGCGCCGCGGCAGCCCGTCGCTGGAAACGCCGTAGTCGGCCTCTCCGTCCTCGCGGGCCAGGACCATGAAGAACTCCCCGACCGGCGGATCGGGAAGATCGAGCGTCGCGAAGGCGATGTCGGAGTTCTCGACGACGCAGTAGACCGCCCCCAGGTCGACGTGGTCCTGGTCCGCCCGGAGCGCCGTGCTGCCGGTGACGATGGCATCGCCCGTAATCACGGGGCCGGGGGACATGATCGGCGGGCACTCGCCGGGCCACAGGAGGGCCTCGTCCACTCCCCGGCGGGCGTCGTGGCACAGCGGTCCTCCCGCTCCGAAGAAGGCGTAGACGCCGTCGTTCGTGGCGGCGAAGGCCAGGCCGGCCAGGCGCTCGTCCGCCGCCAGGTCGTTGACCTTCAGTTTGCCGAGCTCTGTTCCGGTGACGTCGGTCCAGGTCTCCCCCACGTCCCGGCTGAGCCAGGCCTGACTCGCGGCGGTGGACGTTTGATTGCTTCCGCCGGCGAACGCCAGGTTCCCGGTGCGCCCTCCCCAGGCCACCTCGAAGTCCACGGGGGACGTCAGGACGTATCGGAACGAGGCGCCGTGGTCCAGCGTCCGCATGACGCGCCCCCCCAGGCCGACGAGCGCCGCGCCGTCCAGGCGCGGGTGCGCGCTGATGTCGTACACCGGGATGTAGGTGAACGGGTCGGAGTTCCAGATGATGTTCCAGGTGTCGGCGCCGTCCTTCGACAGCGACAGGTACGACATGGCCGTGAAGGTGAACAGCAGATCGCCGCCCGTCCAGATGGTCTTTGGGTCGGTGGGGGCCACGTCCAGGGCCGATTGGGCCGTCGCGACCCCTTCCGTCTGGCCCGGGTTGTGGGCCGTCCAGGTATCCCCCAGGTCATCCGATCTCCAGACCGCCCCGCCGGCGGCGTAAACGGTGTCGCTCCCGGGCACGCCGTGGACGCTGAAGACCGCGACATAGGCCGACGGGAGGTTCGGGCCGATGTCCACCCACGTCCTGCCGCCGTCGAGCGACCGGAAGAGGACGTTCGCGCCAGGCTGCGAGGCCGCGGCGAAGAGAAGCCCTGGCCGCGCCGCGTCGATCCAGAGTCCGGTGATCGTGGTCCCTTCGGGGCCCAGGGGCTGCCAGCCCGCCGGCTTCCCGCGCAGGTCGAGACAGAAGACGCCGCGTCCGGACGTCCCGGCGCAGAGACGCCCGGGCGCCCCGGCCAGGGAGCGGACCGCGATCCCCTGCAGTCCGAACGGATGCCACTCGGATGCCGAAGCTTCCGGAACGAGGAACAGGACGGGGGTCAGGGCGACAACGAGCGAGGCCAGCGGGAGTTTCTTCCTGGAGGTCATGGAGTCCTCCTTGTCCAGGTCGAGTGCAGTCGCCGGTTATGGTATGCGGGCATTATACGACCGCCCCTTCGCGGGCGCCAACCGGTTGTTTATGCGTCCATCGACAAGAGCAGGGCGCGACGATGTAAATCGTATTGACGAGGTCCGATTTGTTCGGTACTTTCCGGGTCATGCCCGCACGTGATGTCAGCCGTTCCCGACCACTCTTCTCACAGGAGGGGCTCATGGCAGATCGTCTGCGCAGGCGCTCGCTGGTATCGAGATTTCTTGGGATGGGCGCGTTGCTGGTCACCGCCGCGCTGCTCGTGGCGGCTCCCGCCGCCGGTGCGGCCCCGGCCGGTCCGCAATTCAGGAGCGTCGAGCCGGAAACGATGATCGGCGGCGTCACGCCGGAAGAGGAAGCCGCCCGCCAGGCGGCGCTGCACGCGTGGCTCACGAAGGAGCTGCCGGTCGGCGTGCGGGAGAACGCCATCCGCGTCAGCCTGACGGCGCAGGAGCAGGCCGATCTGAAGCAGCGGCAGGAAGCGGCCGGCGGCCCGGCGGTGGTCGGCCGGACCAAGCTGGTCACCCAGGTGGTGCGGTTCTCCCCGGTCGACGCGGCGCTCCTCTCGGATGCACCGCGGCGGGTCGGGCCGGGACTGCTGCGAGCCACCCCGGACGGGGGGTTCGTCTGGGCGGCCGCCATCCGCTCCGACGGGGCGGAAGCGATCCGCGTGCGCATCAGCGGCCTCGATCTGTCCGACGACGCCGACCTGTTCTTCTTCAATGAAGCCGGCCAGGCGTTCGGCCCGTACTCGAAGAGGGGCCCGAACGGCGACGGCGACTTCTGGTCGAACACCGTCATGGGCTCCGAGGGGATGGTCCTGCTGCGCCACTACGGCCCGAACGGAAAGGCCGACCTGAAGGGCGTGTCGTTCACGATCGCGGAGGTCGGGCACATCGGGCGGCAGTTCGCCGCCAGCTCGGGCCTCGGCTTCACGCCGGAGTCGTTCTGCAGCTTCAACGTCCCGTGCATCGAGAACGCCTCCTGCTTCAGCTCGTCCCAGCTCACCGCCGCGAAGAACGCCGTGGCCCTGATGCAGTGGATCTCGGGCGGGTTCATCTACACCTGCACCGGCGGCCTGATCGCGGACTCCGACTCGGGAAGCCAGATCCCGTACTTCCTGACGGCGAATCACTGCATCAGCCGCGCCAGGGACGCGAGCGCGCTGGAGGCCTATTTCCAGTTCAGCCTTCCCTGCGGCAGCACCTCCTGTCCGGGGCAGACGAATCCCGGCGGGATCCAGCGCCTGGGCTCGACCATCACGGCCACGGGGACGAGCGGTGACTTCACCCTCCTGCGGCTGAGCCAGGCGCCCCCTTCGGGCTCCGTTTTCCTCGGGTGGAACAGCACGCCGATCGCCTTCACCAACGGCGCGTCGCTCATCCGGGTCAGCCATCCGGCCTGGGCCCCGCAGTCGTACTGGGCTGGATCGGTCGACACGTCGGCCGGCACCTGCACCCAGTGGCCGCGCGGCGAGCGGATCTACAGCCGCACCACCGCCGGCGGGACGGAAGGGGGGAGCAGCGGCTCCCCGGTCATGAACGGCGGCGGCCAGATCGTCGGCCAGCTGTCCGGATCGTGCGGCACGAACGTGAACGATGCCTGCGACGAGGTGAACAACGCCACGGTCGACGGCGCCTTCGCGTCCTATTTCCCGACGGTCCAGCCGTTCCTGGGGGCCGCCTGCGTGCCGGCGACCGAGAACTGCAGCGACGGCGTCGACAACGACTGCGACGGGGCGACGGACTGCGCCGACTCGAACTGCTCGGGCAGCCCCGCGTGCGTCTGCACGCCCAACGGCAGCTCCTGCACCGTGAACGCCGACTGCTGCTCGAACAAGTGCAAGGGGCCGGCCAGCGGAAAGACCTGCCGGTAGAAGTGGAACGGGCGATCCTCGTCGGATCGCGGAAGGCTCGAGAGGGCGGGAGGGAAACCTCCCGCCCTTTTTTTGGGGGGGAAGCGCCCGCCGATCAGACCCCTTCGACCAGGATCATGTCGGTGACCGAGGCGCTCTGGCGCAGCCCCTTGGGGGCGCGGTACTCCTCAGAGGCCCACCACGCCCGGGCCTGCTCGAAGGTCGGGAACTCGAGGACCACGACCCGCTTCGGGTTCCAGGACCCCTCGAGCGTCACCGCCTTGCCGCCGCGCACCAGGAACGTCCCGCCGTAGTGGGCGAGCGTCTTCGGAACGACCCGGATGTAGGCGGCGTAGGCGACCGGGTCGGTAATCTCGACGTCCACGATGATGTAGGCGGCCATGGCCCTCTCCGTAAGGCGGGTCTTCGTGACTTATGGCACCGACGGGGATCCAGTATAACCGGCACTCTGTGCTTTACTCCGGGGGCAACTCACCGTATAGAACGGAGGTATCCCCGGCAGGCCGAGTGTCTGAGGACGTGGCTTTTCAGTCTCGAGACCGACGTTGCGTCGGCAGGAGGGGGCGATGAAACTCCCGACATGCATCTCGTGGATCCTGGTCTGTGCCGTCATCCTGGTGTTAAGCGGCGCCCCGGCCTGGAGCGGCGTCCACCTGTGGCGGATCACCGAGGTCTACAGCAACGCAGACGGCTCGGTCCAGTTCGTCGAGATGACCACCTGCTGCGGCTCGGCGGGAGGGGAGATCTTCCTGTCGGGCGCGAGACTGACGAGCAATTCGCACACCTTCATATTTCCCGGCAACCTGACCATGACGACGCCGAACAACCACGTCCTCCTGGCCACCGACGGGTATGCCGCCCTGCCGGGCGTGCCGGCGCGGGACTACAAGATCGACCCCAATTTCTTCTCGGCTGGCGGGGACACGGTCACCTTCGCGGTCTATGACACGTGGACGTTCGGCCCGGGACTCGTCCCGACCGACGGCACCGGCTCGCTCAACAAGGACCAGGAGGACCCCGCCGACACGCCGTTCCTGGCGCGCAACTCGCCGACGAACCTGCTCGATCAGACCGGCACGATCGGGGCCGCCGGCGGTCCTCCCGCCGTCCCCGACGGGCTGGCTGGGACGACGCCCCTGCTGGTCGCGGCCTCCACTCCGGACGGATCGAACCTGAGAGTGTCCTACGACATCGCGAGCTGCACCAGCAGCGTGGCCAATCACCACATCATCTACGGGCAGAAGAGCGGTCTGCCGGCCCTCGCGGCCGGCCTCTATACGCCCCTCGGGGCGGTGTGCGGGATCGGCAACGCGGTCCCGTACGACTGGGCCGGCAATCCCACCCCCGACGACGGTCGGGGGCTCCTCTGGTTCCTGGTGGTGACGACCGACTCCGCGGGGGTCGAAGGCTCCTGGGGGAAGGACAGCCTGGGGAACGAGCGGAGCGGACCCGGCAACGGCGGGGCATCCGGCATCTGCGGCCTGACCCGGAGCCTCACCAATACCTGCGGGCACTGACGCGCCAGCCGCGCCCCGAAGTGCCGCCGCGATCCGCTCGGCCGGCTATGGCCCGGCGGTCTCGACGGGTGCGCCGTCCTTGTAGTGCAGGCGATGAGTTGGACAGTAGCCGTCCGTGATCATCGCCCCGGCGCAGGTCTCGCACCGGGCCGATTTCTCGACGGCGGCCTGCAGGAGGGCATAGGCCCGGGCCAGGCCGTCGAACTCCTGGCGGTCGTCGACCGCGAAACAGCCGGCGATCCCCACCTTGTCCTTGTCGCACCAGCCGATGCCGTGGGTGTGCTTGCGGCAGTCCGGGCAGGTCAGGGTCCCCGGATCGATGCGGCGCGCCCTGGCGAGATGCCAGGTCAGGGACGACATGTACGCCTCGCCATGGACGAACCCTATCCGGTGCGCCGGGCAGTATCCGTCGGTCTCGATCGCCTTCAGGCACGTCGCGCAGGTCACCTTGGACTTGATGATGTCGTGGCCGTGCGCGTCCAGCACCTCGTACAGGAACTTCGAGCGGATCTCGACGGAGGCCACGTAGCCGACCTGCGCCGGCTCGCACCAGCCGTTGATCCGCCTCGCCTCCTCGCAGGACTTCACCGCGGGGGAATGGGCGCGCCCGATTGCCGGGAGCCCCAGCGCGGCGGCGAGCGCCGCGATGCCGATGAGGGGCGCGACGATGGGGCGGGCGGGCAGGCGCCGGCTCACGGCCGCACTTCGGCCGCCAGCCCCTTCGCCAGGTCGCGGATCCGGTCCCAGGCGCCCCGGACCTCCGCCTCGGTGGTCCTGATGTTGCCGATGGCGAAGCGCAGGACGTAGCGGCCGCCCAGGCTGGTGTGCGACAGGAAGATCTCGCCGGAATGGTTGAGCGCCGCCAGGAGCCGCGCGTTGAAGTCGTTCGCCGCGGCGCCGCCGCTGCGATCCCCCGGCGTTGCCGCGCCCCGCGGGAGGGCGCGAAAGCAGACGACGCTGAACGGGACGGGAGCGACCCGCTCGAAGCCGGGGTCCGCGTCCACCCACTCCGCGAACAGGCGGGCCAGGCGCAGGTGCTCGCGCAGCCGCTCCCGGATCCCCTCGAGGCCGAAGTAGCGCAGGACGACCCACAGCTTCAGGGCCCGGAACCGGCGGCCGAGCTGGAACCCGGTGTCCATGAGATTCCTGACCTCGGAGGTCTCCGACGTCTTCAGATACTCGGGGGTCAGCCCGAAGGCGGCGCGCAGCAGGTCCATCCGGCGGCAATAGAAGGCGCTCAGGTCGAACGGCGTGAACATCCATTTGTGCGGATTCACCACGAACGAGTCGGCCCGCTCGACGCCGGCGAGGGCCTGCCGGCATTCCGGCAGGATCGCCGCCGCGCCGGCGTAGGCGGCGTCCACGTGCAGCCAGGCCCCGCGCGCGGCGCAGACGTCCGCGATGGCCGGGACCGGATCGACGCTCGTGACCGAGGTGGTCCCCACCGTGGCCACCACGGCCAGGGGAACGTGGCCGGCCCGGCGGTCCTCGTCCATGGCCGCGGCCAGGGCGTCGGGGCGCATGCGGAACTCGGCATCGACCGCGATCCGCTTCAGGTTGTCGTGCCCCAGTCCCAGGACGATGACCGCCTTGTCCACCGAGGAGTGCGCGTGCTCGGAGCAATAGACCCGGAATGCGCCCGGCCCGCGGCCGGTCAGCCCCTGGGACCGGATCTCCGGCGACTTGGCGTGGCGCGCGGTGGCGAGAGCGTGGACGATCGCCGTCGAGGCCGTGTCGTAGATGACCCCCTCGAACTCGTCCGGCAGCCCGATCGCCCGGCGCAGCCAGGCGAGGACGACGTCCTCGAGCTCGGTCGCCGCCGGGGAGGTCCGCCAGAGCATCGCCTGCTGGCTCACGGCGGTCGACAGAAGATCGGCCAGCGCCCCGGGGGACGAGAAGCCGCAGGGGAAGTAGGCGAAATACCCCGGATGGTTCCACTGCGTCAGCCCCGGGACGAGGACCCGCTCGAAGTCGGCGAGGATCCGCTCGAACGGCTCTCCCTCCTCGGGGGCGTCGGCTGGGAGGGCGGCGCGGATCGCCCCCGGCTTGACGCGCGACAGGACCGGGTTGTCGAGCGACCAGCGGAAGTACTCGGCGAGCCAGTCGACCAGCCGGTGCCCCTCCTCGCGAAATTCCGAGGCGGGCATGTCGCCGCGGGCGCCGGCGTCCCCGGTCATTTCGATCCCTGGTCGATCCGCAGTCCGGCGTCGGGGCGCGTGTAGACCGCCTTCCCCCCCATCATCGTGAGCAGGACCTGGGTGTCCGAGATCTTCTCGGTGGGGACGTCGAACAGGTTCTGGCTCAGGACGATCAGGTCCGCCTGCTTCCCGACCTCGATCGAGCCGACGCTCTTCTCCTGGTGCATCTGCCAGGCGCTGTTGATCGTGTGCATCTTGAGGACGGCGAGCAGGTCGGGGATCCCCTCCTCGGGGCTCAGCGCCCCCGGGTGGACGCCCGCGACCTCCTCGCCCGTGTGATCGATGGCCGTCTCGATCTGCACGAACGGCAGGAGCGGGTCGACCGGGTAGTCGCTGCCGCCCGCCACGACCCCGCCGGATCGCCAGATCCCGGCGGCGGGGAACAGGTGGGCGTAGAGCGGGTCCTCGATGTAGCCCAGCGTCCCCTCGACCAGGTAGGCGTCGCGCCGCGCCCACTGCAGCGACATGCTGGCGACCACGCCCAGCCGGCCGAAGCGCGGCACGTCCGCCGGATCGATCGCCTCGAGGTGGGTGATCGTGTGCCTCAGGTCGCGCGCGCCGTTCGTCTCCAGCGCCGCCTGGAAATTGTCGAGCGCGTCGCGCGTGGCGCGATCCCCGATCGCGTGGACGTGGATCTGCCAGCCCGCCTTGTCGAGCGCGACGAAGCCGGCGCGGGCGTCGGAGCAGGACGGGTCCGGCCCGCGGAAGGTCCCCGTCTTCCAGATCGGCTTCTCGAGGGTCCCGGCGTTGACGCGGTACGGCGCGAGCATGGCGCCGGTATGGGCCGGGAACTCCATGACGCCGTCGCAGTAGACCTTCACGCTGGTGACCGAGATCAGGCCGCGGGCGAAACGCTTGTAGTCGTCGAGCGCCGCGATCTGCCTCTTCAGGTCGGCGGCATCGCCGTTGCCGCGGACGAAATCCGCCGAGAGCCCGAGGTTGGCGCGAAGCGTCAGCCCGCCTTCGTCCTGGACCTTCGCCCACTGGGCGATCTGATCCTCCGCGTTGCCGGGGATGAAGATCGAGGTGATCCCCATCCGGTTGGCGTCCGCGATCGTCCGCCTCACCCCCTCGACCCGCGCCACGTCCGTGATCGGGCGAGTCTCCCCCCAGTCGCCGGGGTCGAAGTCGGCGAAGAACCCGTTCGGCCTGCGATTCGCGTCGCGGCCGATCTCCCCTTCGGGCGGGTCGGGCGTCCCCGCGCCGATGCCGGCGTTCTCGATCGCCCGGCTGTTCATCCAGAACTTGTGCCCGTCGGCGTTATGGACGGAGACGGGACGCGTCGTGTCGAGCCGGTCGAGGTCCTGGCGTGTCAGAGCCGTCCCCGGCGGCAGGATCGCCTCGCCGAACAGGTGGTGCGCGTTCAGCCTGGCGTTCGATCCCTTGAAGGGGGCCTGGTCCGGCCGATCGAGACAGGCCTGGAGCTTTGCCAGGACCTCGGCCACGGTCCCCCCCGCATACCCCATCTCGCAGTCGGTCGGCCGCGTCCCGTGAAAATGCCCGTCGATGATCCCGGGCATCACCATGCGTCCCCCGAGATCGACCACCCGGGTCGCGGGCCCGGCCAGGCGCTTCGCCTTCCGGTCAGGCCCGACGAACACGATCCGGCCGTCCGCGATGGCGATCGCCTGGGCGAAGGCCGGCCGCGCCGAGGCGGCCCCCTTCGTCCCGGCCGCGCTCCGATCGCCGCCGGGCGGCTCGATCCCCTGGTACAGCAGGAACCGCCCGTTCAGCATGACCGTGTCGGCGCGACCCGGGGGGGCCGGCGGAGAGGCGGACAGAACGGTGGCAACCGCAAGCAGCGCGAGCGCGCCGCACAAAAGCGGGACAAGACGTGAAGAGTTCACGCGGGCGCTCCTGATAGAGAGCGGACATTATACCCGGGAGGGGGAATCGGGCCGGCGCTCAGGGTCCCGCGGTCAGGCCGCGGGGGGCGACTCGCGGCGAGCAAGGCGCAGGGTCAGGATCACCAGCACCACGACCGCCAGCGACAGCGCGGCCCAGAGGAGCGCGGTCTGGCGATACCCCTGCCCCTTCAACCGGGCGTTCAGGCTGTACTCCGGGTTCTTTTCCAGAGGGCCGGCTTCGATCGGGGTGGACTGGACGGCCAGGACGACCTCGCGCACCCTCTCGAGCTCGTAGCGCGGGGCTTCATGATCCGGCGCCCCCAGCAGGAGGGCGTAGTGTCCTTCGGGCGCCGTGAGAAACACCTCGGGCAGGACCACACGGACCTGGACCGACCGGAACGCCAGCGGGGCGTCGTCACCATCCTCGACGACGAGGTCGATCGACGACGCGCGGAGTGGGGGGACCTCGAGGCTCAGCGGGCGAGGATCGCCGACGGGGCGCGTCAGCCGGCCGCGCAGAAGGGTCCTCTCCTCGCCCGTCGCCTCCTTCGCCTCGAGGAGGAAGCCGCGGTCGAAATAGGCGGCGCCGGTGTCGAGGATGAGTCGGTCGAAGCGCATGGGTGAGACCGGCAGACGAAGCGCGTAGCGCGACGTCCCGTCGCGGCTCTTCGGCTCGGAGGTCTCGAGAGGGACGAGGTCGGTCGCAGCCTCCTGCTCGACGAGGTACGGCCACTGTCGCGAGGCGTCGTCCGCCACGCGCAGGTCCGACAGGTCGTCGCTCAGGACGGCCAGGTCGGTGGGCTCGATCCGCAGGCGCGACAGGCCCTCGGCGGCAGCGGGGACGGTGAGCCTCCGGAGATGGCTGAAGAGGCGCCGGTCGACCTCGGCGCCGGGGTGCATGGCGAAGGCGAGCGCCGGGGCGCCGTCGTACGCGGCGTTCGGGCGGACGGCACCGAGACGCGCGGGATGCACGGTGGCCGGATCGTAGAGCAGGGCGGCGGCTTCGGCGCGCCGGCCCGTGACGGCCCGGGCCGGGGCCGGCAGGAGTCCCGCCAGGTCGTAGCGCGGGGCGCGCGCCCGCCCACCTCCGAAGCGGAGAGTCCCGAACACCTCCCCCGTATGCCCCCCCTTCGAGAAGATGAGGGACGGCTGGGCGAGGACGCCGGCAAAGGCGAGCTGCTCGAGCGGCGGGCTGTCGCCGTCGTCGATCTCGACGCGCAGCCGGTCCCCGCGCGCGGGCCCGAGCGCCAGCTCCTGATCGACCACCGGGACCAGCCCCTCGACCCGGAAGATCGGCCCCGAGGCGATGGCGGTGCCGCTGCCGGCGGGGCCGTCGTCCCAGACCTCCACCTTCCGGTCGAAGGTGCGCGTGGAGGACTCGATCCGCAGGCGGCCGGGAACGATGCCCCGCGGGCGGGCCAGATCGACCACGGTGCGTCCGTCCCGGCTCCGGACGCCGAGCACCTCGAGCGGCACGGCGATCGTCCCCGCGAGCTCGATCGAGCGGGCGCTCTCGAGCCGCAGCGACGGCTCGAGCCAGAACGGGTGCTCGGTCTCGAGGACGACACGCAGCCGCGGCCCGCCGAACGGCGGCAGGGGAAGCCGCAGCTTCTCCGCGGCGCGCCCGCCGGTAATCCGGAAGACGGAACCCTGCTCGATGAGCCGCGTGACGCCGCCGGCCGCGTCGATCCCCTCGACCCGGACGCGGGCGACGAACTCGCCGTGGCGCGGCTCGACGATCAGCACCCAGGGCCCCGGTCCGGAGGCCGCAGGGGGCGCCCCGATGTCGATGGTCTCCCGGCGCAGCGGCGGTCCGGTCTCTCGGCGGGTTTCGGTCCGGGCGGCGTCGAGAATCCGGGGATCGAAACGCCGGGTGATGTCGACGGTCCCCGGGGCCCCGGCGTCGACCAGGAACGGGACTTCGTTCTCCCGCGCATCGAACAGGCGGATGTCGGACAGGTCGGGCCGGCAGGCCGTCAGGATCTCCGCAGGGAGGACCAGGCGGGCCAGTCCGCCGTCCGCGGCCAGGACCTCGGCCTCCCGCGGGAAGAGCCGGCGCAGCTCGACGGGCTGCGCGGCCTCGCCCCCCGCGGTCTCCAGGCCCGGGAAGGGGGCGAGCGTCAGGCCGAGGACGAAGAGCCTTTCGAGCGCCCGCCTCACGCCTTCTCCGCAGGCGCCTTGCGGAACACGAAGCGCTGGTACAGGAGCGACACGAGAATCAGCGAGATGGCGAGCCCGACGAGCGATGCCACGCGATACAGGTCCTCGAGCGCCCCGAGATCGTAGAGGAACACCTTGCCGATGGTCACCAGGAGAAAACCGAGGCTGATCCAGCGCAGTCCGAGCGAGTCGCGGGCCATCCCGAAGCCGAGCAGGATGAGCGCGTAGATTCCCCAGGCGATCGAGACTGTCAGCCGCTGCGCCGGCTGGTCGCCGAAGCGCAGGCTCAGCGCCGGTCCGGTGGAGAACCAGTCGGCGATCGTGAGATTGATCCAGACGAAGATCACGACGATCGCGGCCAGCGCCGCCCCGATCGCCCCGGCGGGATGGCCCCGGCGGTAGACATCGACCTCCCAGGGCCGGGCGCGCCCCGTCTCGATCGGCCGGAGGAGCGCCGCTCCCGCGAGCAGCGCGGCCGCCGGCACGAGGTACGTGTAGGTCAACCAGTTCACGATCCGGATCGTCGAGCGCGGGTAGTACGACAGGAGCGCCGGATTGGCGACGAGCCGCGCGGTGGTCGCGCCCAGGAGCCCCAGCCCGAGGTATTTCAGGCCCGGATGATCCAGCCGCTTCCAGAGGGCGAGCATCGCCAGGCCGTCCAGGGCCCAGCCGATCGTGATCCATTGCTTCTCGAGCTGCAGCGGGATGGCGACCGCGACGAAGCAGAGGGCGACCGCCGAGAACCACACGAGCGCGCTGCGGCGGATCGGATCCGCGGCCGGCCAGGACCGGCGGGCGCGGTCCGCGGCGATCAGGGACAGGACGCCGAGAGCGATGGGCAGCGCGCCGATGAAGGCGTCCCCGTAAGCCAGCACGAAGAGCCGTCTCAAGGACGGGAACCACAGCGGTCCCGCCAGCGCCGCGGCGTACCAGGCGAGACGGTCGTTCGAGAACCGCTTCACGGTGAAGAGCGGCCAGGCGGTGAAGAGGATCACCGCCGCGGCCTGCGCCACGAGCGCCGCGAGGGGCGCGCCCGCATGCGCCTCCAGGAACCGGCCTGAGAAGGTCCAGCCGGCGTGCACCGAGAGCGTGGCGCCGACCGCGACGGCGCACCACGTCCCGTTTCCCAGCCGCGTCGCCGCGGTCAACACCAGGAGGCCCAGGACGAGCGCGGCGCCGAGCGCCGGGAGCGGCCCCAGCGACAGCGTCATCGGTGCGCCGCAGAGGATGACCAGGAGGGTCGCCGGCAGCGCCCCCGCCGCGTGCTCGGCGAAGACCCGGACCTCCCCCTCGCGCCGCAGGAGAGCGACGGCCTGCAGCAGCACCGACGCGCCGGCCAGAATCGCCAGGAAGACCTCGGGCGCCGGGAAGAGTCCGCTGTCGTGGTGCACAAGGTGGCAGATGGAGAGGCCGAGCCCCAGCCCCAGGGCGGCGACCACCTGAAGTCCGGCCCGGCGCGGAAACGCGGCATGGCGGTACAGCAGCGCGGCGATGGCCGTCCAGCCGAAGAGCCAGGGGGAGATCGGCACGGCCGGCGACGTCGACGAGAAGAGCAGCAGGATGAAGAAGCCGCCCGCCGCCACGAGCGCCGCAGGGGCGGGGCCGTCGCCGCCGAAGGGCTCGGGATCCCGCTCGACGAACAGATGGAAGATCGCGGTCAGCCCGGCCGCCACCGCCACGGTTTCCCAGGCCAGCGGCAGGGTCAGCCCGTGCTGCAGCAGCCACACGGCGACGACGGTCACGCACGCCGTGGCCGCCCCCGTGCCGAGCGCGGGCACCGATTGTTCGCGGGCGACCCAGCAGGCGCCCGCGCCCAGGAGCGCCAGCAGGATGGCGATGGGATACAGGTGCGGTCCCAGCCCGACGCGGGCGGAGAAATAGACCGCGAACGCGAAGGGAAAGAGGATGGCCCCGACCTGGCTCCACATCCAGGCGCCCCCGGTCCGGCCGGCTCCGGCGAACCGTCCGGCGAGCACGAACAGCACCGCGAACAGCGCCAGGATGACGAGCCCGAGGAACAACCGTTCGGGGCCCATGCGGGTGACGATCCAGAGGCCCTGCAGGAGCACGGTCCCCAGCAGGCTGAGGATGCCGAGCGAGGGCCAGCGGCGCTTGTGGCCGACGGCGAGCAGGCCGAGATCCAGAAGGAGGACGTAGCCGAACAGGCCGATCGGGCGGTCCGACCCGCTCGCCAGCAGGAGCGGCGTGGCGAATCCCCCGACCAGGCCCAGCACCGCCACGAGGAGCGAGGCGTGCCGCACGGCGAGCAGGCAGCAGGCGGCGGTGACCAGCACCATCATGCCGAACACCAGCGGCATGCCGATGAGATGGTAGAGAACGTGGGCGGCCCAGAAGGCCGCGTAAAGGATGACGATGCCCGCGCCGGAGATCCCCTCGGAGGTCTGCCGGTATCCGCGGCTCCGCAGCCACTCCGATCCGATCAGGCAGCCCAGGCCCGTGAGCGTGCCGGACACCACGCGCATCGTCGGGGTGATGAGTCCCTGCTCGATCGAGTACTTGAAGAACAGCAGGCCTGCGAGGCCGAGCGCGATCGCGCCGACGACCGCCGCTCCACGGATCCCGATCCAGCGTTCCCAGTCGATGGGCGGCGCCGAAGGGGTGAAGCGCGGCGCGTGCGGCTCGGCGGCTCCTGCGTCGCGGCTTGCCGCGGGGGCGGTGACGATCAATGGTGGCGGCTGCTGGGGCCGGCGAGGCGGCTCGGGCGCCGGCGGAACGGCCGGCGCCGGAGCGGGGCGCACGGGAACGGGAGGGACAGGCCGGGCTGCCTCGGCGCCGGGCGCTCCGCCCGGCGAGCGTTCGAGCGTCGCCGTGCGCCGGGCGAGCGCCGCGACCCGTTCCTCGACGGCATCGAGGCGCTCTGCGAGATCATCTTTCCCGCGGCTCTCGTCGGCGAGCCGCCGCACCCGTGCCAGGGCGACCAGCGCGAGGATGGGACCCGCCACCACGCAGGCGACGACGAGGAAGACAAGCGGGCCGATCATGTCTGCCATGGGCGGAGTCGGGAAGTTCCCGGGTCAGCCATCGTTGCGCGTAGCATGCCACAAGCGGCTGGATTAGGACAGGACCTTCGAGGGCTTCATGAGGGGATCGCCCTCGCCGCGGAGGCGGGGCCGAGGTTCCTGCGTGCGAGGCGTTTCCTTCGGCGCGATTCGGGACCGAGGCTGGCGGGCAGGGCGGCGTTGACCCGGGTGCCGGCTCCGGGGGCCGAGTCGACGGTCAGGATCCCGCCGAGCAGCCGGGCACGCTCCTGCATGCCGATCAGCCCCGTGGACGAGTCGGCCCGACTCCCCACGGGAGCAAACCCTCGTCCCGAGTCCTCGATCCGGACGGACAGGATGCGGGAATCTGCGTGAAGGCTCACGGTCGCACTGGACACGCCGGCGTGGCGGGCCACGTTGGTCAGCGCCTCCTGCACGATGCGGAACGCCGCGGTCTCGACCTCCGGCGCGAACCGCTTCGCCTCCAGCCCGCGGTGGTCGAACCGGATCCGGATGTTCGTCCGCTTGGTGTAGCGGCGGAACAGGCCGAGGAGGCTCCCCTCCAGGCCCAGCTCATCGAGCATCGCCGGTCGCAGGTCCAGCGCGAGGGCGCGCACCCTCTCGAAGAGGTTCTGCACGACCGATCGCGCGTCCGTCACGCGGGACAGGACCTTCCACTGCGGGAGGCCGGGCTTGATGGTGAGCAGCAGGCGGAGCGCGGTGAGCATCTGGCCGATCTCGTCGTGGAGCTCCCGCGCGATGGCCCGGCGTTCGGTCTCCTGCAGCTGGAGCAGCCGCCTCGAGAGCAGTTGCAGCTGCTCGCGGCTCGCGCTCACCTGGTCGAACAGGACCGCCCGCTCCCCCTCGGCGCGCGTGCGCTCGAGGACCTCCCAGCGTCCATGGCGCACCGCCACGGCGGACTTGTGCGTGCGGACCACGTTCAGGATGTGATCGGCGGCGCTCGAGGCGAGCGGATAGGTGCACAGCACGATCATGGGCCGGTTCGCCATGGAGGCGTCGAACGCCCGCTCGTACGAGGAGAACTTCGCCCAGTCCCGGGCCTTCAGCCAGGCGACGTTGGCGGCGGCCCGCATGCCCGGACAGCCCCGGGCGAGCGCCTGGTCGAGCTTCCGGTGCCAGCGCCGCATCGTTCTTTTCCGATCGAATCCTTCCCCCCCGACATACCACTTGTCGTGCGGGAGAATCTCCATCCGGCCATCGGAGAGGTGGCGCTCGAATCCCGGCACGGCCTTGCGCATCGCCTTGCGCGCGTCCCGCGCGGTCAGCGGATCGGAGACCACCCACAGGCAGAATTCGCCGTGATCCAGCCCCGCCTTGAAGAAGGGAATCAGGAACTCGAGCAGGTCCCGCCTGGTCTCGTAGAAATGGCACAGGTGGGCGCCCCACGGGACGTCCCCGACGACGCCGAGCCCCGAGGGTCTCAGCCTCGGGCGGGGCGCGGGGGCCCTGCGGTCGCGAATCCGCGGTTCGCTTCGGGTGTGTCGGTCCACCGTGACCTCAGCGGACAGAAACCAATCGGCCCGAAGCGGGCGCCATCCTGCCCGGGCCGTTCAGCTCACGCGCTGAAGTGTTGATTGCTGGGCGGAGAGTACGACGCGGAAACAATTCGTGTCAAGATTCCGAGGGCCCGTCGAATTCCTCGATGAATCCCTTCATGCGGAACTGCCACCAGGCCATGCCGAACCGCTTCGCCTCGTCGATCGCCCGCCCTGCGGTCCAGCCGTCGTGCGCCATACGGTACACGGCGACGACGACCCCGGTGCGATCGCGCCCGCGCTTGCAGTGCACGAACACGGGCCCGGCCCCGGGCGCGAGAAGAGCCGCCAGGATCGTCCGCACCTCGGCCAGCGCCGGGCGGCCGAAGCCGGACATCGGCAGGTTGACGTAGGTCATCCCGAGGGACGCGGCCCGAAGGCGCTCGCGCTCGGACGCGTCCCTCTCGTCGCGCAGGTTCACGATCGTCCTGACTCCGCGGGCCGCCAGGTGATCGAGGCACGGGTCGTCCGGCTCGGCGCCGCGATACAGGTCCGGGCCGACCTGTCCGAAGTTCCCGCACGGCGCTTCCGCGGGCGCCTGCACCGGCGCCGGGGCCGGCGCCTGCGCGAACGCCGCATCGAGGGTGAGCGGCAACACCACGGCGACGAATGCCGACGCCACGATGGTCCGGGGCGCCGTCATGGCTTCCTGCCGAGGCCCAGAAGGTGCGCGCTCGCGCCCTGGATCGACGCCACGCTCTCGAGCGCGCGGGCCATGTCGAGCAGGTCCCGCTTGAGCGCCGCGTCTTTCCAACGGGCCTCGAGGTCGGGCAGGATCCATCCCGGTCCCTCGACCCCGAGCACCTGCGCTCCCGCGAAACCCGCCGCCCCGATCTCCTGGACGAGGTCCTCCGGACGATGAAAGTACGCGGTGGTGAAGTAGTTCAGGTCGTCCGTCTCGTTCCGATGCTGCCCGTCGGCGAGGTCGCGGTCCCGGATCGCCACGAAGCGCGGATCGACCGACAGCCTGCGCGCCAGGCCATCGAGGGCGGAGGCGCAGCGCGAGATGGCCGCGGCCAGAAGCACGCCCCGGGCGACGAGCACGCGGAACGCCTCGCGCAGCGCCAGCAGCCTGTCGGAGGCGTCCGTCAGGTGGTACAGGGGCCCCATCAGGAGCACCGCGTCGACGGAGCCGTCCTCCCGCGGGAGCCGCCGGGCATCGCCGACCGCGAGCGATGCGATCGGGCGGGACGAGGCGGCGCTGCGCCTGCGGGCCTCCTCGACCAGCCTCGGCGAGGCATCGACCAGGTGGACCTCGTAGCCTCGATCGGCGAGCCAGAGGGAGTACACCCCGGCGGCCCCCCCGACGTCGAGCACGCGGGCGGGCGCCTGCGGCAGGACCCGCGACAGGACTTCCAGGGTGCGCTCCAGCTCGAGGCCGGATCCTTTCGACGAGAGCCGGGACTCCTCGGGAAACCTCTCGTAGTACGCCAGGACTTCCGCGGGGGGCTTCAAAGCGTCACACTCCTAGGGGAAGACGAGGTGCGCCACCCTGGTTTCCAGGTCCCAGTAGATGATCGCCAGCGCGGTCAGGTCGAACGCCGCGTGCGCGCACATCAGCATCCAGAGGCTCCCGGTCACGGCGAAGACCGCCCCGAACACCAGGCCGACGATCGTCGCCTGCTCGGCCCCCGCGAGCCCCTGGTCCGGGTAGTGGACCAGCCCGAACAGAAGGCCCGTGATCAGGACGATCGACGCCTTCGCCCCCCGGCTCGACCCGAGCAGCCTGCCGAGGCGCTCGAACAGGTACCCGCGGAACAGCGTCTCCTCTCCGAAGCCCGCGCCGACGATCATGGCGTACAGGATGCCGGGCAGCGCGGCCGTGTTCCCCACCAGGAAATGGTACGCCTGGTTGATCGGATCGGCTCCGAGAAGCGGCATCACGATCGCCTTCATCACGAGCTTGAGCGCGCCGCCGAATGCGAGGCCGATCGCCAGCCCGGCCATCCAGCTCTTGGGCCGCACGAAGCCGATCGCCCGCCAGGGCGTGCCCGACCGCCGCGCCCACAGGAGCACCAGGACGGCGCTGAGCGGCGGCACCAGGAGGTTCCCCGCGAAGATGACGACCATCGCGAGGAGACCCAGCGGCCCGAACCCGCGCAGGCGCGCGGCGAGGCGATCGTCGGCCGGCGGTGCGGCCGCGGCTTCCGTCATGTCGCCGAGGGGGCCTTCCCTTGCTCCACCACGCGCTTGATGCCGGCCAGGCCCCGCTCGAAGTCCTTCCCCACCATCGAGTCCATGTCGACCACCATGCACATCGCCTTGCCGAGGAAGTTGTTCGTCCCGTCCATGGTCCAGGTGACCTTGGTCCCGCCGGCCTCGGGCGCGAACGTGAAGAGCATCCGGGCCTTCCCGGCGAGCGGCCGGACGAAGACCTGCTCGACGTCCACCAGCTCGTCCGGCCGGCTGTCCCTGATCGTCAGGCTGCCCTCGCCGACCTGATCGTTGCCGGACCACGAGAAGGTCGCCCCCTTGCCCGAGGAGGGGGCCGACCGGCTCACCTTCGCGTTCGGGTCGAGCTCCTTCCACGGGGACCACGCGTCCCAGGCCTGGAAGTCATTCACCAGCGCGAACACCGCGGCCGGAGGGGCCGCCATCGTGGCCGACCGCTGCACCGTGAACGTGGCCGGCTGCATGCCGACCACCACCGCCGCGGCGGCCAGGATGCCGCAGAGGACCGCCAGGACGATCAGGATCTTCCGGACCACGAGGAGCCTCCTTCCTTGTTCTTCGAAATGGCGACTCCCACCGCGGCCCCCACGGCGATGCCGATGGGAAGCCACAGTCCCAGGTTGCCTGCCGACGCGCCGATGGCCGCGCCGATTCCGGCGCCGACGGCCACGCCGACGCCGACGTACGGCCCGGTCCTGCGAGTGCGGTTCGATCGTTCGTCGTCCATCTGGTCCTCCTCCTCGAATCCATCATGGCTCAGTCGGGCCTCCCGTCCAGTCGTGCATCAGCCGCTTGATCCGGGTCTGGTACTTCACCCCCTCGAGGCGGCACCGTTCCAGGTACTCGTCGGAGAAGAACTGCGCGGGACGCGGCGGGGCCTTCGGCGATGGAAGCGACCCTCACGGCCTGGTTCCGGATCGTGAACCTTTCGACCTCCATGCGGTCGAGGTCTTCGGAGAGGATCACGTCCACGATCTCCGAGGGGCGCGACGGGTTGACGAAGGTCCAGGCGCGCAGGTTCCGGTTGCGCAGGTATTCCTCCCGGAACCGGAATACCTCGGAGGCGGTCACCGGCAGGCGGGACTGCAGCCCCAGGCAACTGGGCAAGCGGCGCGCGGGAGGCCCCGCGTGACGTCTCTCAGGCGTCGACCAGGGTCTTGAACCCCCCGTAGATCATCCTCTTGGGGTCGAACGGCATCCCTTTCGGATCCATCATGGACGCCAGGCGCTTGTCCTTCATCACCTTCTTGTTGACGCGGTCGCGATGCGCCCGCGACTTGTACACGATCCAGGAGAAGAACACCGTCTCGCCGCGCTTCATCTTGACGCTCCGCGGGAACGACGTGAGCTTCCCCACCTTCACGTCGTCGGCGGCGCATTCCCGGTACTCGAGGGCGCCGTGCTCGCGCCAGACCTTCCCCGCCTTCTGCGACATGCGGCGGTAGGCCTCGACCTTCTTCTTCGGCACCGGCACAACAAAGCCATCCACGTAGGGCATGGGACCTCCTCAGGAAGGCAACAGCTTACCGCCGCGGCGCCGATTTGGAAAGACCGCAGGGCGGCGGGCCGCCGCGGCGCGCCTCAGCGCTCCAGGGTCGCCTTCAGCCTGCCGAGCGCGACGTCCCACTGCCGGGCGATCGCCTCGAGCGAGCGCCGCGCCTCGTCCAGGTGCGCCGGCTCGAACTCCCAGCGGCGCTCCCGTCCGACCTTCAGGTCGCGCACCAGGCCGGCGCCGGCCAGGACGTGCAGGTGCTTCGTGACCGCCTGCCGCGTGATGTCGGTCCCCGAAGTCAGCTGCGCGATCGACAGCGCCCCGCCGGCGCACAGGACGGCGATGATCCGCAGGCGGGTCTCGTCGCCGAGCGCCGCGAAGATCGGCGCGAACCGCCCCAGCGCCGGCCCCGCGGAGGCCCTACGACGCGGCGACATGCTTCGCGATGTTCTGAACCTGGATGTCCCAGCCGCCGCTGTTCATGCGGAAAGCCTCCTGGCGGCGCGAGGCGGGGAGCCCGTCGAATCCGCTCTCGACGATCCGCAGCAGCGTGCCGCCCTGGGCCTCCTTCAGCTCGAACACGACCAGCGTCGACGGCTCCTTCGAGTAATCGACGCCGGTCTCCATCGGGGCCGGGTGCCAGCGGAAGGACAGCAGCCGCTCCGGCTCCATCCGCTCGACGGTCACGTCGAACGTCAGGTGCTCGTACCCGGGATAGGTGATCGAACCCTTGACGCGCCGGCCCGCCGCGAAGGTCTGCCCCTTGAGCGCCGCCCCGAACCAGTCGCCGAACTCCTCGGCGCTCGACAGCGCCCGCCAGACTTTCGCCCGCGGCGCCTTGATCAGGATCTCTCTCTCGATGCGATCGGTCGATGCGCTCATATGCTACCTCCTGGTTGCATGATACATCGTCGTGCTGTGAAAGGCAACCAGACACTTGCATGTGTCAGTACCCCTCGCCGTCGGCCGACCTGGTCCTGCCGCGGTGCAGGCGGAAGACGACGGCCGTGTAGACGATCGCCAGGACGAACCCGAACGGCCACCAGAGGAGGCCGGCCACGAGCCCCTCGCGGCCGGCCGAGGCGTTGAAGGCGGTCAGGGACCGGGCCGGCGCGTCGATCGACCGGATCATGGTCGGGAAGACCGAGGCCGCCGTCGCCCCGAGGAACCCCAGCAGGAACGCCCCCGAGGCCAGGAACGCGGGCAGGTCGCGGCCGGCGCGCCGGGCGAGGAAGCTCCCGGCGAGACCCGCCAGGAAGAGGACGGTCGCCAGCCAGGCGAGGGGCCGCGCCGCGAGAGACGTGAAGAGTCCCGGGGCGAGACCGGCGGTGGCCGCGGTCGCGGCGAGCCACAGGATGACGACGGCGGGAAAAAGGATGCCGGCCGCCCGGAGGCTCCGCTGGCGGACGAGGCCATCCGTCTTCCAGGCCAGGAACAGGGCGCCGTGGTGGGCCAGCGCCGCGAGGGCCAGGAGCCCCGCGAGGACCGTGTACCAGTCGAGGATGCCGAGCGCGCCGCGCGGCGAGAACGACTCGAACAACGAGAGCGCAAACCAGCCGTCCGCCTGCAGCGGCACGCCGCGGATCAGGTTGCCGAGCGCGGCGCCGAGGAGCACGGGGGCGAGCGTGGACGCCAACCCGAACGTCGCGTCCCAGAACGACCGCCACATGCCGTCCGCGAGGTGCGAGCGGAACTCGATCGAGGCGCCGCGCAGGATCAGCACCCAGAGGAAGAGCATGATCGCCATGTAGAAGCCGGAGAGGGCCGAGGCGAGCACCTTGGGGAAGGCGAGGAACAGGACCCCGCCGCCGGCGAGGAGCCAGACCTC
>Ga0070694_100000379_pt1 | contig 23977 bp, 21 predicted proteins | sample KBSK1251metaG_FD_65470 | JGI IMG/M metagenome (GOLD analysis project Ga0070694, IMG submission 65470) | Corn, switchgrass and miscanthus rhizosphere microbial communities from Kellogg Biological Station, Michigan, USA - KBS K1-25-1 metaG | ecosystem: Host-associated > Plants > Roots >...
AGGGCTTTCTGTAATTCCGCCTGGGCCTTTTTCGCTTTGGCCTCGCGCGCGGTGGGTATTTGCGGCGCCGGTTGCGGCTTCAGATCGGCAGTGCGCGGGAGATATTGCGATCTCAAACTCGGTGTTGGCAGCCAAGGATTAGCGAGCACACTGGAAATGAAGATCGCGGCGACTACGGTCGCGGCAATGCCAATCGCCAGATAAGTTCGGCGCACGTGCTTCCAGCGACGGCCGCGCGGGTCGTAAAAGACCGGAGAACCTGAGGCATTCTTTTCGGACACTAAAACCTGGTTCCGGCAACCGGGATAATTGCTCTTTGTTGCGGGACTTTCTTTGATGTCTATAACGGTGGTGGGGTTCGATAGTCAAGAGGACTGTCAGTGGCACAGACTTCAGTCTGTGGATTGCCCTTCGGTGTCACTGGCCGTATCACACAGACTGAAGTCTGTGCCACTGAGCAGAAGAAAAACCGCTCGCGATCGACTCAACGAGCGGCTTTCCGGTGTACTGTTGGGATTGACCCGTGGCTGTGACCTTCGGAAAGAAGGTGTCACAGTGACTTCTCAGGACAACAATCCAAACAACAGATTTGATTCCTGAGGTTAGGTCTCAGCCACCTCACTGTGATTAGAACTCATATACTTTCGATCACCTCCTTTCCAGTGTTGAGGTCATAATAAAAAAGAAGTGTGCAATCGTCAATGAAATTTTTTCATGTCAGAAGCCTCACAGTGCAATTCACTGTCAAGGAATGTCCAAAGATCATGAACTTAACATCAGAATCCTGTCCGGGCAGGATTGGTCGAGCAAACAACAAGTTACCGGTGGTCGAGCGTAAGGTGTTGGATCGGAAATATCCTGGATGACGAACTGCTTCTAAGGGATACTGAGAGGATTAATTGGATGAGCGGAGGCAGAGCCTCACGACTCTCTTAAAAGGCGCCCTTTAAGGCCGGGCTTCTGCCGCGCGGTCAAACGCCAACCGGCCCGCCGCATATACGCGCCACGGATGCTCAACCCCAAAGAAATACGCCAGCTCGCGATAGTCTTCGCAATTGTGAATCACAAAGTCCGCCAGCTTTCCTTTTTCCAGACTGCCGATTTCATTCCCGCGTCCGAGCGAATACGCCGCGTTAATGGTCGCGGCGCTGATCGCCTCGGCCGGCGTCATCTTCATGTGCGTGCAGGCAATGGAAAGAACCATCGGCATTGATGGTGTCGGCGATGACCCCGGATTGAAATCTGTCGCCAGGACCACGGCCAGCCCGGCATCGATCATTTGCCGCGCCGCCGGATATTGATGCGAACCGAGCGCATAGACCGATCCCGGCAAAAGCACCGGCTGCACTTTGCCGGTCTTTAACGCCATGATGCCGGTGAGGTCAGTATGTTCCAGATGATCCGCGGTCGCGGCATTCAGTTCAGCCGCGAGCTTTGCGCCTCCCGAGAGCGAAAGCTGATCCGCGTGCACGCGCAAACCTAAACCGTGGCAACGCGCGGCTGAAAGAATCTGCCACGACTCGTCAGTGGTAAAGACGCCCTCCTCACAAAAGACGTCGCAGTATTCAGCCAGCTTCTCTTCCGCAACGCGCGGGAGCATCTCATTGATGACCAGATTGACATACATGCTACGCCGCGACCCGTACTCGGTCGGCGTATCATGCGCGCCCAGAAACGTCGGGACATAACGCAAAGGTGTCTCTTCGTCCAGTTGTTTAATGGCCCGCAGGATCTTTAGTTCATCTTCGACCGTCAGGCCGTATCCGGATTTCGCCTCCACTGTTGTAGTGCCGGTTCGTAGAAACCAATCGGCGTATCGCCTTCCAGCTTTAACCAGATCGGCCAGCGACGCGTTGCGCGTTGAGCGAACGGTGGCGCGAATGCCCCCACCGCGAGCGGCGATCTCGCGATAAGTGGCGCCGGTCGAGCGCTGCTCGAACTCGTTCGCGCGAATGCCGGCGAAGACCGGATGCGTGTGCGCATCGACAAACCCGGGCATGACGACACGACGGCCCGCATCTATGACTTCACATTCAGCGGAGATCAGGGTTTCGATTTCGCGCCGCCGGCCGACAGCTTCGATGAACTCGCCGCGCACCAGGAGCGCGCCATCTTCGATGATCGCGAGTTGTCGCAGATCGCCACCCGTGCGCGGGCGATGCGCGCCCGCGAGGGTGACGAGCTGTGAACAATTGATTACAGCGAGCGAGTTTGACAAATCGATTGCGGTTTTCAGGATTCCTTGTATAACGCCGCTCCGGCTAGCGTAGCCAGAACATACTCAACTAAACCCCAGCCGATCAACATCAGTATCGTGCTCATGGGAATCCCAAACAACATTCCATTGATGATTCCCGAGTACACGTAAATTCCGAACCAGGCGAAAAGCGCTGCGATAATTGCGGTTTTTGGACCGGCGCCGAAACGTGGTCTGATCGCCGCATATCCGAGCACAATAACAATCCCAAGTACCAGAGTTCCTCCGACCGCCGCGATCATAAAGCTGGGGCCGGGATCAGTAAAATTGTGCGCGGCAAAGAACGCCTTCATCTGCGTTCCCAAAACCATATCGTTTAGCAGGAACTCGCCAACATTTAGAATGATCCCGGCCACGATACCGCCGAGCAGGACACGTCCAGGGTTGATGTTCATTGTTTCTCCTTCAGGACTTAGCGTGAGTCAGTTTAGGCACGCCGCTGTGCGTGTGATTAACGCGCGGGCCACTTCTTCAACCTGCAACTCTGCGCAGAACTCAGTTCTCTTAGGCGCCAGATTCTTATCACAAGGAGAGGAGCGAAGACCAGAATTGATCGTGCGAAGCGGGTTGAGTCTTATCTCAGTTATGCGGCAACTGTAGCGCAGACTGTCTAGTCTGCGCCTTGCCTGGGATGCCGCAGACTGGACAGTCTGCGGTACACAAACACTCAGCGGTTTCGTTTTCCTCGAATGGCGTAAAGCAGAAGGCCCACAATATTCGCGACGACTACAACTGCGAACACTTTTAACGCGAAGGACAGTGGTTGGGCGACTGCCTTAACCGGGAACATGGCGTAGAAGCCGGCAATCACCGACACAATCAGCCCGGACGCCGAAGCGATTCTCAACCACAGTGGAGCTTTTACGCCGAAGCGTTTAATCGCGACAAAAGGAATAGCGAAGAGCACGATGTAAATTAAAGCGTAGAACATCGTGGCGGCATTGTCCTGGATTTGAAATGCTTCTTCCTCGAGCACCCCGATCAACGGGAGCAGACTAAAAGCCAGGGTCACCACGCCAACAAATAGTATCGAGTTCACCGGCGTTCGATACTTCTGGTGCAATTTCGCAAACCAGGCGGGCAGCAGATTGTCCCAACCCGCGACCATCGGCAGACGGGTGTTGCCGGCGAAGTAAATACTCATCAGCGCAATTTGCCGCGCGGCCACGCCAAAGATCGTTAGCGACACCAGCGTCGATACCCAACCGAATGAATTGAAGCCAAGGCTGAGGACCTGCGGAATCGGCCCGATCAAATCAACTTTTTCCGGAGGCACAAATGCGAGCACCGAAGCTGTGCCGAGAATAAACATCAGCGCAATGATCGGGGCCGAGATCAAAACTGAGCGGCTGATGTTCCGGGCCGGCGCCCGACATTCGCCGGCCAGAATCGCGATGTACTCGAAGCCCGAAAGCGCGCCCACGGCCAGCTTGCTGAAGACGTTGATATTTTGACTGTTGACCGGCGGAAAGCTGGTCGCGAAGGGATGGTAGTTGGCCAGAGTGCCGCGACCAGCGGTGATAAAGGGAAGCAGAATCAAAGTCGCAAAAGTGATCAGCAGAAAAATGCCGCCCACATTTTGCACCCACTTGCCCAGGGCCAGGCCCCTGCGCGAAGCCGCGACGATACTAAGCATCAGGAATACGCAAACGGCCACCGTCATGAACTTGCTGTCATGCATCCAGGCGGCGCGCGGCCCAATCGCATAGGCAATGTTCTTCTTGATGATCAGGCCAATTCCGGACATCACGGAAATGCCAAAGATCCAGAGGTTCCAGGCCACCATGAACGCCACGAAGTCGTTGAAGGCAACCTTGGCCCATTGATAAAGGCCGCCCTCGAGCGGCGCGAGTCGATTAAGAAAAATGACAACGGCGGCCAGCGGCAGGTAGAAGGTGAGAATCGCCAGAATCCAATAGGCCATCTGGTGCCGGCCCAACTGCGCGGCCCAACCCACCCAGATCGTACCCACGACAAAAACAACCTGGGTAAGGACCAGATCGAACAGTCCGAGTTCCTTTTTGAAGACCGCGCTGTGCGCTTCGACCTGTCGTTCAACAGCAGCGAGATTCGAGACGTTATTAGCAGGTGATTCACTCATGGCGATTGAGTCAGTACCGGGAGCGGTAGCGACCGGGTTGTCCTCTCAAGCTTACGGTGTCCGCAACCACCCGGTCGCTACCGCTCCCGGTACTGACACCCGCTGCAGCAACGATCGCGAATCAGGCCGACGAGGTATGATCATGAACGATCCGCCAACCGGCTTTCGTCTTCCGAAACAAAAGGGTGAAGGTCCCGTGCGGTTCATCGTTCGCGCGCTTTAGCCGCCAACGGCCCAGAACCAAGGCTGCGTCCTTGCTGACAAGATTGATTTCGAGGTCTGAAAACGTCAGCACCCCCATCTTCTCGCGCGTGTCATATCGCTGCTTGTAACGATCGAGCACTTGTTGCCAGCCGCGCGTGATGCTGTCGCCGCCCACAAACTCCGTCTTCGGCGAACGGTCGTAGCCATCCATGTAGCCTTCGACGTCGCCGCGGTTCCAGGCAGCGGCTTGCGCGTCGATCACGGCACGGATGTCCGCTTTAGTCTTCTCATCATTCGTTTGGGCCAGCAAGAAAACCGGAAAGGCAAACAGGAAACTTATCGCAAACGACAGGCGCAATAGACTAGGATTCATTGTGACTCCAAGGGCGCGGGTTCTCGGCTCAGTCGGAGCCGAATGTTTATAGAAATAGTCGATCCTTAAATGCTAATAGCGAACAGGCGCCGCAATGTATCACGCCGCGCCTATTCGCTAAAGAGATTTCTTAAAAGGTTGATCGTTCGGGATCAGAGTTGAGTGTCTTAATCTAATTTCAATTCGACATTTTCTTTAGCCCAGGCGTAAACAGGAGTGTCAGAACCGCGAGCGGTAGCGACCGGATCGGGAAGTCTTCTTGAATCAAAAACGAAACCTCGCGGAAAAGGATTATCAGCGAGCCGGGCCGAGATGAATTTCGCGACTCTTCCGGATCCGGTCGCTACCGCTCGCGGTTCTGACACACCCACTAAACCCCTGGGCTACGAAAAAGTGGTTCAAATTGAGGTATACCGAACTGAGGACTTTAGAAGTATCTGTAATGCCCCGTGATTTTCCAGGAGAAGAGCGCGTCTTCCATCCGCGTGCCGCCACCGATGTTGTGAACAATCAGGTAACGCTGCGTGGGCTTGTACCAAACGTTCACTACTATTCCGACATGGTCAGTCCCGAGTCCAAGATCCCAAGTGACGATATCTCCCGGGAGAAAAGTTTCGCTGTCACCATCGGTCGAAAGAGACTTGCCGCGACGCGAGAAATACGTCATGAGGTTTGGTACGCGTCTATGATCGATGTTTGAGTCCGGCCCCTTCAATCCCCACTTGGACGGATAAGCAGAGAAGTTTGACTTCATGTCTTCATGCATGTCCTTTTGCAAATCGATGCTGGCTTTGCGAAAAGCGCGCACGATTACGTCCGAGCAGACGCCTGTTTCCACTGGCACGTCGCCATTTGGATAGTCGAGCTTTTGATAAGAAGGATCGTATCCAGTGGTTATTCCGACTTGATCCTTGGCACCTTCAATCAATTGGTTAAGTTGTACTGAGCTGTTTGGTGTTAGTTCGTGAGTTTCTGTCAGCGACTCTGGCGGTTTTAACGGTTTCTGAGTGCGCGCGATTTGTTTTTGGCAAGCCGCCCCTGAAAAGGACGCGAGTAGCAAAGCGGTAGCAGCTATTTTCCGGATGCGCTTGGGAGTACGCGTAGCGGATTCTATTAAGTTCATCTCAGATCGTCTTTCATCTCTCTTAAGCCTTCTCACGCGATTTAGTTTGTTTAGACGCCGCACTTGCCCGGCGAGTTCCGATGGCCGCCAAAACCAAGCGTTTCGAGGCTCTCTGCCATGAAATACGACGCCTAAACCAAAGCTTTTTGCTTTAGCCAGTCACGGATGTCTGCGCGCATCGCCGCTGAAATCTCATGCTCAGCCTCATAGCTGCGGAACTGGACATCATTTGCCCTTTGTCTCAATTGCTGTTCGTAATTCTCAACTCGCGCTGGTGGATAGAATTCGTCGCGGCTGCCGGCCAGGTGAAACACGTCGGCGTCGATGCTTTTATAGTTCGCGCTGGTTTCCCAGTCACCCGGCAGCCCGCCACAGATTCCGACCACGCCGCGCAGCACGTTCGCATGCGTAAACGCGAAGCGGTAGTTCAGCGCACATGACTGGGAGAACCCCAGCAGAAAAACTCTCTGCGAGTCGATAATTTTTTCGCGAGCTAGCGACTCGATAATTTCCAGTATCGCCCGATGATGAATCGCGACTGATTCCTCGGGCCGAAAATTGGTCAACCAACCGAAGCCAAAACGCAGCGGGCCGCCTGCGCTCTTCGGTTCCCGCAAATGCTGATGCGGGCCCTGTAGTGACGCAATCGCGAAACCGTCAGGCACAATTAACTTCGCCTCTCGCGTTGCATGCCACTTGCCGGCGCCGTACCCGTGCAACGCAATCAACAATGGTGCAGGCTGAGATTGCGGCAACACCACGTCATAGTAGAGGTTGATTTGCGCGGCGACACTTCGCTCAATTGTTTGATCCCTATCGATCATGTTTGTCATCCTTCCTGAGACCTGCGTCTTCCTCTCTGAATGCCCAAGCTCCAGAGGCGATCATAGTCAAATAACAGATAACCAGCGGAATAAAGAGCAAGATCGAAAGCCATGACAACACCAGCAGGACGTCGTAGGCGCTGTCATTCGGCGATCTGCTAACTATTCCGCCCATCAAGTTAAAGACGACTCTTTCGAGATTCAAGACCGTAAGGACCACCACAATAAACGACAGTGGCAAAAGCGTGGCGGTGGTTATCGCGAACCACCCGAGTACACCCATTCTCCTGAGAAAAAAGAACAGGAGCGCGACGCGCCAGGCTGCGACGATTGCGAGAAACCACGCATTAATGGAATTCGCCGTATCAAGTGGGTAAAACATTTGGACCGGGAGGGCGTAAAGGATCGCCGGCGGCGAAACCAGCGTGACGAAGGTCAGAACCGGGAAGTAAGACCAGTACTTCGGACGAAGGGGCCAAATGATTAACCAGAGAAAGAGCGATAGAAGAAAAACGTAAACCAGGGAACCCAAACCCAGGTGCTGCAAGAGGCCAACACGCGGGTTGTCCCAATAGCGTCCGATTCCCACTATCCAGGTGCAACACAGTCCGATGGACAGATGCCGCCAGCCGGGATTCGCCAACTCGTCCTGGGAAGCGCGAAAGAAAAGCAGGCGGACCATCGTGCCAAAAACTGAACGCCAGCGAGGCTGGGCAAGGCCCGATGCAGAAGGGTAATTCATGAACCCGGTTCTTATATCATGCCAGTTGGCCTTTGCCGCCCACGAACTTGACACAGTTTGAATGTGACGCGCGCATCTTGCGCGTGATTCACGGGCGGGACGCCCGTGCCACTTGCCAAACTGCAACGATACCCGAGCTTAACTGTTCGTTGCATTCGCCTGCGTTGACAGTTACGATGCTGCGGTCGCGCGGTGCGAAATCCACTTAAAGAAGCGAGGTTACGATAATGAAGTTCCCAGGCGGGCTCAACATACAAGGCATGATGAAGCAGGCGCAGCAGATGCAGGAAAAAATGGCGCGCGAGATGGAAGAGATGCGCGTCGAGGCGTCCGCCGGCGGCGGTGTGGTCACCGTCCAGATGAAAGGCAATCACGAAATTATCTCGCTGAAAATCGATCCGGAAATTGTAAAGGAAAGCGACATCGAAATGCTTCAGGACATGGTCGTGGCCGCCCTCAACGAAGCCAACCGCAAGTGCGACGAAGCGATGAAAAGTAAGTTGGGATCGATGTTGCCACCTGGGCTGGGAAACCTGTTTTAGTCTGTCGTTGAGCGAGTTGGTTCTTTGTACTTTGTGCTTTGTACTTTGACCTCTTTGCCAAGTAGCACTTTGGAGCCTGCCCAGACCATAACCGACACATCAAAGCACTAAGCACCAAGCTCAAAGTACAAAACCACGATGCTTGATTACGCCGAACCCGTTACAAAGCTTATCGACGAATTCAAACGCCTGCCGAGTATCGGACAAAAATCCGCGCAGCGTCTGGCGTTTCACATTCTGCGTTCGCCGGAGGCTGACGTCGAACGCCTGATTGAGGCGCTGCGCGAAGTGAAACAGCGCATCAGTGAATGTTCAGTCTGTAATAATCTTACCGACGTAAATCCCTGCCGCTTCTGCTCTCTCCCGACGCGCGACAGATCAATGCTCTGCGTAGTCGAGCAACCTTATGACCTGGTCGCGGTGGAAAAAACGCGAAGTTACCAAGGTCTCTATCACGTTTTGCACGGTTCGCTTTCGCCCATTCGCGGCATTCGTCCCAGCGACTTGCGTCTCGACAATCTGCTGCCGCGTTTGAAACCTGAAAACAACGACGGCGTGGAAGTGCGCGAAATTATTCTCGCGACCAATCCCAATACCGAAGGCGAAGCGACCGCAAATTACATCAGCCGCCTGCTCAAACCGCTCGGCCTGCGCGTGACGCGCCTGGCCATGGGCATGCCCGTCGGCAGCGATTTGGAATACGTCGACGAAGTGACGATGGACAAAGCACTCACGAATCGTCACGAGATGTAATTCCTCCCGATCGAAGTGTCATTGAATCCAATCCTAAGATAGGTTGCTTATGATATGAGTACGGCCTATCATCACGCTTAAGGAGAGTTGTTTTATGCTTCTAAAGTCTGATGTTCCGCTTTCTCATCGGGCCTTCCTGGTGTTTGGCATAACCTTTACCTTCCATGTCTTTATGACACTGATTAGGACGTCGCAGTTCGCTGGCGTCGAGGCGCTGCTGGCCGTCCTGCTTTGCATTGCGATTATCTATACTTCCCTCCAAAGACGACGGTGGCGGATCGACGATCCCGAAGGGAATCTCGCGACCCGTTATAACTCCTTTGACCGATTGGCGCAGCCGCTCCAAAACTGGTTCAATGAAGCCTCTCTAAAGACGCACGTCATCTATTACCTGGTGATTGTCGTCGCCGCTTTGTTGATTTATAAGTTGATGGTCTAGAAAGCGGGTTGGGGAAGGCGGACGCTTCTCGATGATATTCGTTAAGCGGGCGCAGATCGCACGCGTGGGGTCAGGCCCTGACCCAGATTACCCGGTAACACGACGATTCCCTCCCCGACGAGAAAGAGAGACTTCACGCCAAACCCTGCAACCATCCCAGTTCGCGTTCGTGTTCTTCTTTCATCCGTTGCAATCTCGCAGTCATTACCGCTGCACGGCCTAAATAGCCGAGCACCTGCCGAGGGCCGGGATGATCGCTTGGAGCTTGCTGAATACATCCGCCGCCGCCTGACCCGCCACCCGATCCGCCAACTTGCGGCAACGGACCATGTTTAATCCGGTTGTGGCATAGAGGGGTTGTTTTAGATCGGCTTGACGCGAATACGCCCGAAAAGGGAAGGGCGTGTTCGCCATCCTCGCGGGGTTCGATAGTCTTGCGTTTGAAGCAGGACAGGGAGATTTGATGAATCAGAACTGTGTCTTGTTGGTCTCGGCTTTGATGCTTTCAATACCAGGCGGCCGCGTGCTGAGTCAGCCCGCGCCGCAATCAGAGCCATCCAGGTTTGAAGTTGGCGTACTGGTGTCGAAGCTGGGAATAAATGACGCGCATGGTTTGACCGACTTGATTCCCAGGCGGGAAGTGGGCGGCGGCGGGAGATTCACTTATAACCTGAAGAGCTATCTCGCGGTGGAAGCAGAACTCAATTTTTTCCCTCGTGATTTTCACAAATATACTACCAATTTTACCGGTGGACCGATGCTGCAAGGTCTGGCCGGGGTAAAAGCAGGTCTGCGAAAAAAGATGTTCGGTGTTTTCGGAAAGTTCCGCCCAGGCTTTGAAAGTTCAGGTGAAGCTGCGGTTCCACGCTTCCTGAACGGTAACGGCCCTGACCCACGGAACCCCTTCGGCTTTGAACGTATTCGGTCGACGCAGTTCGCAATGGATCTGGGGGCAGTATTTGAGTTCTATCCCTCGCCACGCACAATCCTTCGTTTTGACGGGGGCGACACCATCGTCCGCTATCCAGGTATCGAATTCACACAGTTTCCGCAAGGTACCCAGATTCTTGCGACAGTCTATACGCACGCACCGCAATTCAGCCTGGGCCTCGGATTTCGTTTCTAGTTCGCAAATGGCTGAGCGGAAGGAATGCAATGCAAAACAGAACGACAAGCAGGCTGGGGGCGACCGTCGCTGTTACATTATTTTTTTTGACAGTCTCAACGATCCGCGAGCCATTCACGAACCAGGTGCACGCTCAGGATCGCCTCCGAATAGTGATTGAAGAAATACAGCTGCCGGTCGCTGCCTACGACCAGTTCGTCCATTTCGATCCGAGTCTCACGACTGACGATCTGATGATCCTGGAGAATGGCAGGCCACAGGAAGTCAGAAGCGTCCGACATCTTCCGGCAAACGTCATCCTGCTGCTCGACACTGGAGCCGAAATCAATACCTTCAAGAACATCCGCACCACTCGCGAACTGGCAAAGAGTCTGGTCGCGGTGCTCAACATTCAGGATCAGGTAGCCGTAATGCAGTTTAGCGACAAAGTCGAATTGCTTCAGGATTGGACCCGTGATTTCAAACAAGTCGCGCAAGTCCTCGATACCAAGCTGCTTTCCGGCAAGCGCACTCATTTGTCAGATGGACTTCGCGCTCGGCAACCCGAGAAAGTGGCCGCGTTTTCCGCAACCGTGATAAGAGCATCGTCCCGGATGAAGTGGTGGAAACGTTACCGAAGGATCCGGGCTATGACCAGTTAAGGCGTCTGCACCAACCTGGCGGGAAGACCGCCGACTTGGACCTCGAGAGACTGCGCCGCGTTCGCGCCTATGAACGAGCGATGAGCGACAGACGAGATGTGCCGGGAGGGAGCAAGAACGGCTCGGCTGATCGACTCAGGCTACGTTGTGACTTACAAGCCCGTTCGGGCAATGAACTCAGCGCTCTCAGGCGAGGTTCGCCGGATTGAAGTTGTCTCGCGACGGATTGGCCTGACCATTGTATCGCGACGTCAGTACGTCCTCCCGCGGCCAGAATCACACTAGCCTTACGCACCAGAGTCTTCTTTTGTGGGTCGGGTCATTAAGTGAAAATAGCCATCACGAAGAATCAACAACTTACGAAACTCATTCGGTCATTAAGTGAAATCTTATTCGGGCATAACGTGAGAAATTCCTACCGTTTTCGACCATAACGTGAGATTTCCTTCAGCCATCATTTTCCAGTCGCTTTTTCGCACCGTATTCGCGAGTTCAAGACTAATCGCCGACTGCCGGTAGTCGACTCCCACTGTCGAGTGGAAAACCGACTCTTTCAATCAAGTTCATCAGCCCCCATAGCGATCGCTACCGATGGGCCATATCAGGAGTATAAATGGGGGATCTTTGCATGCATGTGCGCACCAGCTGGCAAAGCGCGTCTCATTGAATTCGCCTGACGCCTCAAGAAGCCCCCGTGATAGTGACTCACGTGACCGGGCTGTGTGGAAACGGTCATGGCTAGAGCGATATTCTTATGCATTCCCCCCTGAGAAGATTCTTTTGTTCGGAAAACAGTTGGCACAAGTTTGACTTTTGACTATCTTAGTCACTGATTCAGATGATACTTACCTCAATGATCGGCGAGTCTGTTTCTCACTATCGCATCATTGAAAAAATCGGCGAGGGCGGTATGGGTGTCGTCTATCTCGCTGAACACACATTGCTAGGTCGCCGGGTTGCAATTAAAACTATCTCGGCCAATCGCGACGGCCGGGACCAACACTTTAGATCTCGTTTCCTGCGCGAGGCACAAGCGGTCTCCAAACTTTCTCATCCCAACATCGCCACCGTTTACGATTATGGCGAAACTAATGGCGGCCAGCCTTACATCGTGATGGAGTTGGTCGAAGGCCAGACGCTTGCCGACTTGATGCGCGCAGAAGCGCTGACCATTGCCCGGGCCCTGGAAATCATCAAGCAGGTTGCCGAGGCGCTGGGCGAAGCTCATCGTCACGGTATCGTGCACCGCGACATCAAGCCGTCGAACATCGCGCTAAATGTCCGCGGCTTGGTCAAGGTGCTGGATTTTGGTTTGGCTAAACAAATCGTATCGGCAAGTCCCGTCAGCACGGAATTGGCCCACCCTGCAGCGATGCCCACACAAACGCGCGAAGATGTCCGGATCGGGACTCCGTTGTATATGTCACCGGAACAGGTATTGGGTGTAGCAGTGGACGCGCGCAGCGATCTCTTCTCCGTCGGCTCAGTGCTCTATGAATCCATCGCCGGTCGGCCGGCCTTCGCCGGCCAGAGCGATATCGAGATCTACGCCAAGATCATCCGCGACGACCCGCCGCCGCCATCGGACTTCAATTCGGTCATTCCTGAAGCGCTTAATCGCGTGGTGCGAAAAGCTTTGGCAAAAAAGTCTGATGAACGGTACCAGACCGCCGCAGATTTGATCGTTGATCTGGCGAATACCCGCACGGATATTACCGCGTTCGATTCGAATCAACCGGTAAAGTCTGTTGCCGCAGAAATCCCGCGAACCCACCGATCGAGCGCGCTCTCAACGCTGTCAGAGATTCTGCAGCGGCCACGATTGTCGATTGGCTACGTGTCGGTCCTGGTTTTCGCTCTGTTGGTCATCCTGGCAGGCGCTATCTATGTCAGAACGCGTCCTTACAACCCCCCGGATGAAGCAAAACGATGGTATGACGAAGGCACCCGGGCACTACAGGATGGAACCTACTACAAAGCCAGTAAGATGATGGAGCAGGCGATTGAGAGAGATAAGAACTTCGCCCTGGCTCACGCGCGCCTGGCCGAAAGCTGGTCCGAACTGGGCTATATCGACAAAGCGACGTCTGAGATGTCCGCCGTTAATTTGCTGGTCAGCAATTTTTCCCTTTCACGCGTCGATACACTTTATATTCAGGCAATTAACGCAACCGTGTCGCACGATTTCAAAAGCGCGGTCGAAAGCTATCGCGAGATGGTTTCCAAAGTTTCATCTGCCGAGCTGCCGTACGCCTACGTCGAACTCGGTCGCGCATACGAGAAGAATGAAGATCTGTCCAACGCAATTGCGAGTTATCAACAGGCAATCGCGAAAGACTCTGGTTACGCCTCAGCGTTCTTGCGCTCAGGGATTCTGAAAACCAGGCTGGAAGATTTCGGCGCTGAAGATGCCCTTCGCCAGGCGTTCGATCTCTTTCGCCTGCAATCGAATCCCGAGGGCATGGCTGAAGTCTTAATTCAGCGTGGCATCCTTATGAAGACCAAGGGGGATGCGGCCAAGGCTCGTGAGTCTCTGCAGCAGGCTCTGCAAATCGTCCAAACATTTACCAATCCTTCTCAAGAATCAAACACTCTGCTTCAGCTAGCGGCCGTTTCGCGGGTGACTGGCGACCATGGCGCGGCTGAAAGATACGCAGTGCAGGCGAAGGAGATATCTGCCACCAATAATCTCAGTGACCTTTATACGCTGAGTATCCTCGAAATTGGCTATGTTCACTTCTTCCGCAATGAGATTCCGCAGGCAGAAAAGAATTTTCAAGAGGCGTTAGCACGAGCGCAAGCAGACAAAAGACGTATGACCGAGGCACGCGCGCAACTGGCGTTGGGCGGCATTCGTATCCAGCAGGACGACGCCGACGCCGGTATTCCCTTCATAAAGCAGGCGCTGCCGTTTTTCGAACAGAACATCTATCGCAAGGAAATAATGCTCTCCCAGTTATATTTGGCACAGGCTTACAACTTGAAAGGCCAAAACGATGACGCGCGCGCGGCTTTGGAAAGCGCGCTTGCTCAGGCCAAACACTTAAACGATCAAGAAAAAATGGGCTACGCTCATAAGAACATAGGGACGCTGCTCGCGCACCAGGAAAAGTACAGCGAAGCCCTCGATCGTATTAATCAGGCGTACTCCATCTACAACGCGCTCGGGAAAAAAATTGATGCGGCGTATGCCCTGGTCAGTAAGGCGGAGATGGAGTGGCGGCTGGGCGACTATGTCGCAGCTGCCGGCGATTTCAGTCTCGCGTCGTCTTACGTCGAACAGCCCGATACAAACTTCAAACAGTTATGGGGCAGGATCTTTGTGGCAAACGCCCCGATGAAACTTAGCCAGGGGGACTTTTCCGGCGCGATTATCGACGCCGATAAGGCTATCAAGGCGGACACCTCGGCTACTAAGCATCCGGCCATCGAAGCGCAATCCACCCTTGGCTTGGCCCAGTTCCTGTCTGGTAACAAACAAACCGGCAAGCGTACCCTCGAGGCAGCAGTCGTGCCTGCGAGACAGACGGGCGACCCGCGGCTGTTGGGCGCAGCCTTACTCGCCTTGGCTGAGGTTCTGGTCGAATTCCGCGACGGGCAGAATGCGTTGGCGGCGGCAAATGAAGCGAGTGGAATCTTTGAAAAGGCCGATCAGTTAGATTCGCTCTGGCGAGCGCAGTTGATGGCCGGCCGCGCGCACCAATTGCTGGGCGACTATCAAACCGCCCGCGCTGAATTCTTAAGAGCCGACAATCTGTTCACTGGATTAGAGCAGAGATTCGGAACTGAGAACTATCGCAGTTACCAGAAAAGACCCGACGTAGTCGCCTATCGAAAACAGTTGATGACGGCAGCGGCGCGTTAAGGTATTAGACAGGCTACTGCCGGAGTCTCACACCATTAACGACATCTTCCCGTTGCCTTATTAACATTAAGACGCCGACCATCCTTAATGAAATTCGTTAGCTGAGGTATCGAATCGGCTTGTGCCAAAAGAAGTGTTTGCAACTGGCGAGTGTTCAGCCTATCGCACCCGTCCTGAGCATCTGATAAAACCAGGGCGGCTCCACCCGATACAACAGCTGCGGCAAATGAGGTACCTTCCTTAAACCCATAATTCGCGGTCTGCGTAGTGTACAGGCGAGTGCCAGGGGCGCCAATCAGATTCGGCGAAGATTGCTCATAGCGCGAGGGGAAATGCTTGTCGTCCGGATCGGTTGAAGTGGCGGCGATCAGATTGGTCAGCCTGTAATCTGATGGATAATGAGGTTTGCCAGGATCAGCCGGTACATTCGCATTTCCTTTAGAAGCGACAATCAGCATTTTGTTCTCTCTGTCGAGCTTGTCGAAAGCGTTCTGCAGCAGCCTTGAATCACATTCCGGCAACTTCTTTGGATCAAATCCGAAGCTACAATTGACCACCCTCACATTTTTTTGCCTGCTGACGGCAATAACAAAATCGATGGCCCGAATAACGCTGCTGACCAAGCCGTAATCATCGACGGCAACCTTAACAGCCAGAATTTGGCTTTTAAAGCCAACTCCGACGATGCCCTTGTTGTTATTGGCGGCCGCGATTATTCCGGCTATCTGAGTGCCGTGTCCGTTGCCCTCGCTCGGATACCACTTTTTGACGTCCGGCTGGCTGTCATCAACGGTTGCATCGAAACCAAAACACCCTCCAGGGCACTGTACCGGCGTGCTTCCAAGCTGGACGAAAAAATCTTTGGGGGGCAACCAGATCTGCGAGGTATTATCGCTATTGGTAAAGTCTGGGTGACAAATCAGCATTGCCGACTCATACTTACAGCTGATACCGGAATCAATTACGGCAACTATCGCTCCCGAAATCAGATTCCTTTCCCAGACAGCGCAGGCGTTGATCTTGTCCACGTCCCACTGCCGGCCCAGGTCAGGATTACTTCCGACGCCGGGATTTCGGCAGTCCAACGGGATGAAATAATCAGGTTCGACGTAATCAACAACTTCACTCTTTCTCTCGAAAACTCCTTGCAGTTCCTTGGTTGACTGCCCAGCAAGAGATCGGACTAGCGCCACGTCACCGTCCCCGATCGGCTCCGCAAAAACAGCACCGTGTGTTATCTCCCTGGCGAAGGCCTCTAATTTTCCGCGGTCTTGCCACTCTTTGGGATTACGAAACTTAATCAAAACCTGTCCGGCAACTGCATGGTCGAAGCAATTAGCGGCGTCGAGACCCGTTCGCTGCGACCGACAGGACCAAGTGAGGATCAGCAGGAGTCCAAAGCCCAAGGTAATAAGGACTGATCCGGATCCAAGCGGTTTGAAGTGGTTCGCTGGCATATTCATGACCCTGCAATCGTTGTTATTTGGAGCATCTTCCGGACTCATCAAACGCGCCTCCACCGTCTCCATCTCATTCCTGATTGCTCCTTACCCCTTGGCTTTTACGGTTTCGGCGTCCCGTCGGTGGAGTGACCACTTAGCGATCGAACTCTTTCAGTATCATGAAAGGAGACATAGATGTGATATCCATCTTGCCCTATGGCGCTGAATGGCGTGCCCAGTGGGTCATTGTTTTCGTTAACTATTCGCCCGCTGCTATCAACAATTGCCCAAGCTGCGATTCGAAAGTGGCGAAAATACCCCGGGTGCTGAAAACCAAATGGTCTATGTTCTTTAAAAGTATCGAACGCGGTAAAAGGCTTATCGGTTTCCATCACGATTAATGAGTTGCCTCTGAGCAAAATCTGAGGTTGATTCGTTTTATTTTCAAACACTGGCTGATCGGCTGGCGACGACACGGTGAGTTGCTGCAACCAAATCAGGAGCTGAGCTCCGAAAGACGCCGGAATGATGTACCTTGTGAACAACACGTGGCCATCATCTTGCTCGGTCTGAACCCTCACGACCGCTACCGAACCCGGGCTCGCGTCTTCCGCCACATATTTGAAAGGGCGAGGATCGTCAGATGATTGATCATTCAGCACCAGGCGCTTGTTCCAGGTTACTGTTAGCGATCCGTCTTCAAGTCCCATTGGAGGCTCATGGGGCTCCAATCCGGACGGTAGTCTGTCGTTCAGACAAATTGTCGGAAGCATTACATCTTCCTCAGCCATACAACATGGGTTGTTCCGGGTCGCAATACTGCAAAGGTCAGCCATTGTTCTTTCTCCTTTTTCTTAAGTCGGCAGTACCGGCCGGCTCAGTTGTTTGTCTTCTCCGTTGCGAGGGGGCGTAGCTTACCAACTTTTCTGCTTGCGGTTAAGCCTTTTCAGAGGGAGATGGTGGCCAAGCATCCCTCGCGCGGTGTTTGATTAATACTTCGTTCTGAATCGCGATTACCTTGCGATCTTCCCGTCTCACGCCGGGCAGAGTTTATCGGCGATGCCCATTAGAAATTCCAGGAGCTCGGCGACTCGTTTCGCCCAGGGGAGGGGCAATTTCTTTAGGAACTTGATGACGAGCTCAATCTCGTCGCGAATCTTGCGATAGATCTCGCACACATTGCCGATATCAAACTCTGCTGCGGTTGCAGCCATTGCCATACCTCGCTGACCGGACAACGCAGTCTTAATCCGATCCAGCGCGGCCGTTTCCTCTGAGTTGGGTTTCATTTCGTTTGCCATGTACGTTTCTCCTTTCAGGTTTTTCAGGTTCTTGTTTTTCTAGCTGTGATTGCGCTTCATTTCTTGTTCATCTCAGTTAGCGCTGCATCAGCGGGTGCTGTCGCAGGCGGATTGCCGTTAGCCGGCGTTTTCGTCGCGGCTTCGTTCTTCTTGTCCTCTTTCGTGTACTTCAAAAACTTCAGAATCGAATTAATGCCCTCAGTCCCACCGCTGATAATTAGTCCCGTAACGATCGCATCGACGGTGTCGAGGCCTGATGCCGGCGTCACCCCGAGGAGCTGGAGGACGTGAAGTTTGGCGGTAAACGCCAGCACCAGGCCGAGCGTGAGGGAGACGAGGCCAAGAACAATTTTCTTGTTATCAGCGCTGATCTTGTCGACCAACGGGGACAGCAACTCTCCCAACTGCTGGATTCCCAGACCGGCGGCAAAAACCGGCGCAAGTGCGGTGATTAGTTTGTCCATGATTATCTCCTGTCTTTGGCGCTTGGCTAAGATGACGTTTAAGAAAGCGGCCCGTATCTCTCGCGATGACTCACGGGGCCTTGCTAAGGAGCTTGGTGATGTCAACCGTGAAACCAAATTTGCCCCGGACGACTTTCTCCTTGATCAGATCGGATCGATTGGCGACCGAAACAGAAATCGGAAAGTTGACTCCGGTCATTCCGGGAATGGGTATCGTCAGCTTTAACTGACCCGTGTACGTATTCTCATGGTCGTTCGGCCACTTTGCTTCTGCCGCAGCGCTCAAGAGCCAGGGCCTGGGATCACCAAAGCTGAATTTATTCGGCGTCAGTTGAAAGATCCCCTCAGCCGCAAACCGTCCCGCGCGCGTGTCGCCGCCGATTGTGCGGCTGTTGAGGTAGTCGAAGGTGCCGTTGAGAGACAGGTTGAAGCGATCCCAAACACCATAGTCGAACAAGACGCCAGTTCGATATTCATCGTCGCCCTTCCCGTCACGCAGCTTTGATTGAAATGTGAAAGAAAGCTGCGGAGCGCGGCGGATCTTACCTATGACATCAGCAGTGGTCTGATGGAGCTTCACCAACGGGCTAACGATCTCTTCTGTGGAGATAAGCTCGGTAATTTCCTGCCGCTGTTTGGGTGTTAACGACGCTATGGCGATGGGTAAAGCGTCGCCTTGCAAACAATTCCCTACGAACTCAAAGACATCTTTGGGGTCCTTGTTGCAGGTAAGACGGTTCATCGTGAATTCTTTAAATAGATAGGCGTCTATGCTGTCGAACATTCCTCCGATCGCGGGTCCGGCAGCGATGAGGGCGGCGGATATGCCCGCCAATTTCTGTTTCTGTTTGGCGACATCGCGGTTATTTACAATGAGTATTTTGAACCCAGCCAAAGTCGCGGGCGCTTGCGTTGCAGAATTCGCTTCGCCCCCATCGTGGCCGACACTGAACGAAAACCGTCGCAAATTAGGATGACTCTGATAGAAGGCGGGATCGAGAGGATCATGTTGGACTACACCGGCATAGAGCGCATAGGCCGAAGTGGTAATTGCCACTGCTGTCCCGTTGTCGTTTGATCCGGTATTCCCCTTCAGCCCAGCGAGGTTAAGCGCCAACCCAGCAAGATCCGGACCCGAAGTTTGATCAACAAGTGAAGTGGTATTCTCGGCAAGACTGGGCAACTCAACCTGTCTCGACGGGTGCCTTTGGTTAGCTTGCAGAGTCGCAGCTTGAACTACCTTTTCGGTTACGCAGTTGTACCAAACCGAGCGACTTTTCGTGTGCGTCTCACAAGCTTTCAGTGGATCGCCGATTGACTGCGCTTGACTGCCCGCGACCGGGGCGAATAAGAGCACGAACCATATGGATTTGACAGCTATTTTTCCTAACATAGTATTCTCCAATCGCATATAGCCCAGATGGGCTGTTACGACTTACGGACGTTTAGTCCTTCCACAAACAGGTCTTCCGGGCCTTGACTCTCAAAATCAATGTCTTTGACAGTCTTGATGAGGGTGTTGGCCTGATCGCGGTGCTCGATGAGAAGGGTGTATTTGATTGCCGCTGCAAACTGCATGGCGACCTGATGACTTTGGTTTCGCGCGTCAACACATCTGTTTAGCACGTCGGGAGGATTCGCAGCCGAATGGCACCAAGTCCACTGGTAGACTTGCTTTGGGTCGCCGGCAAAGTCTTGCTGGGAGAGTTGCGTTGCTCTGGCGCAAATGAATGTGAAGATGGCCGCAGCCCCTTCGACAGTGAGCTTGTAGGCCAAAAACTCACCCGCACTCACTCTCACCTCCGCGGTTTCATTATTGGTCCTTATGGTCACTGTTCCCGTGTTTCCAAAATCAGCCATTGGTTCGTCTCCTTTGCCGCGTCGACGTCTGCCAGCGAGAACTGCCCAAGGTGAACGCGGCCTTTCAATGGATTTAGTAAGCCTTTCTGCGTGATGGATTAGTGCGAGCGGAGTGCCACTGAAGGCATAACTGCGTTTGGCTGCTTCCGTATTTCTCTAAGTTATTCACCTGAGAGCAGTTCAGAAGCGCGACGGAATCCGCAGCCCGACAACGGAGGGCAAGGATTCCGCTTGAATGCTGTCACCGGCGATACTTCAATATGTCGTTATTGACACTATTGCGGAGTGGAGAAGCGAGAACTTTCCCTTGTGCTGTGATGGTGATACCGTGCGTTCGTCCAGCGGATGTTGTGATGGCCCCGAAACTCATCTCCATTAGCGGCTCCCTCAAAGGAACGATCTTCGAGCTTGGTGAAAACGAGATTTCATTAGGTCGTGACGCGGGAAACTCTATCTGTCTCAACGACCCTTCCGTTTCGCGGATGCATAGCTTGATTAAGCAAGCGCGCCTGCCCGACGATCAAGAGAGTCAATTCACCATCACCGATCTTGAGAGCTTCAACGGCACTTTCGTCAACGCACTGCCTATCAAAGACCGAGTACTGCATCACGGCGATCAAATTGCCGTGGGCGATGTAGTGCTGCTGTTTCTGATTGAGGAAGCCGAGGCGAGCGCTAATGACGCTTCGACCTCAGACGAGGGCGATTTGATCACACGGTCGACCATCAGGCTGCGAAGAGAAGATGCGCTCTACCTGCGGCCGGACAAGCTTTTGCTACAACTTCCGGCCTCGGATCGCGTTGCCCGTGACTTGAACGCGCTTTTAAGAATTAGTCGGGCCATTGGTGGGATTCGAAACGGCGACGAACTACATAAGGAATTGTTCAGCCTGATCTTCGAAGTGATGCCAGCTGAACGAGCTACGATCATGCTGGCTGACAGCTTGGCCAATACATTCACATCAATCAGGGGATGGAACCATTATCTGGGACCTGACGACTCATTCAAAGGGAGCAATACCATCATCAATCAGGTGCTTCAGGATGAAGTCGCGCTGCTGAGCAACGACCTGGCTTCGACCGAGTCAATGAGTAGCGCGCCCAGCCTGATGGCAGCGCGCGTCTGTTCCGTGCTCTGTGTACCCCTGACCGTTTTCGAAAGACCTTTGGGCGTCATCTATCTCGACACCAGCAATCCGGAATCACGTTTTGATGAAGATCACTTGCAGCTGCTTACTGGAATCGGCGGGATTGCAGCTTCAGCGCTCGAGAATGCGCGACACTTCGAATGGTTTGCACATGAGAACTGGCGGTTGCAGGAAGAAATTCGAGTCCAGCACCAAATGATTGGACAAAGTCGGCCGATGCGAGCCGTTTATGAATTCATCGGCAAAGCGGCCCCCAGCGATTCGACCGTGCTGATTCGCGGTGAAAGCGGCACGGGTAAAGAACTCGCCGCCCATGCAATTCACTTGAACAGCGCGCGACGAGAAGAGCCTTTTATCGCAATCAATGGCGCAACGCTCTCAGAAAGCCTGCTCGAAAGCGAACTCTTCGGTCATGAGAAAGGAGCTTTCACGGGAGCAATCGCACAAAAGCGAGGAAAGCTGGAGCAGGCTGATGGCGGCACACTCTTTCTCGACGAGATCGGTGAACTCACACCACTGATCCAGGCGAAGCTCTTGCGAGTCTTGCAACAACGCGAATTTGAGCGCGTGGGCGGAACCAGACCAATCAAAATAGATGTAAGGATCGTGACGGCAACGAATAAAAATCTGGAAGAAGCAGTGGCAAAAGGTGATTTTCGTCAGGATTTGTACTACCGCTTGAATGTGTTGTCGGTAACCATGCCTGCGTTGAGAGATCGCAAGGACGACATTCAACTGCTCACAAACTATTTCGCGTCTGTCTACAGCAAGAAATGCAAGCGACGCCTCAACGGCATTTCCCCCGAGGCTCGCACCTTGTTGCGCGGTCATAATTGGCCCGGGAATGTGCGCGAACTCGAGAACGCAATCGAACGCGCTGTCGTGCTCGGGGCTACGGAAACGATCCTACCGGAGGATCTGCCTGAGGTGCTGTTTGAAACGGAGGATGAGAGTCCGGGTCAACCTGACGACTATCATCGTCTCGTCAAAGAGGCTAAGAGCTTGATTGTGCTCAAAGCAATCGAAGAAGCGGACGGTAACTACACTGCGGCCGCCAAGCGCCTCGGCCTGCATCCAACCAATCTCCATCGGATAATTCGGAATCTGAATTTGAAATCCCGATTAAGACCTGATCACTCACATCGTTAACCACCGATTCTAAGTGCTTAGCTTCGATGGAAAATCGGTCCTGATCGAAATCCCAAAAAAGGTACCCAGCACTTCAAAAAAGGTTACCCAGCACTTTACGACCGATACATTTCACCTTATGACCGACGAATGTCACTTTATGACCCAGCCCGCACGGTCTTTTGGGGAGAGCTTCCCCACCGCTGCTCCCCTTGCTGAATGAATACTCATTCAGTATTATTACCCGCCATGAAACCCGTAAAAAAAGCTGCTGTTTTGGGTGCCGGAACTATGGGTGCCCAGATCGCCGCGCACCTGGCGAATGCAGGTATCCCTACTTTGCTGCTCGACATTGTTCCTCGCGATGAGCAAGCGTCAGGGAGGGCCACTTCCGGCGCCCCGCCGGATCGCAACGCAATCGCCCGCGCCGGATTTGAAGCCGCGAAGAAAGCCAAACCGGCCGCCTTCTTTACCTCCGATCTATCTTCACTAGTTACGGTCGGTAATTTCGAAGACCATCTCGCCAAGCTGAAAGACTGCGATCTGATCATCGAAGCGGTCGTCGAGAATCCCGAAATCAAACGCAGCCTGTACGAGAAGGTCGAGCAACATCGCCGGCCAGGCTCAATCATCGCTTCAAACACCAGCGGCATTCCCCTGCGCCAACTGGCCGAAGGACGCTCGGAAGATTTTCGCGCGCACTTTCTGGGCATGCACTTTTTCAATCCGCCCCGCTACATGCATCTGGTGGAAATCATCCGCACCGAATGGACCAAACCGGAGGTTTCGTGCTCGATGTTCGGCTTTCTCGATGAGCGTCTGGGCAAAGGTGTGGTGGTCGCGAAGGACCGGCCGAATTTTATAGCTAATAGGATTGGAACATACGGCGCCTTAGTCACGATGCGCGCGATGCTCAACGACGGTTATTCATTTGAAGAAGTTGACAAGATCACCGGTCCTGCAGCCGGTCGCCCTAAGACAGCGACATTCCGCACTTTCGATTTAGTCGGCCTCGATGTGTTCGCTCACGTCGTCCGGAACCTGCACGAGAATCTTCCCGACGATCCCGAGCGCGAAATGTTCGTCATGCCTGAGTTCGTGACGAAGATGATCGAGCGCGGTTTGCTCGGAAACAAAACGAAAGCGGGCTTCTATCAAAGGAGAAAAGGCGAAGACGGGAAGCGTGAGATTTGGACGCTCGACGCCGCCACGCTTGATTACCGGCCGGCGCAAAAGGTGAAGCTGCCGTCGTTGGACATGGCGAAAAATATCGAGGACACGCGCGACCGGTTGAAGGCTCTCGTGTGGGGCAAGGATCGCGTCAGCGCGTTTCTCTGGAATACACTTTCGCGGACACTCTGCTACACCGCTGAGCGCATTCCGGAAATTGCCGACACCGTAGTTGAAGTCGATCGCGCAATGCGCTGGGGCTTCAATTGGGAGTTGGGACCGTTCGAGGTCTGGGACGCAATCGGTGTCGAGAAATCTGTCGCCAAACTGAAAGAGGAAGGCAAAGCCGTCCCGGCAAATGTGCAGGCGATGCTCGACGCCGGCGTCAAGTCCTTCTACGCCAAGAAAGACGGCAAGCAGTTTTATTATGACTTTGCTTCGGAAGAGTATCGGCCGCTCGCCGACCTGCCGGGA
>Ga0070694_100000380_pt1 | contig 23966 bp, 22 predicted proteins | sample KBSK1251metaG_FD_65470 | JGI IMG/M metagenome (GOLD analysis project Ga0070694, IMG submission 65470) | Corn, switchgrass and miscanthus rhizosphere microbial communities from Kellogg Biological Station, Michigan, USA - KBS K1-25-1 metaG | ecosystem: Host-associated > Plants > Roots >...
CAAGACGCTTGTCGAGATCGTAGAACCCCAGCTGACCCACGGCATCCCCCGTCAATCATCTGGGAACACTCGAATCTGATTTGCGCGGCCCGCACCAGTGCTATTTTTCGAGGTGCCCATAGGTATGGTCCGGAGGCATAACGGTCTTTGCCGGCGTGCTCGCGTTGGGCCAACGACGAGAATCTGCTTAGCCCGAATGAACGCCGGGTCCTGGCCGAGCGCATTCAGCGCGCTTGCAGATTGCCACCGATGTGCTCGTTGCCAGCCGAAGGAAGGTGGCGGTCAGCACCCATACCGCTCGCACCGCCGTGATGAAGTCTCCCGACACCTTGGAGACACCGCCGGCGCGTCGGCGCTGGCCGACGGGCACCTCGGCGATGCGCACCCCCGCGGCTGCGGCGCGCATCTGCATCTCCAGGTTCCAGCCGAAGCTCTCCTCGCGCATGCCGAGGCCCTCCAGAGTCTGGCGCCGGATGGCACGGAACGGCGACATGTCCGTGAAGCGCGCTCCGTAGCGCAGGCGGATCAACAGCCCGGCGAGATGCCCGGCGACGACCTGCGCCGGCGCCAGGCTGCCGGGCTCGCGCGGCCCCTTGAGGCGCGAGCCCAACACGAAATCGGCCTCGTCCCGCTCGATGGGCGCCAGCACGGCCGGAACCATCTCAGGCCGGTCGCTGCCGTCGCCGTCGATGAAGAGGATGATGCCGGCGTTCGGGGCAATCGCGGCAAGGCCGGCCAGCATCGCACGGCCGTAGCCTCGGCGCCGCTCTACGACCAAGCGTGCACCCGCATGCGCGGCCCGCTCTGCGGTCCGGTCGGCCGAGCCGCCGTCGACCACGATCACCTCGCCCACGCCGTGGGCGCGCACCGCCGCCACGCACGCGCCGATGGCCGCCTCCTCGTCGAGGCAGGGGATGACGACGGAGACCGCCGAGCGGTCCATCAGAGGCTCCAGCGCAGGCCGCAGCCGGCGCAGCACTTGGGCGGCGTCGCCGACTGCAGGTCGGCTCGGAACGCGCGGTAGGCCTGGCCGTTCCAGATCTCCGGGACGGTCTGTTCGGTGGCATCGCCGAGGGTATAGTTCTCGTAGCCCGCCTGCGAGAACGGCGCGATGCAGCACGGCAGCGCCCGGCCGTTGGCGGTGAAGTACATGACCGTCCACGGGCGCCGGCACAGGGACCAGGGGCTCGTCTCGGTCGTGCGCGCGAGGCTCTCGCCGGGCTCGGTGGCGCCGGAGGCGTTGAAGCTCATGCCGAGCGCGGCGGCCTGGGCTTCCGCCGCGGCCAGATGCCGAGCCTCCTGCTCGGTCAGGTGCTCGAACAGGGCCTGATCCGGCGTCGCCATGCCGAACGGCGTCTGCTCGCAGAACACCAGCCGCTGCAGGTAGACCTCCCTCACCCCGATCTCGTGGGCGATCCGCACGAAATCGGGAAGCTGGGCGACGGTCTCCTTGAGGCCGGTCAGCCACAGCGAAACCCGCGGGCGCTCCAGCCCCTCCTTCGCCTGCATCTCGGTAAAGGCGCGGACATTGCGGACGATGCGGCCGAAGTCGTCCTTGCCGCGCACCTTGAGGAAGGTCTGCGCGTCGGCGGCATCGAGCGAGACGCGCAGCTCGTCGAGGCCCGCCTCCGCGAGCTCGCGGCCCTTCCTGAGGGTGAGCGCCGTGCCATTGGTGTTGAACAGCACATAGATGCCGCGCTCCTTCAGATAGCGGACCCGGCGCGGCAGGTCCCGCACCAGCATCGGCTCGCCGACGCCGTGCAGCACCACGCGGGCGACGTTGGGCACCTGGCCGACAATGCTGGTGAACAGCTCCCAGCTCATGTCCGCCTCCGGCTCCAGGTCGGCGTAGGTACGCGGACATGTGGTGCAGAGCAGATTGCAGCGGTTGGTGGTCTCCAGGTAGAGGCAGACCGGACCGGCCGCAGCCACCGGACCCAGGTCGGACTCGACGGCTTCGTGATAGCGGCGCGGGTCGATCGCCGCGGCGCCCGCCGGTGCGGTCGCTGGTCGCGTCATGGGGTCTCTCCAACGGTCTGACCGAGGGGCTTGCTGAGGGCTTTGCACCGCAGTCGCCAGGCATCGAAGGCAAGGGCCGCAACGGTCGCGAGCGTGAATGCGGCAACGCGGAGGTCGTAGCCCGGCCAGGCTGTCCCTGCGGCGCTGTCGTAAAGGAGCGGGGAAGCCAATGTCAGGACCCACCCGGTGGCCGACGGATGGATGGTCAGCAACGGGACAAGGGCGAGGAAGTACCAGGGGTAGTGCGGCGAGGCGAGCGTGAAAAACACCGCGAGCAGCCAGACGAGACCGGCGATGGCTGCCTCGGGCGAGCGGTCGCGGCGGAAGCCGACGGCGATGGCGAGAACCACCATGACGACCGCCGCAACGGCGACGTACACGCGCACCGCGCCGGGCACAGGGCCGGTGAGGCTCTCCATGAGCCACAGCACGTTGAACCCGCGGCCCGACGCCAGCCCCTCCTCCTCGACGTAGCCGCCGAGGTAGCCCAGCACGCCGCTACCGACCGACAGGTAGGGCACGTACGCCAGCGCGGCCGTGAGAAGCACCACGAGCGGCAGCCGCCAATCCCAAGGGCGCCACAGCACGGGGAGCGCCAGCAGCGCCGTCGGCTTGATCAGCGCGCCCAGCGTCACGACGACGCCCGCAAGCAGCGTACGGCCGTAGAAGAACAGCAGCAGGCCGCCCGTCATGACCGCGCACATGGCGCCGTCGATGTGGCCGCTACCGGCGATCTCGCAGACTGCCAGCGGATGCCAGGCGTAGGCCACAACGCGTGTCGCCGGCTGCTGCAGGCGGCGCAGCAACCCGATCAGCGCCGCCACTGTCGCGGCCTCGAAGGCGAGGAGGCCGAGCTTCATCGCCAGCACGCTCTCGCCGAGGCGCGTGATCGCCAGAAACATCACCTGGGCCGCCGGCGGATAGATGGTGACGGCGGTATCCGCGCGATTGATGTGGGGGAAGATCGCCGCATCGCGCAGGTGCGCGAGCTCGGGTGCGCCCGGCATGTAGCGGTAGGGGTTGATCCCCGCGGCCTGGACCCGCCCGTCCCAGATATATCGATAGATATCGGTTGAAAGATATGGCTCGCCGAACAGCAGAGCGAGGCGCATCGCGACCGCCCCGGCGAGGATCACGATCAGGGCGTCGCGCTGGTCCGCGCCTTCCGCGAGCTGCCATCCGAGCAGAATGCCTATACCGCCGGCGGCGAAGACAGCGAGCAGCACCCAGCCGCCATAGGCGAGATGCAGCGTGGGGGCTGCCGCCGATAGCGCGGCCAGCGCCGCCGCAATTGCCGCGAGGGCCACGATGGGCTGCTTGATGAGAGTCTCTGGGTTCACGATGCCCTCATGCCACGAGGCTCGTCGAGGCGGTCACGGCGAGCCGCGCCGCCAGATCGGTGCTCGCCAGCAGCCGCGCCAGCTCGCGCCGCGTCCAATCGGCCGGCGTCGGCCGGCTGTCGCAGACGCGGAAGCGGCGGTCCTCGAACAGCTCGCCGATCAGGACGCGCAGCGCCGCGAGGTCGTCCACATCGTACCATGTGGGCAGCTGGTGCACGGCGAGGCCCAGCTCCTGCGCCCGCGCCAGCGTCTGGGCCATCACCCGCTCGGTGCTCCAATCGATCTCCTCGAAGAGGCGGCGGTGAGGCCGCTTCAGCCCGATCAGGTAGTAGCCGCCGTCGGTCGACGGCCCCAGCACGATGCGGTCGCCCGGCGCCGCCAGCACGGTGGTGGCGGCCACGAGATAGGCGGCGGGCAGCGTCGGGCTGTCGGAATTGATGAGGCACACGGCATCGTGGCCGGCGTCGAGCAGGGTCGCGACGGCATGGAACAGGCACTCGCCGAAGCCCGGCGCCACAGTTTCCAGCAGGCCGATGCGCGCCGGCAGGATGTCGCGGAAGAACGCGGCGCTGCCGGCCGGGGCGTAGGCCATGACAGGCGCGATATCGGCGCAAGCCGAAGCGCCGATCAGGCTGTCGGCGATGTCGCGCAGGAAGGTGGTGTTAAGGTTGGCGGCCTCCTCGGGCGTGAGCGGCGGGACGAGACGCGTCTTGGTGCGGCCCGGTATCGAGGCTTTCGCCATCACCGCAATGGCGCACTGCGCCCGTCGCGTCTCGCCGCGGGGATTGCCGGTCATGCCTCACGTCCCTCCGATCAGATGCCGCTGAACCAGTTGAAGCCGCGGTCCTCCCAGTAGCCGCCCCGGTAGGTGTCGGTGACCTCCATGGCGGTGATCCACTTGGGGTTCTTGAAGCCGAGCTTCACAGCCGTGCGCAGGCGCAGAGGGAAACCAAACGGGTCGGCCATCGGTTCCCGTGCGTACTTTGTGGCCAGGAGCGTCTGCGGATGCAGCGCGGAGGCCATGTCGATGCTGCCGTAATAGTCGTCGGCGCAGCGGAAGGCGACGTACCTTGCCGTGAGATCGGCGCCGATGCGCTCGAGGAACAGCCGCAGATTGACGCCCGACCACTGGCCGATGTAGTCCCACCCCTCCACGCAGATGTGGCGGACGATGATCTCCTGCTCGGGCAGCCCGTAGATCTGCCGCAGCGTCCACGGCCGCTTGTCGGAGATGCGGCCCGCCAGCTCGAGCCTCCACGTCTCGCCATCGACGGGGACCATGTCCTCAACGTCGTAGTAGGCGTTGAAGCGCGGCGGCTTGACCACCTTGTCGGGCGAGAAGGTCGGTGCCAGGTGGTGGGGCCGGAACATCAGCGCCTGCGCGCGGTCGTTCCACTCGGAGACCGTCTTCAGCACGCGCTGCACCGAGTCGCGCCGCGTCACGTCGCAGCCGGTCAGCATGGTGAGCGCGCCGAGGCTGAGACCGCCGCGCAGGATCTTGCGCCGGTCGATCGCACGCAGCAGCGCCCGGTTCTCGTCGAGCGCGCTCTGGTCGATGCCGGCGGCGGGCCTGAAGACCGAGGGTGGCGAAGGGTGACGATGAGACATGGCGCCGTCTCCTCAGGAGGTGCGGTCGTTGGGCTGACCCGGCTGCGGCTCCAGCTGCTGCGGCTCCGGCTCCGTCAGCGCGAGCGCTGGATCGGTTGCCACCGGTGCTGGGTCAGCCGGCGGGTCGCATGGCGCGGGAGGCTCGGTCATTGCGGGCTCCAGCTCTGCCGGCGGCTCGCCTGGCAGCGAAGGCCCGCCCGTCACCATCGCGATCAATGTCCTTGGCACCATCAGGGCCAACGCCACGTGCACGAGGAGGAACCCGACGATGGCGGTCATGCCCAGGAAGTGCACGAGGCGCGCGGTCTGAAAATCGTAGAACAGCAGCGCCAGCTCGGAGAATTGTACCGGCTTCCAGACTACGAGTCCGGACAGCACCTGCACGATCCCGACCAGGATGATGCCGATGTAGAGCAGGCGCTGGACCGCGTTGTAGCGCGTGAGGTCGTCATGGCTGAGCCGGAGGGCCAAGGCAGCGCGCACCTCGGCGATCACCTCCCCAATGCGGATCGGCAACAGCATGCGCCGGAAGCGGCCGGTGGCGAGACCGTAGACGAGATAGACGATGCCGTTGAGCGCCAGGATCCACATCGCCAGGAAATGCCACTGCAGCGCGCCCTCGGGCCCAGCGCCCAGCGTCATCCAGCCGGGAAAATGCAGCCAGCCGAAGATCACCTCGTCGTTGTAGATGGCCCAGCCGCTGCCGATCATCACGATCATCGCCACGGCGTTGGTCCAGTGCATGACTCGGATGGCGAGCGGATGCAGGCGGCCTGGACGACGCGCTTCCCACCCGATGCGAGCGTCTGCCATCGTTTCCTCTCAGCGCCTGTAAAGGCCGACACGGATGACCTCGCTCGCCGGCAGGCCGGAGCTTGCCGGATCGCTCCACGCGGGCGCCGTGTCAAACTCAGCCCGCGACATGTCGAGCGCCGCGAGCTGGCGACCTGCGATCGCGACCACCTCGATGGGCACCGCCACGAGGCGCCGCCCCAACCCGAGGAACCCGCCGTAAGGCACGATCAATCGGATCTTTCCCTCCGGCGTCCGCACGACGCCTCGCACGTAGCCCAGCGTGCGGTCGTCGGCATCCAGCACCGGCAGGCCGATCAGGTCGCCCACCTTGACGGGCTGCGGATAGCGCCGCTGCATCCGCTCCTCGGGCGACAGCGCATCCAGCGGTGTCGCCGGCGTCGTCTGGCCGGCCGCAAGGACGAGCGGGGGGCGGCCGTTCCCATCCGCCGCCCAGGCGGACGCTCCGGCGACGGTCAGCGCGATGACGGCTGTGGCCAAACATCTCGACATTGGCGCTCACCTTCTCGACGGGCCGGTCGGCAGCGCCTGCTCGATGTCGGCGATCAGATCGTCGACGCTCTCAAGACCGACCGAGAACCGCAGCAGATCGGAAGGGCATGGGCTGCCCGGCCCCTCGATGCTGGCGCGATGCTCGACCAGGCTCTCGACACCACCGAGCGAGGTTGCCCGCTTCCACACCCGCATGCGCGCGGCGCCGGAGATAGCGGCGGCCTCGCCACCGCTTAGCCGCATCGACAGCATACCGCCGAACCCGCCCTGCATCTGCCGCGCCGCGAGCGCGTGGCCTGGATGCGACGGCAATCCAGGGTAGAGCACGCCGGCGACCGCAGGATGCCCCGCGAAATGCCGGGCGATGGCCATGGCCGAGCCCGACTGGTGGCGCACGCGCACATGCAGGGTACGCAGGCCCCGCAGGAGCAGCGCGGCCTCGAATGCGCCGAGAATTGCCCCCTGCATGCTGCGCAGGCGGGCGGCACGCTCGCACGCCGCCTGGCGGCCGGCGAACACCAGGGCGCCGGCAACAACGTCGGAATGACCGTTCAGATACTTGGTGGCCGAGTGCACCACGATGTCGGCCCCGAGCGCCAGCGGACGCGTGAGCACCGGCGTCGGCACCGTCGAATCCACGGCGAGGAGCGCCCCTGCGGCGTGGGCGCGGCGCGCGGCCTCGGCGATGTCAGTGATAGCCCAGGTCGGGTTGGACGGCGTCTCGACCCAGACGAGTCGCGTGTGGCCCGGCCGGATGGCTTCGGCAAGGGTGGGCGCGTCGCCGGATGCGACGAAAGTCACGTCCAGGCCGTGGCCAGGCGCATCCTGCGTGAGCCACTGCCTGAGCCCCCAGTACATCTCCCGCGGTGCCACCACGTGCGCGGGCCGCTCTAGGGCGAGCAGGGTGGTGGTGGCGGCGGCCATGCCGGAGGCGAGCAGCAGGCATGCCGCGCCACCCTCCAGCTCCGCGAGGACGTGCTCGACCTGGCGCACCGTGGGGTTGTCGGAGCGGCCGTAGCAGTAGCCCCTCCGGTACTGGTTGTCCGCGTCGCGCACGAATGTCGTGGCGATGTGCACGGGCGGGACGATGGCGCCGGTGGCCGCATCGACGGCCCCGCCGGCCTGTGCCGCGATCGTCTCCGGCCTGAGCCCGTCCGCCTCGCCGGACCTCACGGGCGCGAGGTCCACCGCAGCGCCGTTCTTGCGCACCATCCCGTTCGGCCCGTTGGCGGACGGGTGGCCGGCGGGAGCGATCTTGAGCGGTGGCTTGTCGAGCTGTCCAGCAGTCACGCGATGCTCCGGCGCAGGGGGCACATTCGACGCAATTACGCCAGAGGCCGGGAGGCTGTTACCTTCCTCACGTTTTTGTGCTCTAGAGTGCCGCAGGGTCGTATGCCCCCCGCCCTGCAGTTGTCCTGGCTTGAGCATCAGTGCTGCGGGCACTCGACGTGGCGCATGAGCCCGCAACAGGAGGATTGGGCAGGTAACGTTTTGGCCGGAGGCAGCGTAAAGGGACCAGTGGCCTTGTGACCGACCGGGAGACGCATTGGGCCGGGCTGATGCGCGCCGCCATCCGGGGCGACGACGGGGCGTATCGCCGCCTGCTCAAGGACCTCGCCCCGATGCTGCGAGCGCTGGCGAGCCGCGGCCTGGCCAGGCACAGGCTCGGTTCCGAGGATGTGGAGGACGTGGTCCAGGAGACGCTGTTGGCCCTGCACCTCAAGCGCGGCACCTGGGACGAGCGCCAGCCGTTCAGCCCCTGGCTCTACGCCATCGCCCGCAACAAGCTGATCGACAACATGCGCCGGCGCGGCCGGCAGGTGCACATCGCCATCGACGACATCGGCGAGCTGCCGGATGGCGAGACGACGCCGACGGCGGGGCTGAACGGGATGGATGCCGAGCGGCTTGTCTCCAGGCTGAGCGGGCGCCAGCGCGAGATCGTGGTCGCCATCTCCATCGAGGGCGCCAGCGCGCGGCAGGTGGCCGAGCGCCTGGGCATGAAGGAGGGCGCGGTTCGCGTCGCCCTGCACCGCGCCCTGCGCTCCCTCGCCAAGGCCTTTCGGGCGGAGACGCCATGAACACCGACAACCTCATCGCCGCCATCGCCGCCGACGGCGCGGCAGGGCCGCCCTCGATCGCGCGGCGGATGGCGGTCGCGCTCGGCATCGGCGGTGCGATTTCCGGCGTCCTCTTCGCCTACAGCCTCGGGGTGCGCCCGGACATCGCCAGCGCGCTGCAGACGTGGCGGTTTGCGACCAAGCTGGTGATTGTCCTCACCTCGTTCGCCGTCACCCTCTGGGCGGCCGCACGCCTTGCCAGACCGGACGCCAATGAGCTGAGGACGCTGGCCGTTCTCGTATTGCCCCTCGCGATGCTGGCGCTCGCCATTGCCGGCGAGTTGGCGCTGTCGTCGCCCGCCACCTGGCCCGCCTGGGCCATCGGCAGCAACTCCCGGCTCTGCCTGATCTCAGTCGCAGTCCTGTCGGTCGCCCCTCTGGCGGCCCTGCTGGCGGCCCTGCGCGCAGGGGCGCCTCGATTGCCGGCCATGGCGGGCGCCGTGGCGGGCCTGCTGGCCGGTAGCCTCGCCGCCACGCTCTACGCCACTCACTGCGTCGACGACTCGCCGCTGTTCGTGGCGCTCTGGTACCCGCCCCCGATCGCGTTGGCCACGCTCGTCGGGGCCGTCGCCGGCCACAGGATGCTGCGCTGGTGAGCGCAACGCCGGTGCAGGAGCATCGTGACCGCGAAGGTGGCGCGTCGGCCTCCGTGGCGCAAACGGTGTTGAAAGCACTGAGCCAAGCAACAGCGTTGCAGCTACGGTGTCTGATCCAGAGGGTCAGACACCAACTCGGCACTCACAGATCGTAGAACCGCCAGGCGTACGTCCATGTCTCGGTGACCGCCCGGCCGGCCGAGCGGAGCACGGCGCTGACGGTGCCGAGCTTGTCCTTCTCGTACTGGACATCCAGCATCACCCGCAGGCCTTTGATGGCGGGGTTCGGCACCACGAACTTCCGCACCACGCTGGCATTCTCGACTGTGGTCTCGACCTGCACCAGCCCCGGATCGTTGAGGAAATAGTCGAGGTCACCGCCGGCGAAGTCGATCATCAGCCGCCGCGTCAGCGTTTTCTCCGCCTCGGCTGAACCCAGCGCTCGCGCCGGGGCGGAGAAGGTGTTCACCGTATATCCCAGCGAGTGCAGGTCCAGCCCGGCATCCAGCGACAGCATGCGGTACGACAGGCTCAGGTCCTTGCCAGCCTCCAGGGGCGTGCTGGGCACGAAGGCGGCGACGATGTTGTCGGCCGTCTCGTCCTTGGTCGCCAGCTCCACCAGCTCCACCGCGCCGGCGCCCCAGTCGCCCAACGGCTCGATCCAGTAGCTCGGCCGCTGCTCGTAGTTGAGCTCGACATCCTGATAGCTGTCGAAGCGGCGGTCGCGCTGCATCAGGCCGAAGCCCTTCAGCCCCTTGGTCTCGAACCGCTGCACCTCCTGGATCAGCGGATTCTTGAGCGGCCGCCACACCCATTCCTCGTTCACCATGTGCATCAGCAGGCCGTCGGAATCGTGCAGCTCCGGCCGGAACTCGTCGTACTTGTTGCGGTCGTTCATGTGCCGGTCATTCTCGCCCAGGAAGTACATGGACGTGAGCGGCGCGATCCCCACGCGGTCGATGGTCTTGCGCGCGAACAGCCGCGCCGTCACCTCGACGCTGGAGTAGAGCCCCGGCTTCACCTCGAACTGGTAGGCACCGGCCACCGAGGGGCTGTCGAGCAGGGCGTAGATGGTCAGATACTCCGACTTGGCGTCGTGCGAATCCACCCAGAACTCGCGGAAGAACGGGAACTCCTCGTTGTTGTCGAGCTTGCCGGTGTTGATCGACAGCCCGCGGGCGGAGAGGCCGTATTTCTGGTCCCGTCCCAGCCACCTGAAGTAGCTGGAGCCGACGAACGAGATCAGCTCGTCGCTCTCCTTGGGGTCGTTCAGCGGATAGTGGATGCGGAAACCGGCGAAGCCGAGGTCGATCGGCAGCCGCCGGGGCAGCTTCAGCGAGCCGTAGTCGAACAGGTCGGCCGAGTAGGGGACCGGGGCGAATATGCCCTCCCGACCCACGTTCACCATCACCGGCCGGCCGAACAGGTATCCGAGGTGGAAGAGCTGCAGGCTGAACCGGCCGCCCCCACCGCGCAGCAGCGCCTTCTCGGGACGGAACCGAATCTGGCGCCATTTGTCCCAGTCCATCCCGTCGAACACCTGGGGCAGCTGCGGCATGTTGGCATCGAACGGGTTGGCCGCCAGCCGCTGGGCGCGTCCCACCACGTCGTTGAACCCGAACCGGCGACGCTCAGGCTGGGCGTCGGCGTCCTGTCCTCCCTGCGCCCCTTGCTGCGCCCCTTGTGCGTGCGCCCGCTTGGCCGCGCCGATGCCGGCCGCCAGGGCGCCAAGCCCCGTCATCAATCTGCGCCGATCGAGAGTGATCATGGTACCCTTCTGCAACTCCAGCCCGCTGCCGCCGGCTCGCGGTCGCCCCTCAGGTCGCTTGCCTGCGGCTGGCATTCAATAATACCAAGTGCCGCGCCGGTGCGCCCATGTCCACGCGTGTCCAGTGGCCAGGAAAGACTAACCACTGTTGCACACGGCCTCGAACGGTGCCTTGCATCCGCACGGAACTGCAACCAGAACGAAATGCGCGCCGGAAAAATCAAGACAACTATGCCGCCCTCCACCCTCAATCGCCGCGACCTGCTCCGGCTTGCCCTCGGCGGGGCGGCCGTTCCCGCCGCGCTGGCAGGCCCGGCCACACCCCTCGAGGCGCAATCCACCGCAACCTCCTCCACCGGAGCAGCCGTCGGCGCCAGCTCCGAGGCATTCGCAGCCGCCAAGGTCGCGGACCTGGCGCGCGCCCTTGCCGCGGAGGCCCACAAGCCGCCCACGCCGTCGCCGCTGGACGCTCTGGGCTCCGCCACGCCCGAGGAGATGGCGGCCGTCCGCTACAGGCCGGCGGAGCTGATCTGGGCCGCCGACAACCTGGCGTTTGCCATCGAGCCGCTGCACCGCAGCCGCAACTTCCCGGGTGAGATGGAGATCTACACCGTGGATGGCGGCACCGCCTCGCGGCTGGCGTACGATCCCGCCAGGTTCGATTTCGGCAAGCTCAAGCCGCCGCCCGCCTCGGCGCAGCTCGGCTTCACCGGGTTCCGTGTGCTTCACCGCGCCGGCGACGGTAAGCTCAAGGCTGTCGCCAGCATGCTCAACGCCAGCATCGTCTCCGCCGTCGCCCACAACCAGGTGTGGGGCGCCATCTCGCGCCCCCTGACGGTGCGCTCAGGCGAGCAGATGGCCGAGGAGGCGCCGCAGATCCGGGCCGTCTGGGTCGAGAAGCCCAGGCCGACCGCCACGGAACTGATCGCGCACGCCGTGGTTGACGCGCCAAGCCTGGCCGCCGCCGTCCGCTTCACGCTGCGCACCGGCGAGGCCACCGTCATCGACACCGAGTGCACCATCTTCACGCGCAAGCAGGTGGACCATTTCGGCCTCACGCCGATCCAGGCAACCTACCTCTCCGGCCCGCTGGACTGGCCCCTTGCGGATGATATGCGGCCGGCCGTGTACGAGGCCACGGGCGTGCAGATGCTGACCGGCAACGGCGAATGGCTGTGGCGGCCGATCACCAACCGCGCCCGGTTGCAGATCTCGGGGTTCGTCGACAACGACCCGCAGGGCTTCGGCCTGATCCAGCGCGACCGCAGCTTCTCGGCCTTCCTGGACGACGAGAACGAGTGGCAGCGCCGCCCGTCCATCTGGATCGAGCCGATCGGCAAGTGGGGACCGGGCGAGATCACGCTGATGGAGATCCCGGCAGCCTCCCAGAACAACAAGAACATCGCCTGCTACTGGCGGCCGAAGCCGCCGCTGGCTGCCGGTTCCGAAGGCACCTTCGCCTACCGCCAGTTCTGGAGCTGGCGCCCGCCGGGCCGGCCGGACGGCGCAATTGTGACGATCTCGCGCATCGGGCGTATCTCCGGCGACACATCCGAGGCCAAAATACGCTTTCTCATGCAATTCGAGGGGGGACAGCTCTCCGATCCTGCAAAAGCCGCCACGATCGTCCCTACCATCTGGTCGTCGGCAGGCAAGGTCTCGGCGCTTCGCACCTATCGGACGCCGAGGCATGGCAGCATGCGAGTTGTCTTCGACCTGGAGACAGGCGGTCAGCCGCTGGTCGAGTTGAGGGTGGTGCTGAAGCAGGACACAGTCTCGATGAGCGAGACGTGGCTCTACCGATGGACTCAATGACGTCGCCTCTGAGCAAGCCTCCGCACGCCGCTTCCACCCACATCACCTCCGAGCTGTTCCCCGGTGTGGAAGCACTGGCCTCCATGCCGGCGCGCAGCTCCCTGGAGATGCCGCTCCAGTCGTTCTCGCGCTACGACAGGCCGGCGGCGGCAGGGGCGCGCTCGCGGAGGTCGGGCTGGCGCACCCAGCTCGCTCGCAGTGCCGTGTTCGGGGGCGCGCTGGCGCTCACCGTGTACGGCGCGCGCGAGATGCACGGCGTGGTCAGCGTCGGCGGCGTGACGGCGCTGGAATGGTGCCTGTTGATCCTGTTCGTCGTCAACTTCTCCTGGATCTCGCTCGCCCTCACCAATGCCGTCCTCGGCCTGCTGGCGATCCTGCTCAACCGCGCCAAGCCGCTGGCGGCGGAGTTGTCCAGCCGCACCGCCGTGGTCATGCCGACCTACAACGAGGATCCCGCGCGCGTGTTCGGCGGTCTCGCCGCCGTCATCGAGGACATTGCGCAGGGCCCGCGCGCCGCCCAGGCGGGTGCCTTCGACTGGTTCGTTCTTTCCGACACCACCGACCCCGACATCTGGATGGCGGAGGAGCGGGTGTTCGTGGACCTGAAGCGCAGATTCGCCAGCACGGCTAACATCTATTACCGCCACCGGCCGAAGAACAGCGGGCGCAAGGCCGGGAACATCGCCGACTTCGTCAAGGGCTGGGGCGGCGCCTACGACCACATGATCGTGCTCGACGCCGACAGTCTGATGACCGCGGAGGCCGTCGTCGCGCTGGCGGCGGCCATGGAGAAGGACCCGAACGCGGGCATCATCCAGACGCAGCCCCTGATCATCAACCGCAACACCATGTTTGCGCGGCTGCAGCAATTCGCCGCCCGCATCTACGGCCCCGTGATCGGAGCCGGACTGTCGGTCTGGTCAGGCCGCACCGGCAACTACTGGGGCCACAACGCCATCATCCGCGTGCGCGCATTCGCCGAATCCTGCGGGCTGCCGACGCTGCCCGGCCGGCCGCCCCTCGGCGGCATGATCCTGAGCCACGACTTCGTGGAGGCGGCGCTGATCCGGCGGGCGGGGTGGGACGTCTACATGCTGCCGCACATCGACGGCAGCTACGAGGAGAGCCCGCCCACGCTGATCGATCTTGCCATCCGCGACCGGCGCTGGTGCCAGGGCAACCTGCAGCACGCCTGGGTGCTGCTGGCGAGGGGGCTCAAGCTCGCCAGCCGTCAGCATCTCGCCACCGGCATCATGAGCTACCTCGCCTCGCCGATCTGGATGGCGCAGCTGCTGGTCGGCATCGTGCTGGTGCTGCAGTCGCACTACGTGCGGCCGGAATACTTCACCAACGAGTTCCAGCTGCTGCCGGCATTCCCCGAAACGGACCCCGCGCGCGCCCTGCAGCTGTTCGGCGTGACCATGGGAGTGCTGCTGATGCCGAAGGCGTTCGGCCTCGGCCTGGCCCTTGCCGACGGGCACACGCGCGAGCGCTGCGGCGGCGGCGGCCGCATGACCGCCTCGTGGGTGATCGAGATCGTCTTCTCCGCCCTGCTGGCGCCGATCATGATGCTGATCCAGACCGGCGCCGTCCTGCGCATCCTGATGGGCATCGACAGCGGCTGGAACCCGCAGCGCCGCGACGACGGCTCGGTCCCGTTCACGACCATCGCGGCGAGCCACCTCTCGCACATGGCCCTGGGCTTCGTTACGCTGGTCGCCGGCCTGCTGATCTCGCCGAGCCTGGTCGCCTGGATGTCGCCCACCATCGCCGGCCTGCTGCTGGCGGCGCTGCTCACCTGGGGCACCGGCCAGCTGTCGGCAGGCCTCGCGCTGCGCCGCCGGCGGCTGCTGCTGACGCCGGAGGAGACCAGCCCGCCGCGCATCGTCCAGCAGGCGGCCAGCTGGCGCGAAGACCTCGCCACGGCGGCGGCGCCGGGCGCCGACGGGCTTATGATCCTGCACCGGAACCCGGAGCTGCGCCTGTTGCATGCGCGCTTTCTGCCGGCGCCGGTCGAGCGCCGCCGCGGCGACATCGACCAGAGCCGGGCCACGGCCAGCGCCAAGCTTGCCGAGGCACTGTCGATCGAGGAGGCCGTCGCCTGGCTCAAGCCCGGAGAGCGCGTCGCTGTGCTGCTGGACCGCTCCTTGCTCGACTGGCTGGCCACGCTGCCGGTTGCCGCCGGAGAGGCGACGAGCGGCGCTGAGACGGCCCGGTAGGCCCTTCGGCCCAGTCCAACCTACAAGGCCTTACGCCGCCAGGGCGGCAATGTCGCCGCGGGCATTGGCAATGGCGGCTGTCCGGGCGTCGGCGCCCAGGGCCATGCCTTCGGCGCGGACGACAGTCACGCCTTGCAAGCCGATAAAGCCCAGCACGGCCTCCAGATAGGTCATGGTTGCCGCCCCCTCTCACCCGCTGGCGGCCCTGCAGCGCCCCATTCCCAAAGCCGAGCTTGCCAGGCACGTGCAGCTTGTCGTGACCGATCGGACCGAGCTTTCGAAGGGCCGGGAGTTCGGTGTGATGTCGCCGTCTACCTGGCGCTTGGCCGACCCCTTCGCCAAGCGAGCGTTTCTCCTCAACGGGCTCGGCTGGGGCGGCGTGCCCCGGCACGTGGTCGAGGAGGACATCGCCGGCGACAGGCTGGTGACTCTGTCGATCGACGACATGCCCGCCGAGATGCTGGTGCTGCCCATGTCCGCCGTCTATCCCGCATCGGCGTCGCCGGGACCGGCCGGCCGCTGGCTGATCGAGCGGCTGAAGCAATGCCCCGGGCCGCCGGCGCATCAGGTGTGCGGCTGAGGCCTATGGCGATCTCTCTCCCGCCATGGTGGCTATTGGCCCTTCGGGCCCAGTCGGGCTTGATATCGACTCGCCGACGCGCTACATTCCGTAAGAGTTCCGTGTAGCGCAGTAGAGGTCCCCGATGAGGCGCCTGCTCTGCTTCGCGCAAGGCACCGATGGCGATTGGGACGCGGCCTGCCCTGATCTCGACATCGCGGTGCAGGGTCGCTCCTACGAGGAGGTCTACGACCTGCTGCCATTCAGGACTACGTGCAGGCTGCGTTGCAAGAGGACGACGCCACGCGAGAGCGACTGCTGAGCCGCAAGGCACCCTTCCTGGTCCGCGTTTCCTACCTTCTCGGCTTCCTGCGCGCCGCCTGGACATCGCGCGACGACCGCTTGCAGCACGGCTTCACCGTGCCCTGCGCCGCGTGAAATTCCGCGATGTCGTCCGCATCATCGAGGCCAACGGCTTCGTCCTTTCGCGGCACCATAGGCGCCACGTCCGCTACGTGACGATTGCCTGCCACTCTCACGGCGATGACGTGAAGCCGAAGACTTTGGCATCTATCATTCGCCAATCCGGCCTCCCCAAGAAGACTTCCGCTGAGGCAACAGCTTGAAGACCCGCGTTGGAGCTACGGTGTCTGACCCCGGGGTCAGACACCGCCGATAGCACTATGTCTGCATCCCCACCGTTGCATTTGTGAAAGACGCGCCGTGGCTGCAGAGTGTCGGCGGATGACAAGAGACCACCCGGGGAGGACGGACCATGGCGGATCGTGACCGCCGACTGGCAAGATGGCGGATGCGCTATCCGACCATTGCCGAGCTGGAGCAGCGCGCACGCCAGCGCATTCCCTACTTCGCATTCGAGTACCTGCACGACGGCACCGGAGACCTCAGCAACCGGCCGCACAACATTGCCGCGCTGCGGGCGGTGGAGGTCGTGCCGCGCTACTGCGGCGACGTGGAGGCGGCCAGCACCGCGGTACGGCTGTTCGGACGGCGTTACCAGGCGCCGGTGGCAATCGCGCCCGTGGGCATGGACGGCGCCATCTGGCCGGGCGCCACGCGCCTGCTGGCGGAGACGGCGCGCGATGCGGGCCTTCCCTACATGACCGGGACGATGGCGACGACCTCCATGGAGGAGGTTTCGCGGATGGCCCCCGAGAGCTTCTGGTTCCAGCTCTACACCATGCCAGCGCAGGACCATCGCGTAAGCTTCGACCTGATCCGGCGCGCCGAGGCGGCCGGGGCGCTGGTGCTGGCCGTCACCGTGGACGTGCCGGCGCCGGGCCGACGGGTGCGCGACATGCGCAACGGCTTCTCGGTGCCGCGGCGGATCACGCCGCGCATGATGGCCGGGGCGCTGACGCGGCCTGCGTGGCTGGCGGCGCTGGCGCGCGCGGGCATGCCGCATTTCGAGAACATGGCCCCCTACGGCCGGCCGGGCGCGCGCAAGAGCGAGTACGACCTGTTCGTCAAGGGCGCACGCTCGGGCTCCGGGGTCGCCTGGGATACGCTGGCGCGCATCCGCGAGCGCTGGCCGCGGGCGCTGGTGGTCAAGGGCATCATGCATCCCGGCGATGCCGAGAAGGCGCTGGCGCTCGGGTGCGACGGGGTGGTGGTGTCGAACCACGGCGGGCGCCAGTTCGATCCGGCACCGACCTCCATCGACGTGCTGCCGGCCATCCGGGCCGCGGTCGGCGACCGCATGAGCGTGCTGATGGACGGCGGCATCCTGTCCGGCTTCGATGTGCTCAAGGCGCTGGCTTGCGGGGCCGATGCCGTGCTGGTGGGCCGCGCCTTCATGCTGGGCCTGGCAGCGCTCGGCGCCGACGGGGCGCGGCACGTGGCCCTGACGTTGATGGAGGAGCTCAGGATCGCGCTGGTCCAGACCGGCGCCCGCGACCTGGCCGGTGCCGCGAGGCTGGCGGTGAGGCACCGCGATGCCTGGCGACTGGAGGATTTCGAGGTGGCGGCGGAGCGGTCGCCGCTTCGGGGGCAGACCCCTCGCGTCGATGGTCGAATTGAGGCTTCAAATGGCGGAGGCGAGGGGTCAGACCCCGCTTCGCCCCCCCGCCTCCGTGCACCCGGCTCCGACCCCGTATCGACGAACGAGCTGAACCGATGAAGGTTGGAGACGCGATTGCCGAGATCCTCAAGCGGGAGGGTATCGAGACGATCATCGGCTACCCGGTGAACCATCTCCTGGAGTATGCCGCCATGGCCGACATCCGGCCGATCATCGTCCGTCAGGAGCGAACGGGCATCCACATGGCCGACGCCATGTCGCGGCTGAGCTCGGGGCGCAAGCTCGGCGTGTTCGTGATGCAGGTCGGACCGGGGACGGAGAACTCCTACGGTGCGATCGCCCAGGCCTTTTCGGAATCGGTGCCGATCCTGGTGATGCCGGGCGGCTATGCACGCCGGCTTGCGCATATCGAGCCCAACTACAACGCGACGCTGTCGATGCGGAGCATCACCAAGTCCGCCGAGCCCCTCAACGTGCCGGCCGACATCCCCAGCGTCATGCGCCGCGCATTCTCGCGCTTGCGCAACGGGCGCGGCGGGCCGGTGCTCGTCGAGATCCCCACGACATCTGGGACGAGGAGGTGCCGGAGCCGATCGACTACCGCCCCGTGCTCTCGACCCGCAGCGGCCCCGATCCCGAGGCGGTCGAGGCGGCGGTGGAGATGCTGGTGGCGGCCAGCCGGCCGGTGATCTACGCCGGCCAGGGCGTCCACTACGCGAGGGCGTGGCCGCAGCTGCGGGCGCTGGCTGAGCGGCTGAGCATCCCCGTGTGCACCAGCCTTGAGGGCAAGAGCGCGTTCCCGGAGAACCACGCGCTGGCGCTGGGGTCGGGCGGGGCCGCGATCCCCATGACGGTGCGGCACTTCCTGGATGCAGCGGACCTGGTCTTTGGCGTCGGCTGCTCGTTCACGGAGACCCCCTTCGGCGTACAGATGCCCAAGGGGAAGCGCGCGATTCACGCGACGCTCGATCCGGATCATGTGAACAAGGACTACGAGGCGGAGGTGGCGCTGCTCGGCGATGCGGCGCTGACGCTCGATGCGGTGCTGGACGGACTGGACCGGCGCAGCGTTCGGCCGCGGCCCTGGACTTCCGTTGCGGACGAGATCGCCGTGGTGCGGGCGGCGTGGCTGAGGCAGTGGCTGCCCAAGCTCACCTCCGGCGAGACTCCGTTGAACCCCTACCGAGTGCTGTGGGACCTGCAGAGGACGGTGGACGTAGCCAACACCATCATCACCCACGACGCGGGCAGCCCGCGCGACCAGCTCTCGCCGTTCTGGGTGGCGACCGAGCCGCTGAGCTACCTCGGCTGGGGGAAGACGACGCAGCTGGGCTACGGCCTGGGGCTCGCCATGGGCGCCAAGCTCGCGTGCCCGGAGAAGCTTTGCATCAACGTGTGGGGCGACGCGGCCATCGGTTTCACCGGCATGGACTTCGAGACGGCCGTGCGGGAGCGGATTCCCATCCTGTCGGTGCTGCTCAACAACTTCTCCATGGCCATGGAGCTGCCCATCATGGGTGTCTCGACCGAGAAGTACCGGGCCACCGACATCTCCGGCAACTACGCGGAATTCGCCAAGGCTCTCGGCGGCTACGGCGAGCGCATCACGGAGCCCGCCGAGATCGTCCCGGCGATCCGCCGTGGCATCGAGCAGACCGAAAAGGGTGTGCCCGCGCTGCTGGAGTTCATCACCTCCAAGGAGCTGTTGTTCTCCAAGCATCCGACGCGGACCGCGCAGGGGGTGAAGAAGAAGGGCGGGACGGTCGCGCGCTATGCCTGAGGCCGAGACGGCCATGTGTCCGGGCGGGCGGCACGTGAGGACTATGGCGTCGCCGGAGAGCCTCCGGGCCGAGGCCGCAGCAAGGGACGAGACATGACCTACATCGCCAACTCCATCCAGGCGCGCGACATCGCCAGTCTGGTCCACATGCAGACCAACCTTCGCCGGCACCAGAGCGTGGGTCCTGTGGTGATCACCCGCGGCGAGGGCTGCCGGGTGTGGGACGATTCGGGGCGGGAGCACATCGAGGCCGTCGCCGGGCTGTGGTGTGCCTCTCTCGGCTTCGGCTCGGAGCGGCTCGCCCGTGTCGCCTACGAGCAGATGCGCTCGCTCGGCTACTACCACCTCTACCGCCACAGCTCCAACGAGCCCGCCGTCGCGCTGGCCGAGAAGCTCCTCGCCATCGCGCCGGTGCCGATGGCGCGCGTGCTGTTTCAATGCTCGGGCTCGGAGGCCAACGACACGGCCATCAAGCTCGCCTGGTACTACTGGCACGCCAAGGGCCAGCCGCAGCGCAGCAAGATCATCGCCCGCCAGTTCGCCTACCACGGCAACACCTGCGCGGCGGTGAGCCTTTCCGGCAAGCCGGACATGCACGCGGGCTTCGGCCTGCCGTTCGCCAGCTTCAAGCACACGGAGTTCCCCCACTACTACCGCCGGCACGAGCCGGGCGAGACCGAGGAGCAGTTCTCCACCCGCATGGCCGGCGCGTTGGAGGAGCTGATCGAGCGCGAGGGACCCGATACCATCGCCGCCTTCTTTGCCGAGCCTGTGATGGGCGCGGGCGGGGCGATCCTGCCGCCGGAGGGCTATTTTCAGAAGGTCCAGCAGGTGCTGCGCAGGCACGACATCCTGTTCGTCGCCGACGAGGTGATCTGCGGCTTCGCCCGCACCGGCGCGATGTGGGGGTCGCAGACCTACGGCATCGTGCCCGACATGCTCACCTCGGCGAAGGCGCTCTCGGCCGCCATGCAGCCGATCTCGGCGGTGCTGGTCAACGAGCGGGTGCACGAGGCAATGCTGGGGCAGTCGGATACCTACGGCAACTTCGCCCACGGCTTCACGTACGCCGGCCATCCGGTGGCGGCGGCGGTGGCGCTGGAGGTGCAGAGCATCTATGCCGAGATGGATATCGTGGGTCGCGTGCGGCGGCTGGAGCCGCTGCTGCAGGCTGCGCTGGGGGCCTTCCGCGAGCATCCGCTCGTGGGCGACGTGCGGGGTGTCGGCCTCATCGCCGGCATGGAGCTGATGCGCGACAAGGCGCGACGCGAGCCGTTCGACCCAGCGCTCGGCATCGGCGCGCGGGCCGGAGCCGCGGCCCAGCGCCACGGCCTGATCGTGCGGACGATGGGCGACCGCGTGGTGTTCGCGCCACCCCTGGTGATCGAGCCCCCCGACATCGAGGAGATGGCGGCTCGCCTGCGCAGCGCCCTCGACGAGCTGGCCGACGAGCTTACGCGCGAGGGTGCGTTGCCATAGGGGGAAGGCCGGGGTCAGACCGGAGTCAGCCCACGGTTACGCTCCGCCCCATCCAGAACGACCCGCGCTCCTGCGCGTCGAGCTGATCGACGAGGGCGGTCTCCCAGGCGAGATACTGGCGCGCGGCCTCGGCGTTGCCCTCGTGGCGACCGTGGGTGAAGAACAGGAAGTCGATGCAGTCCGCATCGACCGGCGTGCCGGGCGTCGCAGCGACTGGCAGGCCGGCCGCGCGCGCCGCCTCGTGCCCGCCGACCAGGAGACGCACCTCGCGCACGCCGGCTTCCGCCAGGTCGAGGCCCACCAGCGCCGCCACGCCTGGCTCGTCCGCAATCAGGGCCACAGTCATCGCCGGATCGGCCACAGCCGCCGCAATCCGGGGCCGGATCGACCACACCGCGCCGTCGATGTGCTCCTTGCGGTAGCTCATGCTGGAGCGCAGATCGATGAGCCGCACACGGCCGCTGTGGAGGCGCTCTGCAAGCTCATGCGACGCGATGGGGGCGGGGTCCGGCAATCGCGGCGCGGCGGCATCCCTCAGGCCCGCCAGCTGGACCGCGGCGGCCATGCCGCCCTCCAGCACGTACGCCTCGTGGCCCAGCTGGCGCAGCCACTGCGCCGTCACCGGCGCGCGCACCCCCTCGTCGTCCACCAGAACGACGCGCGCGCCGCGCGTGCCGATCCACTGGTCCGTCGCCTGCACCAGCTGCCCGCCGGGCGCGTGCACCAGCCCAGACGTGCTGCGCGCGAGCTCCTCCGGGGTGCGCACGTCGAACAGGTAGGTCGTGCGCGAGGCATCGGCGAGCCAGCCCTCCACCTCCTCCGCGCGCACAAACCTCACCCCCCGCGCCGCCGCAAGAGCGCACGCACGCGCCCGCAGCCCCTCGAGATCCGGGAACGAGGCCGTCTCGTGGCGCCGGCTGGCGCCGTGATCGAGTTGCAGACCGGCCAGGAACCAGCCCTGCGTGCCGTTCTCCAGGGCATAGACCGGATTGGGCACGCCGAAGTCGATCAAAGTCTGTGCGCCGACAATGGAGCGGGTCCGCCCGGCGCAGTTGACGACGATCTTCGTCTTGGCATCGGGCACCAGGGCGTCCACACGCAGCGCCAGCTCGCCGTTGGGGCACGAGACGCCGCCGGGGATGCTCATCTTCCGGAACTCGGCGAAGGTGCGCCCGTCGAGGATCGCCAGATCCTCGCCCGCGTCCTGCATCGCCTTCAGCGCCGTCGCCGTGACGCGAGGGGTGTGCCTCGCGTGCTCCACCAGCTCGCCGAACGCCTTGCTCGGTACGTTGACGCCCGCATAGAGCGTATAGCCGGCTGCCCTCCAGGCCTCCACCCCGCCGGCCAGAACGCTCACATTGGAATAGCCCAGCGCATCGGCCCGCCTTGCCGCGCGCTCCGCCACGCCGTTGGCGGCGTCGCAGAGGACGAGCCGCGTCGCCGGGTTGGGCACGAGTGCGCCCAACCCCAGCTCGAGCCGGCTGTAGGGAAGCGGCACGGCGAAGAACGGGTGCCCCTCGCCGTGCTGGCCGTGCTCGCGAACGTCGAGGAGCGCGATCTCGCCCCCGTCCGAGAGCCACGCCTTCAGCGTTGCGGCATCGATACGCCCTGTCATGTTCCGTTACTCCACCCGATCCGCTCTCATCACGTCTTCGCGAGACGCAGGTCGCCCCGGTACCAACCAGCCTGTCCGCGTCTGCCGCCTCGGTTACGGAGAAATGACCGCTTCTGGCCAGTATTGCCGCCCAGTATTCCCGGTTTGCTGCCGCGGGAAAAGTCGCGACCTGCCCCGCATGCAGATCGTGTCAGGAGCGTGTGCGTAAACTGTTGCGATGGGCCGTCAGCGCCTTATTTGCCGCGCATGGAACCAATAGCTAGCGGGTGCATTTGGTATCGACTGCGGCCGGCGCAGGCCTCCGGGCGCTCGCGGGCTGATGCTCGATGCACAGCGAGCGATCCAGCAAGAGCGAGGCACGAGCCCGATGACCCGGCACATGACGCGACAGCGATCGGTACGGCGCGCTACCATCGAAGGCCAGCGGTTCCTGGAGAACCGACTGCTCGATACGCGTCATCTGTCCCACGAGCTCAGCCTACCGCTGTCGCCCGAGGACATGACAGTCCAGGCGATGGACGACGCGAGCCCGACCAAATGGCACCTCGCGCACACGACGTGGTTCTTCGAGACGTTCATTCTCGCCAATCACTTGCCCGGCTACCGGGTATTCGATGACACCTTCAATTACTGCTTCAACTCCTACTATGAGAGTCAGGGCGCCCGCCAGCCGCGGCCCAGGCGCGGCCTTCTCACCCGCCCCTCGATCGAGCGCGTCATGGCCTATCGCGCCCATGTGGACGAAGGTCTGTGCGCCCTCCTCGCCCGTGGCATGGATGCCGAGGTCGCCCGTCTCATCGAGATCGGCGTCAACCACGAGCAGCAGCACCAGGAGCTGCTGCTGACCGACATCCTGGCCCTGTTCGCCGCCAACCCCCTGCGTCCCGTCTACCGCCCGCGGCGACCGCACCCGGTGGAGCCCGAGTCGGGGCCGCCGGACTGGATCGATTTTGCCGGTGGCATCCGCTCCGTTGGCCATGACGGCGAGGGCTTCGCCTGGGACAACGAATCCGCGCGCCACGAGGTGCTCATTCATCCGTTCCGCCTTGCCGACCGCCTGGTGACCAACGGGGAATGGCTCGCATTCATGGCCGATGGCGGCTATGCCACGGCCGAGCACTGGCTTGCCGACGGCTGGGCCACCGTCAACCGCGAGGGCTGGCAGGCGCCGCACTATTGGGAGCGGCGCGACGGGGAGTGGCTCGCCATGTCACTGGAGGGCCTCAACCCGGTCGATCGCGCCGCGCCCGTTTGCCACGTGAGCTACTACGAGGCCGACGCCTTCGCCCGCTGGGCCGGCAAGCGGCTCCCCACTGAGTTCGAATGGGAGGTCGCCGCGCAGGGCTTGGCGGGGCCCGACGGCGACGCAGCGACCACGACAGGGGCGCTGCCCCCGCTGCCGGCCAGTCCGGCCAGCCGCAGCCTGCGCCAGGCGTTCGGCCACGTCTGGCAATGGACCCAGAGCGCCTATCTGCCGTATCCGGGTTATCGGCCGCCAGCCGGCGCGCTCGGCGAGTACAACGGCAAGTTCATGGTGAGCCAGCAGGTGCTGCGCGGCGGCTCGTGCGCCACGCCGGCGGGGCACACGCGCGCCACCTATCGCAACTTCTTCTATCCCCACCAGCGCTGGCAGTTCATGGGCCTGCGTCTCGCTGCGGAGATCCAATAATGCTCAACCCTCGTGTCAAGAGCCCGCCCGGCC